>Ga0137306_101057_pt1 | contig 30692 bp, 29 predicted proteins | sample Inofroosms_March_FD_97187 | JGI IMG/M metagenome (GOLD analysis project Ga0137306, IMG submission 97187) | Mouse cecal microbial communities from Vienna, Austria - N-Acetylneuraminic and N-Acetylglucosamine D2O microcosms_March | ecosystem: Host-associated > Mammals > Digestive system > Large...
TGGATCTGCGTCTGCTTCACATCCGTAACTGTCATATGGCGGATATCTTTGTCCCGGTCTTCCTGCCCGCGGCTTACGATCGAATCCGGCTGCGCCTTCACATAGCCGTTTTCTCCAGCAGTCATCCGCTGAATGACCAAGACGCCGTTTTGAAATTCTACGCTATCGATGTAATAATTATTTTTCCGGTAAGTCTTTAGCACAGAAGCGTCAGAAGCATTCACAATGCGCAGTGCATACATCGGCTGGCGGCTTATGCCTGCGACGGTGCCCCGCTTGTGCTTTTCTGCAGCCATGCCGTATACAAGATCCTCTTCCAGAAAACCGAGCACACGCAGCGTCTTGCCTGCTTTTGTGCGGATCTGCTGACGCCTTCCATTTTCCAAGTCCATAACCGTTATCTCTTTATCCTCTTCATCCGAAGACCATGCCAGATACTGGTTTGATTTGGAAACGGCATAATCGCCCTCTGCAAGCCCTTCTGCAACCGTATTTATTTCCAGCGTTGCCAGCTCTGTGCGGTATACCGTCCCGTTAAATAACAGGTAAACATCACCTGCCGCGTTTTCATACAGCAGCTTTGAGATTTCTGTGCGCAGCACCTCGTAGGATTTATCAAATGCAAGAAACAGCCCTTCTTCATTTGTATTTGCCTGACTGTCATAATGCAGCAGGCTGATTCCGACCCTACCCTCGTGGCTGCCCCGGTTCATATAGCCATATACGACATAATTGATATCCCCGGCCTCATCTATGCTTAAAATATTAATATCATGCTGCATATGATTTTCGCGTACGTCAATGCCTTCATGTCCGCGGAAACTGAATACCTGCGCCAGGCGCCCGGAAGCCTGATTATAGCTCCACAGATCCCCTTCCTGTACAAAACAGGTGATTGTCCCTGTCTCATTCTGCATATATTCTACATTTTTATCACGTATGCCCAGCTGTAAGAAATTCTCGTATAAAAATTCATTTTCTCCATTAAAAATCTGATTCATTGTGCGCTCAAAATTCAGCAGGTACATACGCTCTGTCGTATAGCGGATTCTGTAGTATTCCTCCACGTTATAGTATTCTACTTCACCATTGTTCCCATTGCTGGTCACTACATAATTCAGCATAATGACATTATAGGAGCTGTTCATTTCCTTGATCGAAGGAACCGGCGTAGTCAGCCTGTCACAGTTAAAATCCGCCCAGTTTGCCTGCATAAGGCTGGAATTAATCGTCACTTTATGAAGCGTGGAATTATCCCCGGAGGCATTCGGCTCCCAATACGTCGAAAGCGCATCCGGATTTTCCGAAAATGTCAGTTCGTTGATCTCCTGCGCAAACTCAACGCTCTGTGCCACATAGCAGTCTTTCGCATCCGCAATCCTTGTATAATAGTAACAAATATCCTCATCCTGCTTCAGCTTTAGTGTCAGGATATATTCCTTGGACATTTCCAAAAGGCTCTGTACCGGAACGCTTGTCCGTATCTGACCGTCGTTCATTTCATAAGACGAAATATTTCCGTCAGAAATCAGCCTGCTGCCGTCAATGCTTCGGATCTCATATGCAATATTATCAATCTGGTAGTCATAGGTACGAATCAGCAGGGGAATCTCCCTGTTGCCGGAAAGGGGCGTAATCGTATCCCTCATCTCGGTAGCATTCATCTGCATCGTATATCCATGCAGTTCGTTGATCTGCTGATTTTCATCATAAAGCACGATGATCGGCAGCGTTGCTTCTTCCATCTCCGTAGTAAGGTCCCGCTGGTTTTTGTTTGTTACTTGTCCAGATACTGCCAATGTGACAACAAACACTACAGCCAGTACAAATGCCTTGATCAATCCTTTTTTCATCCGTCTTTATTCCTTTCGTACTTGCAGTCATACTACACCCCGGCTGATACCGGGCAGGCTATTTTCTATCGATCGGACAGAGGAAGGGGCAGTTAGTTCTTTTTCCCTGCGGCACTGCCCCGTTTCACTCAGCCATTTATCATTATGCGCACTGTAATGGATTCTACTCCATAAATTACCACCAGCGGCGGCAGCGGTTATGCCGGCACCGCCTATTATACATTTCATTGTAAAGAAGCACCTCAATCAGGTTGCCAAGTCCCGGATTATGCGGCGGCCTTCCCGGAGGCGGTGGCGGCGGCCTCCATCCCGGAGGAGGAGGCGGGCCCCATCCCGGAGGAGGCGGCGGGCCTGGAGGCCTTCCCGGGCCGCGTCTATAGTTTTGTTCTTCTACCTGCTCTGCAGTCAGCACCTGATCCCGCACTGGTTCCTGCTCATGTGTCATTTCCGTTTCTTCTGACAGCCCCTGATCCTGAGACAGCTCCTGCTCATGAGACAGTGCCTGATCTGGCTGCTGTCCGTTTAACTCTGACAGCGCCTCTTGTTCTGCCGCCGGTTTTAGATGATACGGCAGCTGCTGGTCCGGCTGTAGTTCCTGCTCTGCAATCTGCGGCTGCATGGCATTTTGATAGATCCGCTCACAAATAACTTTCAGCATCAGCCTGTCTGGATACTCGTCAAACATCATGCTGCCTTCATACTCCATCTGATCGCATTCTTCTTCGACCAGCTTCTGTATCCGTTTTGCTTCTTCTGGATACAGTTCTTTCATCCGTTCCATATCACGGTCATAGTCCATCTCCGTCATATAGATATTCTGCATCGGATAGCTCATATAAAACGGCATTTTGGGCGCAAACTGATACTGCTGCATGCGCATAAACTGTTCCTGCTTAAAATCCACGTATGTGTCTCCTGCATTTCGTTAATAACAGTATATGCAGTTTTGCAATTTATGGCACTCTTTTTATTTTTTATATTTGATGTCAAATTCTGTCAAAATAAATCATGTTGATTATAACCTACACGCAGACCTGTTTCAACCCCTCCGTCATAAGCAGATCCAAATTTTATCCGGAAAAATGCGCTTTATTCAGTAATTATCGGCCCTTTTTTTTAAGCTGCATTATTATGGAAATAACGGTTTATTCATAATTCCCTTATTTCAATCAAAAATAACATTATTTTTATGATTTTTACCGATTGATTTTTTTGCCGTAAGGATATATTTTATTCTCAGTCAGAATAAAGTTATTTAAAGAATTTCTGCAAGGAGGTTTTCCGATATGAAAACAGTATTAAAACGTGTACTTTCACACCGACAACAAAAGGAGAAGCGTGATTACAGCCGGCAGATTGACTTCTTAAACCGCTACTCCCTGTTATTTCATGCATTGTTATCCTGCATGCTGGTTTTAATCATAGAAATATGTTCCAGAAGGTCGTTTATAGGTGCATTTAAATTTTTAAGCGGACACACATTTGCATTCTTTTTCTGTTCATTGATTATATTTGTGACACTGTCCGTTGTATACCTGTTCCGCCGCCGTATGCTTATGCGCATTATTATAAGCAGTGTCTGGCTGCTTTTGGGCATTATCAACGGCTGTGTATTATCGCAGCGCGTAACCCCGTTCGGCTATACAGACCTGAAATGTATTTCCGACCTGCTGACGATGACAAATACACAGTATTTTTCCAAAACGCAGGAAATCTGTGTGATCGTTTTACTGGGCGCACTTGTCCTGTTTTTGATCCTGTTCAGTATCAAAGGGCCAAAATTTCAAGGCAGCGCACACAAATTACGTGCTGTGTTCCTATGTATGGGCATGGCCCTATTGATGTCAGGTGCAACATCGCTGGCACAGGATTCCAACTGGATGGCCTCCTATTTTTCAAATATAGCCCAGGGCTACTCAGATTATGGATTTGTATATGGATTTTCCTCCAGCGTCATGGACCGGGGAATGAGCAAGCCGGATGACTATTCCAAAGATACGATTAAAAAAATAACAGACCGTGTTGCTAAGACAAAAGAAGAAAATAAATCTTACAAGCTGGCAGATTCAAAAAAACTGGTTTCTGACTCTTCGGATCAGACAGCAAAGCAGCCAAACATTATATGTGTACTGCTGGAATCCTTTATGGACCCGTCTGAAGTTAATTTTTTAAAAATGTCAGAAGATCCGATTCCAAATTTCCGTGCATTGTGCGATAACTATACTTCTGGTTATCTGACTGTACCGGTTGTCGGTGCCGGAACTGCCAATTCAGAGTTTGAAGTGCTGACCGGCATGAACCTGCGTTTTTTCGGAACCGGAGAATATCCATATAAAACTATTCTGAAAAAAACGAATTGTGAAAGCATTGCTTCTGACTTATCCAAAACAGGCTACGGCACCCACGTAGTGCACAACAACGGAGGCAACTTCTACAGCAGGGCAAACGCTTTTTCCCAGTTTGGATTCGACAGCTTTACGAGCAAAGAGCTGATGAACATTCAGGAATATACGCCGCTCGGTTCATGGCCTACTGACGATATACTGATTCAGGAAACAAAAAAAGCTCTGGACTCTACGCCGGACCAGTCTGATTTTGTATACACGATTACTGTACAGGGACATGGAAACTATCCAAGTGAAAAGATTATTCCAAACCCGGAAATCAAAGTATCTGGAGCCGAAACCGAAGAAAAAAACAACCAATGGGAATATTACGTAAACCAGATCCACGAGGTAGATAAATTTATCGGCAATCTGACGGATATGCTTGCACAAAGGGATGAAGAGACAATCCTTGTTCTTTTTGGAGATCATCTTCCTACTATGGGACTGGAGGATCAAGATGTCGCTTCCGGTGATATTTTTAAAACACAATATGCTACCTGGAATAATTTCGGCTTAGAGCAGAAGGATGCAGACCTGGCAGCATATCAGATGCTTGCTTATGCAATGGAACAGGCGGGCATTTATGAAGGCACTATTTTTACTTACCATCAGGCAGGAGAATACGACACAGAAAATGAACAGTACCAACGTGAACTGGAAAATCTGCAGTATGATATCCTCTATGGAGAACGCTACAGCTATGGCGGCGTAGATTTATACCCGGCCTCTGACCTTCAGATGGGTATAGATGAAACATATATTTTTAACTACCGTGAAAATGCGGATGGCAGCCTGTCCATCTATGGAAAGAACTTTACGAACTGGAGCCGGATCTATGTAAATGACGAAAAGATGCCGACGAAGTTTATATCCGACAGACAGGTAGTGCTGTCATCCGATTACGCAGAAGACCTCGAAGACGGGGATATTTTAAAGGTATGCCAGGTCGGTTCCAGCAATACGATTTTCCGTACTACGAAAAACAGCATGGCATATGAAAAGCCGGAGGCTTAATCTTAGAGACTGACATACAATGAGGCTGTCGCACTAAGAAAGACATATACAAGATCTAGCAGAATCCAATTTGGAATGAAATCTATATCTTGTATATGCAATCTTTGCTGCGACAGCCCTATCTTTTTTAAATCTATTTTCTTTTTACAGCAGGCAGAGTTATAAAATCAGGCTCCCCTGTTCAATCGAACCGTCCCGGTACGCTTCGAGCAGTTTTTTCAGCCCCTCAATATCTTCTAAAATCTTCTTTCCATTATCCGTATGCTTCACCATCAGCCGTTCCTTTTCCGTTTCTACCAGCTCGCTTTCAGACTCTATATCTTTGTTTTCCCGCAGCGCAGAATACACGCTTTCAAACGGCTGATGCGACTTAATGCGCATACCGTGGGAATTGTAAATCAGCGTATATCCGGCCAGGCCGGTTGTCTTATGGTAGCTGCGGCAGAATCCACCGTCTATCACGATCAGCTTTCCATTTGCGCGCACCGGCTGCTCGCCCCTGCCTGTACGCACCGGCGTATGCCCATTGATAATATGGGACAGCGACGAATACAGCCCAAATTCACGCAGAATCATATTGCAGGTCTTTTCTGTCTTGTAAAATTTGTAATATGGATCGGATTCTTCATGCCATACAGATTCATCGGCTATATAGCTGCGTTCAAAGGTCTTGATGTTGCGTCCGCAGAGCGGCGATCTTCTCCCGCACCATAAATACCACATAAAATCCAGATCACTCTGCTTGCGTCCTGCCAGATAGGCACGCCTGCTTGTTTTTTCTGCATAATCCAGGTATGCACGTCCTTTATACATTCTGCCGTCTATACAGATCCCTTCGAAATTGCCCTCGTCATCAAGCGGTATACAGCCGTGATACAGAAGGTTTCCATTATAAGACTTGTACATGCCGCCTTTTTTATACAAAAAGCGGATATGCTCATTTAACCGGCTGCTGTTTATAAATGCCATGCACAGTTCTTCCATAATCTCATCTTCTTCCGGTGACAGGCGGTAAGCGTCTTCCCTGTCTATGGTCGGAAACAGCGTTTCTGTCAGTTCATAAACGCTGCCGTCCAGCTCAATCGTATGGTTGTCCCAGTTGATCCGGTGCAGCAGCCTGCGGTCGTCCATTTCATACTCTGGATGCCTTGCGATAATCTGGCCCTCCAGCTTAAACATCATGACCGTAATCGCCTTTACAGCAGCCTGCATAGGATCTATGCCCGGATATAATGTCTCGGAATAAAGCGTCAGCTTCCGCAGGCTGATGCCGTAGCTGTTTTCTAATATTTCGGTATTATCATATTTGAGGTTATTGCGCACGACATTCGCAATGCATGCTTTGCTGCCCGCAGCTGCCCCCATCCATAAAATATCATGATTGCCCCATTCGATATCCAGACAATGGTATTTCATCAGCAGGTCTAAGATCTGGTCTGCACATGCACCCCGGTCAAAAATATCACCCACAATATGCAGCCGGTCTACTGCCAGACGCTTAATCAGCGCTGCCAGTGCCACAATAAACTCTTCTGCATTATCCAGCTCGATTATCGTCTTTAAGATCTCGCGGTGATAAATAACCTGATTGTCGTCTTCGTCCTTCTGCACATGCAGCAGCTCGTCGATAATATACGAAAATTCCTCCGGCATGGCCTTACGCACCTTCGACCGCGTATACTTGGAAGACAATGTTTTGGCAATCTCGATCAGCTCGGTTAAAATCTCGCGGTACCATTCACGCAGATTGATCACCTCTTTTTTGATCAGCTCCAGTTTTTCCCTCGGATAATAAATCAGCGTACAGATCTGCTCACGCTCTGCATCTGAATGTGTTTCTTCAAACAGCATGTCTACCTTTTCCCGGATAACCCCGGAGCAGTTGTTGAGTATATGGTAAAATGCTTCATATTCTCCATGCAGGTCGCTCATAAAATGCTCCGTGCCCTTTGGCAGGTTCAAAATTGCATTCAGATTGATGATCTCACGGCATACTGTCTGAATCGTCGGATACTTTTCCGCCAATAAGTTTAAATACTTCTCCTGTTCAAATTCCATAGTTTCCCCCTTTATTAATGATATTTTTCTATTTTACAACTGTATTCTTTTCCATCCTTCCATCCTCCCATGCGGATTGCCGACACAAATGCCATCCTCACTTCTTCGTTTGGAATATCTGCCATACCTGTGTCTGCATGATACGTAAGATAGCCCAGATGTATTAAAGCTGCAAGAATATCATTTTGATCTGCAAATTCCTTCAGATCATTTTGAAATGTATCTATATTAACCCTGCATTGTCCCCCTAGAAGCATATGAAGTACAGTATCTTTCAAACCTTCAAAATTACATAATATATACCGGTTCAAATTCTCGTATGCAGCTGTATTTTTCCAATAACTGGATATCGACTGCTTGATCACTGCCTGTACCAAAGAATTTGGATTATATATATGTTTAAAAGTTCCCAGACAGTAGCCGTCATACCACTTTGTTATTTCTGACTGGTTCATTTGATACTGTGTGCACAAAGCCTGCGTCTCTTCTTGCGTAAATCCAAAGTATTCAGCAAAGTCTGCCGGTTCTGTCATTGTATATTCACAAAAATTATTAAGTGCAGATTCACCTTTAAACTTTTTAATCGGCAGAATCCCCGTCATATAACCAAGTGCAAGAAAGTCCTGTGATTCACTGCTTTTAAACAGCATGCTTAAAAATTTAAGATAATCTTCAATCAAAACAGCATGGTTCATTTTCTCACGAATCATACAGTCCCACTCATCGATAATGATCACAAACTGCATCTGCGTATTTTCATATATACGAATCAGTGCTGAAAATGTATCTGATACCGAATCATTAATAATTTGCGGAAACTCATTTTTCAGTCCTCCAAGCAGTGTCTGGTCAATCAGCCCGACTGTCGTATCGACATCCTTAGATCGGTTTAAAAATGCCGCAGCATCAAAATGTATCACGTTAAATTTATTCAGATATTTATTGTAATCTTGTGTTTGTGAGATCTTATATTTAGAAAAAATCCAGCTCGAATCACATCCCCTGCTGTAATAAGCTCAAATCATATTTGCAGCCATAGACTTTCCAAAGCGTCTGGGCCTGCTGATACAAATGCACCTCTGCTCCGTACAGACTGCCCTATTCAGTTTCTCAAGCAGCCCTGTTTTATCAATATAGATCTGAGAATTTACAGCATTTTGAAATGCCTGACTGCCTGGATTCACATACATGCCCATTGATACCACCACCTGTATTTAAGATCTCAAAACCTCTTTATTTCTGATTATATCAAAACGGTTTCCATACCGCAATCAATTTCCTTAAAGGAATCGTTTCACATTTTTATAAAAATACAGTATAAAATAAGGTTATTTCCACATAATACATCCTGTATTGAAAAGACATTATCTAAGAAAGAGGTACGACATTATGATTTTAACAGAAAAAGAAACTACTGCAATTAAAGATCTCCAGACACAGGAGCAGAGCTGTATTGAAAAATACAATAGATACAGTTCAGAAGCAAAGGACACTGTATTAAAGGATCTGTTTAAGAGCCTGGAAAAAGAAGAACAGGAGCACTACCAGTCACTCGGCAAAGTGCTGTCTGGATCTGTGCCGACCTGCAACTGCAACGACTACAGCGGCAAAAACTATGATCCGCAGGCAACCTACAGTGCACTGACTGAAAGCAACGATAAGAAAAATGACTGCTTCTTGGCAACCGACTGCATCGGAACAGAAAAAATGGTTTCCTCTGAATACAACAGCAATGTATTCAAGTTCTCAGAACCAAGCCTGCGCAAGCTGCTTGCAGATATCCAGATCGAAGAGCAGAATCATGCAGAAATGCTTTATAAGTATAAGACTGTGAACGGCATGTCATAAGCAGCCTGCAGCCAGCGAAAAAACCTGCCCGCGATATTATGATCTGGGCAGGTTTTTGTATGGCATGAGCTTCTAAGATTCACTTTTTTAGGCAGCAGGCGAAAAAGACCTGATCAAATCCTCTACCGCAGCGATCTGATTATTATCATACACTAAAATATCAATAAATAGTTTATCCTCGGATAAATAAAAATAATGTACCTCGTCCTTATTGGAATCTTCTCCATTGATCTGTTCAGCGGCGGATAATTCTACATTTACAATGACTTTATGAAACTCATCCTCCTGCTCCGTTAACAGAATTTCTTCAGACTCTATGCCTGCATGCATGCCAATCCAGTTCGCAACAATTTTCTCTATATTATCACCATATTGAAAATCTTCTGCTGCCTCAACTGCAGCTATTTTTTTATTGTCAAAAACAACAGAAGTGTTCATTCCTTCTTCTCTTACAGTATAATTTTCCGGCAGCATCAAACTGTAGTGCTCGTTTGAATACAAATTTTTTTGTTCTGCATTACTTTGAACTAGATTATTTTTTATCACAAATAATATGGCGATTAGCAGAACTATAAAAACGGCTGATACAGCAGGCAGGATTTTGCTCCGGCCAATTTTGTTATGCATATTACTCTCCCTTCTATCAAGTTGATTTTCACTTTTGAATATATCTAACTTTATTATTATACCATATTTTTATATAGCAGGACATTTTATTCTTAAACGTCGCTTTTGATGCAGTTAACGTTAAAATAAAAATAGCTTTGATCCCCTATTCTATGCTATAATTTACATATATTTTAAATCAGGATCATCAGACCACACATTTTCAATTACATCCGCAAAAATGCAGGATATTATTTTTTAGTATATATGATATTTAAGAATTATTAAGATTTTTGTAAGATCGCAAGTAAGATTTTTATTTTATCCTATATCCATCAAATACCTAACAGATGGGAAGGAGAATATAAAACATGAACAAATTAACTTCAAAAATTACAGCCGTTTTCATCTCAGCTGCACTGGCCGTCATGCCAGTCTCTTATGCAGAACTTACAGCAGGCCCTGACACTGCCATGGCAGCAGAAGTATCTGCGGCAGGCAGATCCTGGAAAAAATATGTCGTAAAAGCTGACCAGCTGAATGTACGCTGCGGCCCCGCTATAAGCTATGCCGTGATTGGATCACTGGCACGCAGTCAGAAAATAAATGTAATATCGATCAGCGGCGGCTGGGCCAAAATAAAATTTCAAGGATGTACCGCATATGTATCCGCACAATACCTGTCAAAACCAAAAAAACACAATGCCGGATAAAACCGCGTCGGCCTGTACCAGACTAAAAGTACTGCTGCATGTGCCTGTGATCACTGCTATCTATTTTCTTACAATGTATTTCAGTGACACGGCACTGGCGGTCTGCCGCCCGGGCATATGTGCAGTCACGCTTTATATATGTATGAACTTATGCAGCATGCTCGCAGTCATACACCTTTACTCCAAATACATCTTAAAAAGTACTTTTGGAGAAATGTATCTGGCAAAGCCAGGCCCCGGCTTAAAATGGTGTATGGCTGCTCTGCTGCTGCCTGCAGCGGAGGATCTTTTTTATTTGATGTTTATAGACGGCAGGCTGGAGACCCATGGTCTTTTCCAGCCCGGCCTTGTAACTGTCTTATACACAGATCTTTTCAGCAGCGGGCTGCGGACTGCTGTTTCGGATGGACTGCTGTTCCGCGGACTGGCGCTGTTCATTTTCCAAAAAGGGTTTCAGAAAAAATATGCTGCACTGCTTTCAGGCATATTGTATGCAGTCATGCCGCTTCTGCCAGTCTATGGATCACCATGGTGTTTCCAAGGGATGCTTCAGCAGTCTGCCGCTTTGCTTTTACTAGGTTTTGCACTGGCACTGGTGACGCTTGGTACCGGATCGATCTGGCCGTCAGTCGTAATTCACGCTGCATACAACATATTGTCCGGCGATTCTCATATAATACATATCGGCATAGAGCAGACTTATCCTGCCCTATGCACCTATACACTGCTAAGGGATGACTGGCTGACTGCCGGCATTCCAAGCCCCGACAGCTTGTATACAGCCCTGCCGTCTATGTTCGTCTTTGTCATAATTATTTTATTTTTCATACGTAAGGAGTCCCTATGGAATACTGCCAGATACTGATTGTTGAAGATGATGCCGATATCCGTGAAGGTGTCCGCATATTATTGGAAGGAGAAGGCTATCCGGTCGAAGAAGCTGAAAACGGGTTTATCGGCCTTCAAAAGCTTACACATGGCTGCGGCCTTGTCATTCTGGACATTATGATGCCTGGCATATCCGGGATCAAAACATGTGAGGAAATAAGAAAAATATCCAACGTACCTATTTTATTTTTGACTGCAAAAGGACAGGAATCTGATAAATTAATCGGGTTTATGGCAGGCGGAGACGATTATCTTGTTAAGCCGTTTTCTTATGCGGAGCTGCTGGCGCGGGTAAAAGCACTGATCCGCCGCCACGCGGTATACGATAAGCAGACAGCCGATGACCCTAACAGCCTCCCAAAATGGCAGGAATGCCGGGGCTTGCGCGTACATACCGCACACAATCACGTAATCCTAAACGGAACAGAACTAAATCTGACAGAACTCGAATACCGGCTTTTACTGCTTATGATGCAGTATCCGAACAAAACCTTTTCGATCAAAAATCTATACGAAAGCATATGGGAGGAGCCGTTTATCTATACATCCGGCAACACTGTAATGGTGCATATCCGCAGGCTGCGCAAAAAGATCGAAGAAGATCCGCAGAATCCAAAATACATTGAAACCGTATGGGGAAAGGGATACCGCTTTGGCAGATAAATGTTTTACGCGCAGCCTGACCGGCAAAATGGTACTGCGTCTGCTGCGGGGCCTGTCTGCCGGCATTTTCCTTATATTTTTCCTGTATCTTGGCAGTTCAAATTTTTTACAGCAGTATTTCTTTTCATCAGGATATTTTTATGAGCAGGAATGTGAACGGATGCGCAGCTTTCAAAAATATGTTTCTGCCAATCAGCTGGAGGCTTCAGATTCCGATCAGCTGCGAAGCTGGGTGCAGGAACGAAACATTTTGGAATTTACCGTATCAAGAGGCAGATGGCTGCTGTTCGACATCTCTATTGCAGGCCATATTATGCCCGGCAGCAAAGAAATCAACCGGCATACTTTTAAGTTTTATCATACCATCTCTTTCGCTGACGGAAATGCAGATGTATGTATTTACGAAGGAACTGATCGAAAATATTATTACCTGCTGCTTGGCATTTCAATATTTTTAGGATTTTTGGCATTTATCGGAATCTTTGTAACAGGCATGAAGGAGGATGTCACGTATATCCAGTGCTTGGAACAGGAAGTCAGCCTGATCACACAGGGAAATCTGCAAAAGACTGTTACCGTAAAGGGACAGGATGAGCTGGCGCAGCTGGCCCTGGGCTTGAACATTATGAGAGAAGCTCTGCATGAAAAAGAGCTGATTGAAAAAGAGCTGCGTACTGCCCAGGAAAAGCTGGTGCTTGGAATGTCCCATGATCTGAGGACTCCGCTGACCGGCCTGTTTACTTATATGGAAATACTTCGAAAACAAGGACAGGAAGGCGCTGTTCAAAAGGAATACATAGACAAGGCTTATGATAAAATCGTGCAGATAAAAAATCTTTCTGACCAAATGTTTGAATACTTTTTTATCCATTCACACGAAGTCATTACACTCGAACCGCCGGAAGAAATTGCCAGCGCTTTTCGAGATTATTTATCCGAAATGTGCGCCCTTTTGGAATGCAGCGGATTTTCCGTCGATGCCGGCCGGCTGGAATGGAGGCCTGTCTGTGTACAGGTAAATACCGATTATCTGGGCAGGATTGTGAACAATATCTTATCGAATATCGAAAAATACGCCAGCCCTGACGCTGAAGTACAGATACAGATTATTTATGAGCCCGGCCAGGTCGGCATATGTATCCAAAACGGCATTGCTGCACCGGATCAATATGTTGAGGGCACCGGGCTGGGCATAAAAAATATATCGTTTATGATGCAGCAGCTGGCCGGAAAGGCTGTGATTCATAAGACAGAGCATATATATCAGATTGTACTTTATTTTCCATTACGGGACTGCTGCAGCAAAGACTGCACATACAAGATATAGCATTCATTCGAAAACGAATTCTGCTATATCTTGTACACATTGAAGCTTCTCTTTATCCGCTGCATCTGCTACTGCTTGATGAATTTTACGTTCTTCCCCTGTCCTTTGTTTTTAAACAATTTCTTATACGCAGAAAGCTTTTTAGCCGGTACCTTCATCCGGGCATTCTTGCTGATTCCCTTAAATACATCTGCGCCTATCGTTTTCAGCTTTACAGACTGGATTTTAATGACGCTCAGCTTCTTACATCCCTTAAACGCCTTGTTTCCGATTTTCGTAACACTTCTGCCCATTGTTACTTTCGTAAGATTTTTACATCCGCCAAACGCAGATGCGCCGATTGTCTTTACGTTTTTACCGATTGAAACACGTTTTATATCTGCGTTTTGAAACGCGCCTTTTTCAATGGATGTCACTTTAAAACGCTTTCCGTCGATCGTAATGGTATCCGGTATTTTAACATAAGCAGTACTGCTGTCGGCACATCCTGTTATAGCAACTTCCTTTCCGCCTGCTGTCTTATATTCATATGTACCGTCAAAGACTGTTTCGCCAATACCTATACCGCTGTCTTCGCTATCATCCTCTGTTTCACTGCTGCTGTCTTTGATGCCTTCATTTGTTTCGCCATTTGTTTCATCATTTATTTCGTTATCCTCTGGCACGTTATGACTGCTGCCATCTGACGATTCTGTGCCGCTGCTGCCCGGTGTCTTGTCACCGCTGTCTTTTGACGGTTCTGTGCCGCTGCCCGGTGTTTTGTTATCGCCGCCTTTTGACGGTTCTGTGCCGCTGCCCGGTGTTTTGTTATCGCCGTCTTTTGACGGTTCTGTTTTTCCTCCGCCATCCCCGATACGCAGTGTAAATTCTTTTTTCACGCTTGGATCGTATTTTGCATATATTTTTACATCCGCACTTCCATTTCCTTTTATCGTAATCGTGCCTGCATACCGATTTTCTTTCGGGTATGATACGGCAGCAACAGACGGATCGGAAATCTCTATTGCAAACTCTTTATTATCGATCGTTTCCTGCGTACTAAAGCAGGATACCTCGATTTTGACCTCATCGCCTATTTTATATGTAACCGGTTCATATGTGCCCGAGCCGTTTCTCCACCACGTGACCTTCGTAATAGCTGTCGGCAGTGTCAGCTCCTCTGTGTACCCGCATTTTGAACATGTTTTTGTGGTTCTTCCGGCACCCGGCTGTGCCTGCCTGATCAGATAGTCATGCCCGCCGACATCTGTTACGGATACGGTATAGGTTTTGGACAGCGCCGGGTTATCAGCAGGATATATGGTAACGGTTGTCTTGCCGGTATGAACCATATGCATGATTCCTGAGCTGGTTGTTTTTTGTTCATAGGATAATACAGACGGATCTTTAATGTCAAAAACAAACTGGTCTCTGTCTGCATACTCAGAAGCTGTCCGATAACGGATCGAGATTTCTACATCCTGCCCGGCTTCATACGTCTGATTGTAAGTAGTATTTACTTTATTGCCGACCCGCCAGCTTACTGTATCGATCTCCTTTGCTCCTGTTATCCGGCACCTTGTGCATACGCCGTCTACAAAGCTGTGGCCGAGTGCAGGAATCTGGTTTTCTATTTTCTTATAACCGCACTTCGTACATGTATACACGGTGCCGCCGCTCTCTTTGCATGACGCTTCTTTTCGCTCTCCCTGCCCATATTCATGTATGGTACATGCCTGATACTGCTGCTCCCTGACCTGATCCAGTTTTTTCTGCGCAGCGTCTGTCAGTGCCTGCAGCGCATTTAAATCAACTGTCGCATAGTATTCATTAAATAATGCCTCAAATTCATCAATCGTGTAAATTGCAAACCGCTCTGTCAGATTTGAGCTTTTTGTAGCACTGTAGCAGCTTGTCCCGCCGTAGTCTGTATACCCGATTCCCATAACCTGATCCACAGACCAGAAAAGATTTGTATAATGCCCTACTGTTTTGCGCTGTGAATCTGCGAGATTTTCTATCGCTTCTACATCCGACTCCCTGCTGAGCACGCTTATTCCAAGGCTTTCCTTCAGGCTGTTAAATACGCCGATTTCACTGCGCCACAGATTCGCAGGGCTCATAGAACCAAATGCCAGGTTTTCACAGGAGATCTGAAGCAGTGAATGCCTCTTGAGTCCTGCAGCACGGTCTGCCCCTGTCTGTGTGATTGCCATCAGATAAAAATTTGTTCTGCCGGGATTTCTATGCATTTCCCCTACATAATTTTGATCTTCTTCCCGGATCGTATTTACGCTTCTCAAAATAGGAAATGACCTTTTCGTATTTTTTAATGAAACCGCGTCGTTTTCATCCCATACACAAGTAACCATGTTGTTTCTTTTCGCAGGAAGTCCGGTATCGTCTCCTCCCTGCCATTTTGAAAAATTCTCTTCACAGGCCTTAATCATGATTTTTCTTGCCTGTTCCAGATCATACTTCTGCAGCTGCGTCAGATCATTTTTGGCAAGCATCCAGTCAATAAAGCCTAATGATCCCTGCTTAACTCTCTCTTCAGCAGCCTTCTGCCGTTCTTTTGCCTCATTCAGCTGCGCTTCTGCTGCCAGAATCTGGCTGTCAATGTCCTGCTGATTTTCTGCTGCAAAGCCTGGATCTGACGGCATCATCAGGCCGATGCACAGCAGCATGATCAGCAGCTTTTTCATAAACTGCCATGGTTTTCTTTTTACAATTTTTTGCATTGCGATTTGAAACCTCCTTTATAATTGAGTTTATCTTTACTTTTTAAGTATATCATATTGTTGATATTTATCAACAATATAAGTATAAATTGCCTGCTATTATCTACAAACTATTATTTATATATAGAATGCATCGCAGCTGCATGTTATAATACCAGTAAAATTAAAGTCGCTTAGAAATAATGTGGAGGAACCAATATGGCTACACTTACGAAACAGAACCGGTATACATTTGCCGACTATCTTACCTGGGAAAAAGACGAGCGTATCGAAATCATACATGGCGAAATATTTCTGATGTCTTCTCCTTCCAGCACGCATCAGGAAATCAGCATGGAGCTTTCCAGACAGCTGGCAAACTTTTTGGAAGGAAAGCCATGCAGGGTCTATCCGGCTCCATTTGATGTACGTCTTTTTGAACAAAACGGCGATACGCCGGAGCATATAGATACTGTAGTAATACCAGACATATCTGTAATATGCGACAAGAATAAAATAGATGAAAAAGGGTGCAAGGGTGCACCAGACATGATCATAGAAATACTGTCCCCGTCATCCCTGCGCAATGACAGGCTTATAAAGCTGCGCTTATATCAGCAGGCAGGTGTACGTGAATACTGGATTGCAGATCCAAAAAATAAGACGGTGCAGGTATTTTTATTAGACAATAACGGCATCCTCCGTCCGCATGAGGATTACGGACGGACAGATCCCGCTAAGGTGAACATACTTGAGGGCTGCTTCATAGAACTAGAGAAGGTTTTTTTGGAACAATAGACGCAGCTCAGGATATCTCTGCCCTCGGCGAGCGTTTCCACACAAGAAACAGCAGAATCCCAGATACAGCTCCAAGAAACAGATATGACTGTATCATCGGCATAAAATTATACGCTTCTCCTGACCACACCTGATAAAAATCTCTGTTTATATAGGTAACAGGGAGCATTCTTGCGACTGCCTGTGCCCATTTCGGCAGATCTGCATATTCGACGCCCATCATGCCGCTAAAAATCATAAATGCAAAGTAAAGCATCATGCTGACGCAGTACGTCCTTCCAAAACTGCGGCATATACAGGCAACCCCATGTGCCAGAGCCAGCAGTATTACGCTGAGCACGAGTATGCTCAGAAAATAACTGACTACGCCGGATGCTGCCGGCTGTTCAAGATCTGACACTCCGTATCCAACAGCAAAGAAAATCCCAAAAGAAACCGTAATAAATATTGCCTCTGAAATCGCCCTGCTGCACAGCATGCTGCTGCCCCTGATCCCAAACAGCTGCATCCGCTCTGGTATGCCTTTATCCAGCTCCTGTGCATAGCAGACCGCATATCCCATCAATATCGTTGCCATAGGAATCAGCGTCCCCATTCCCAGATAAACCGACGTCGCTATCATTCCGGCAAGGGAAGGATCGTTAACCTCTGATACGGCTACCATAGTGATCAGCTCAGCCAGGACAACCGGCAGCCCGACTCCAAATATATGTACATACGGATTGCCTGTTACGTTACGCAGTTCAAAAATAATCATCTGCATTGTTATCATTTTTCTCTTTTTATTCTGCATGATTTACCTCCATAATACTGCCGCTGTTTTCATAAGCCTGCTTCGCATTCATATAAATGCACTCGATGTCATTGTTACTGCGCTTAAAATTCACATTCTGCCCGATCAGGCGGCTGGCAATGTCTGTCTCTTCTTCCATAGACATACAGGATAATGCGATCAAATGTGCAGGTGCTGCCAGCTTTCTGCAGCCCGATGACAGCCTTTCATTTTTCTCACTGGCCTCCATAACAATCACTGACCTGCCGCAGTATTTTTGAAACAGAGCTTCTTTGTATCCATAATCAACTACCCTGCCTTTTTCTAAAATCAGCAGTTTATCTGCCAGCTGCTCAAGCTCTTCGTAATAATGGGATACAATGCACAGGCTGGCCTCTTTTCCCTGATACCACTGTGCGAGTTTTTCTACTAATTTCTGCCTTGTCTCAAAATCCAGCCCCGAAGTCACCTCATCATAAAAGGTAAGCGGCGCATCCTGCATCAGGATCATGATAATCGTAAATCTCTGCTTCTGTCCTCCTGACAGCTTACTGTATTTCTTTTTCAGGCATCCTTCAAATTCAAAATAATGGATTAATTCCTGCAGCTTTGGATCTTTGGCTATTTTCGTCTGTAAAATGGCCTCCATAACATATTTCACGGGCATATTATCTGTATACTCATTAAACTGCATATGCACCGCTATTTCATTTCTTTTTATGCTGCTGCGCATAGTTCCTTTATAAGGCACAAGCCCCACAACACTTTTTACAAATGTACTTTTTCCTGCACCATTTGATCCGATAATTCCAACACGGTCTCCTTCTTCTATACAGATCGATCTCTGGATATCCAGCGCAGTACATGCTCCAAATTTCACCTTCAATTGATCAACTGTTAACAGCATATAAAATCTCCTTCCTGTCTTTTCCGGTCACTGCCGATCATTTACGTAATGTTATTATACACAGCTGATGTGAAGTCCGTATGAAGCTCGCATGTAGCTTATATAGATTTAAAATCGAAACTGGATCACTGACTCTACTCCGCCCTCTCTGTTTGCCACTGACAATTCGATATCTGACAGCTTCGCGTAATAGGCCGCTATATAGAGACCCAGTCCATGTGACCGGCCCTCATGGCTGCCCCTGACAAACGGTTCAAAAATATGCTCCAAAATTTCCTGTGGAATATCCGCTCCCTGATTCCAGACTGCTATTTTCTGCGCCTGCACCAAAATACGGATCTGTGCGCCTTCCGGCGTATAGTTTACGGCATTTGACAATATATTATCCAAAATCTTAGACAGTACATCCCGATCTGCACGGACATATGCCTTCTGGTCCCCTTCCAGTATAATCTGCAGCTGCTTGTCACAAGCCGCAACTGAATAAACTGCCAGAAGTGACTGTACCAGTTCATACAGCCCGATTTCACATAGATTGAGATTCTCATGATTTTGGTGCAGCGACAGTATTTCTTCCACCATCCTGCGCATAGAAAGCAGCTGTTCTTTTACCTTTGGCAGATAGATCTGTGTTTCTTTATATTTACCAATCTGATTGATCATGCCGTCCAGCAGCAGGAGCGCAGCCGTAATCGGTGTTTTCAGCTGATGGCTTGAGGCACGCATAAATACTTCCTGCCTTTTATTTTCTTCTAAAAGCACCTGATTCATATCTTCCAGCTTCTGATAAACCGGCTGCACGATTCCGCCGGAATATACCTGTGAAAAGATCAGCGTTATTACCAGAATGACTGCCCCGAGCATGGGAAGGCTCTGCATGACAACCGGCCTGATCTCCTCCATTTCCGGCGTGACAACCGGCAGGATTGAACACACAATCCCGTCCACTGTATACTCGATCACCAGATAATTTGTATACTTATTTTCATAGTTTTCCACACTGGCCTCTAGTACCGCCTTACGGTCAGATAGACTATGTACTTTAAATGATTCGCTGTTATATAATTTAGATTTATGATCAGGCTGAATAAATTCGATTTTAACGGGCAGCTTCACATATTCGGCAGAGATATCAGACAGCTTGTTCTTCCATTTATTGATCTGCTTATAAAACCTGCTGTCCACAAAACGAAGCTCCCTTTTCCCGGCACCAGAATCCGCTTCTTTAGAATCTGCCTTTGTGCTGCCCAGCCCTTCTGACTGCAGCGATTTTATAAACTTCTGAAGCTCTGTCAGCAGCGCCTGCGTTTCATGTTCTACTGCCGTGATCTTCATAGAAACTAATTTTGTTGCCACCTCAATATCTGGGCCGCTGAATGGGATTTTAACAGAAGCGCAGGCTGACGGATTTTTAACTTGTATGCCGTCATAAGACCCATGCTCCATAAATGCATTATGCTGCTCTTTGACAGCCTCTACGTTCTGCTCCTCTATATAATCTACATATAAGGAAGGAAGCATCCATGCGAAATATCCAATCAGAAACAGCATCATGACTGCTGCCAGCACCAGGCTGTAATATAAGTTTCTCTGACTGATCTTTTTCATAGATCTGCCTCCTTATCAAATTGATAGCCAACCCCGATAACGGTTTTGATATATGCTGCCGGCAGTTTTTTTCTCAGATTTTTGACATGCACATCAATGATTCTGTCATTGCCGATATAATCCTCATTAAATATACACATAATCAGCTGCTCCCTCGTAAATACACGGTTCGGCTCTTCATACAGTGTCTGAAGCAGCAGATACTCGCTCAGTGTCAGCGGCAGCTTTTTCCCTTTATAATAAGCACTGTAAGCCTCCTGCTGCAGGTAAATTCCGTCCGGTTTTTCGATATCGCTTTTATGCACGCTGCCTGCAGTCCTGCGCAGTACGGTTTCCATGCGCTTTAACAATATGATCGGAGATACCGGCTTTATAATATAATCGTCCGCATATAGGTTAAAAGCTTTTACCTGCGTCTTCTCATCCCCCAGAGCGGTCAGCATTATGACTGCCATATCCGGCTTCTGTTCACGTATAAACCGCAGCACCTCAAATCCGTCAATCCCAGGTACCATAATATCAAGCACTGCCGCATCAAATGCCTCTTCCTGCAGCAGGCTTACCGCCTGGTCTCCACGCTCAGCCTCTGTCACCTGATAGCCGGATATGGTCATATACTCCTTGAGCACCTCGCGTATGGTAGGTTCATCCTCTAAAAGCAGCACCTTCTTTTTTTCTTCTAAATACCGCACTAATTTTCCATGCTGTTTTGCATAATCAATCTCAGACCGCGTGCTTTCACCAATATAACCGCCGACATTAATTACAAATATTTCATCAGACATATCTATTTTCCGTTTATGCATATCATCCAGCATTTCCTTCGTTTTCGTCACCGTGCCTTCGTCCATGCCGTCCCATACTTCCGGGTCGCCCCCATGTCCAAACAGGCCGACTGAGATCACAATATACCCTTCCAGTGTCAGTGCTTTTTGTGCTTTTATAAATTCCTCCTTAAATCTGGTACTTCCACACAGTGTAACTACCGGATATTTTTTCTCCATTTTTCGTTCACGCTCCCTCTTGAATTCTTAGTTATCTCTATAATAATAGTTTATAAAATTTAATAAAAATGATACAGCTTGAAAATAAGATCCCCTTTTGTACCTTTCATTTCAAACCATATCATCTTAAAAATAACTTTATATTTAATTTTTATCCCAAAAAATACACCCTATTCTATAATTCCTAATTCTTGAATCCTGCCATAAATTCTTTCAAATACATGTTCCAGTCCCTGATAGCTCTTGCTTTTTGCAATCGCAATAAAGGCTTCTTCATTAAACTTGAGATCCGTATACTCCAAAAATTTAAATGCGAGTTCACGCAGCGTTTCCTTTGTATTAAACATCTGGCTGAGCGTATCCCTGGCATCACATTGAAAATAATCCGCCACAAGCGCGCAGTTAAAATCAAATAACGGAGCAAGATGCTCAATCACGCCCGTTTCATTATTCATCAGAAATCCATAGTTCTGTGTATGCCGGTCTGTATTGATAATAATATAATCTAATACAGGAATACACGCAAATTCACTGCCCCATCGTTCCAGACAGTATTCCCGGAAATCTATCCCTCGCCTTTTACAGTACTCGATCACTTCCCATGCCTCTATAAAGGAATGTTCTTCGTTGACAAAATTCTGGCAGATTGAGACATACGCCGTACCGCTGGCTGTCTCTTTCACATCGCTGAGATATACAATGCTTTCGATCCCGTTTTCAAAACATTCTAAAATCTCAGACGCTAAAATTTCCATTCTCGTGTTCACATAATCATTCGTTTTATCGGATTTCAGCAGATACAGGCTGTCACCTAAATAAATCCATCCCTTGCGAAATAAGCCCTTTGTCGTCAGCTCCGGGCAGATCGGATTCGTCGTCAGCGTTGGACTGAATCCGGTCAGTGACAAGTCTATAATATCCCTCAGCTTGTTCTGCCTGATATTAATCTTCGACCAGTCTGTTATTTCATCATCTTCCTTTATCCAATAGCTGTCTATGATCGATACGCCCTTGCAGCTCACGCAGATATTTACCCTGTTATCAATAGAATCCACCTGAGGGATCTGAAACGCTGCATAGATCTGCTTTGCATTATCCCTGGACAGCGACAGCACCCTGCTGCTCAAATAATCCTTGACTGCCTGCACATTATGTAATATATCCTTTAACTTTGTGGAAATCCTTATATTTGACCGGAGACAGAATGGAAGGAGATCATTACGAATCACCTCTACCACAAAATCCTCCAGATTAAAATACAAGATTTCCGTATTCCTTAACATTAAATACATCTTTTATCACCGTTTAACTTCTCTAGACTATTCCTTTTTCTAATTGTCTGCTTCTATCCCGATTCTCTTCAGCTGCCCTGCCGCTTATTCACACGCCTGCCTTTCTTTTTGCCCTCATCCTGTTTGTTTTTCTTCCCCTTAGGCTCATCCTCTTTCTTCGCTTTTTTAATCTTCACTTTTTTATAACCGTTAATATCATACTTTTCTTCATATTCCTCAAAATAAGCGATATAATCCGCATTTTTGCGCTCTTTCATGCTCTTTATATATTCATGTGTGTCAAATTCTGCAAATCCTCCCAGCTCAATCATTGCCACTGCTACGTTCGAGCAGTGTGCTCCGATACGCTCCAGATTTGCCAGCAGGTCGTTAAACGCAAATCCCTGCTTCAGCTCACATTTTCCATGCTGCAGCCTTTTTATATGGCGCAGCTTTAATTCGTCACACAATATACCGATCAGCTCACGCAGCGGTTCTACCTTTGCTGCAGCCCTTCTGTCATCTTCCATAAAAGATGTAACTGTCAGTTCGACAATCTCGGATACTGCGGATTCTAAAACATCCAGCTCATATCTTCCTTCTTTTGAAAAATCAAAGCTCTTCTCATGCAGCTCGTTCGCCACTTTTGATATATTGCTGGCGTGGTCTCCGAGCCTTTCGAAATCGCTTAATGTATGTAAAAACTTAGATACCTCTGTATTCTGTGCAACCGTCATTTCACGGCCGGTCAGCTGCATAAGGTAGCTGCCCAGCTTGTCTTCATATTTATCGATCAGGTTTTCTTTTTCCTGTATCTGATTGAATTTTTCCTCTGTATACTCCGACAGCAGCTCTAAGGAATACCGGATATTTTTTTGTACTTTTCTTGCCATGCCGTTCATTGCCTGATGGCTCTGCGCGATCGCAAGCGGCGGATATGCCAGAAAACGCTCCTCCAACAGATCAAAATCTGCCTGATCTTCTTTATCCTCCTCGCTGTCCTTGATCAATAAGAATACCGTCTTTTCGATTGTCTTTATAAAAGGGCATAAGACAATGATTGTCGCCATACGAAATACGGTATTCATTAAAGCAATCCGTATCGGACTCATCACCATGCCCATAAATTCAAACTGCACAAAAGCATTGACTGTATAAAAGACTACTGACCAGAACAGCATGCCGAACAGATCATTGATCAGGTAAATGAGTGCTGTCCTCCTGCCGTTTTTATTTGTACCGATCGAAGATAACAGCACCGGACATGCCGCTCCGACACCGATACCCATTGTAATCGGCAGCGCAGCTGCAAACGTAATCCCGCCGGTAACGGACAGTGCCTGCATAATGCCGACAGAAGCCGAGGCACTCTGCAGCACGGCTGTAAATAAGATTCCGACTAAAATACCCATAAATGGATTGCTAAACATCGTAAGCGCATGTACAAAATGCTCATTACTCTTTAACGGTGATACTGCACTGCTCATAGTCTGCATGCCCACCATTAAAATAGAAAAACCCAGCATAATATCCCCGATATTACGGTAAGATGACTTTTTTACAAACATCTTAAATGTAATTCCGACTACTGCTACTACTGATGAAATTGTAGCCGTAGATAACAGCTGCGCGATGCCGCCCGTCCCTTCAATATAAGACAGGCACAGAATCCATCCCGTAATGCTCGTGCCGATATTTGCGCCCATGATAATTCCGATCGCCTGCGCCACCTTCATCATCCCGGCATTGACAAATCCGACCACCATGACCGTGGTAGCCGATGACGACTGTATGATCGCCGTAACTGCCATACCAAGCATAATGCCTTTTAACGGTGTATTGGTCAGCTTATATAAAATAAGCTCCAATTTTTCTCCGGCTGCCTTCTTTAACCCATCTCCCATCAAAGACATGCCGAATAAAAATAATGCCACGCCGCTCAATAGAGATAATATTAGTGTAAAACCTTCCATATGTTTGTTTTCCTTCTCATCTGTATGCCGTCATCTCGTAATCGAACAGACTCTCACTGTATTGACACGGACTTTTTCTTAGCTTGCAATGCCAAATCTTACAATTGTTTACACATTTTTTATATTTTACCATATTCGAATGTAAAATGAAAGCACAAAATATGCCGCCAGTTAAATCGCACCCTGCCGCAGAACCGCCTGTCTTTAAGGTTCCAGCAAAAAAGGGCTGTTCGGAATTATACTTCCAACACAGCCCGCTTAATTTCCTGCACCAAAGACCGGATTATTTATCTCTCCAGATAATGCGTCCCTTTGTCAGGTCATATGGAGACATTTCGATTGTCACCTTATCACCCGGCAGAATACGTATAAAATTCATGCGCAGTTTTCCGCTGATATGGGCAAGAATCTGGTGCCCATTTTCCAACTCTACCTGAAACATTGCATTCGGCAGCTTTTCCACTACCTTTCCTTCTACTTCAATTACATCTGCTTTTGACATTTCCATTCCTCCATTCATTTACTTTCAATATAGGATTTTTACATTTCACCATAGGCTGCGCCGCAGCTATTTGATTTAATTGCCTTTCCTCTTCCTCTGTCACCGATAAAAACTCCGGCCCGGCTGCCGTAATCAGGATCGTATTTTCATAATGAGCAGATAAAGAGCCGTCAGCGGTCACTGCGGTCCAGCCATTATCCTGCCATCTGACCCGCCATGTGCCGATATTGATCATCGGTTCCACTGCAAGCGTCATTCCTGACAACAGCCGCATTCCCCGAAAGCGCTGCGGATAATTCGGGATTTCCGGCGGCTCGTGCATATGCCTTCCAATGCCGTGCCCCACCAGATCACGCACTACGCCATACCCATGGTTCTGTGCATAGTTCCCAATGGCTGATGAGATATCAAAAAGACGTCCCCCTGCCCTTGCATACCGCATTCCTGCAAAAAAACTAAGCTTTGTATGCTCGATCAGGTCTGCTGCCTGTTTTGATATCGAGCCGATACCGATCGTTCTCGCAGCATCTGACTGATACCCTTTATATATTACTCCTGTATCAAGGCTGACAATATCGCCTTCCTTTACTATACGGTCCTTCTTTGGAATCCCATGAACCACCTCATCATTTACGGATACGCAGACAGAAGCGGGAAATCCCTGATAGTTTAAAAACGAAGGAATGCATCCATAACTCCGTATTAACTCCTCGCAGATACGGTCAATGTCCAGAGTAGACATACCAGGCTCAATCTCTGCAGCCAGTTCTTTATGAACCCTGCCCAAGATCCTGCCCGCTGCCCGCATCAGTTCTATTTCTTTTGCAGATTTGACAGCTGCCCGCATTGCTTACGCTCCCAGTATCCCTACAATAGCATCAAACACGCTATCCATCGGCTGCGTACCATCTACTGATTTTAAGATCCCCTGATTCTTATAATAATCAATCAGCGGCTGTGTCTGATCATGATAAACAGTCAGGCGCTTCTGAACCGTCTCCGGCTTATCATCATCCCTTAAAACAGTCTGTGCGCCGCAGGCATCGCAGATCCCATCTGCCTTTGTCGGATTAAACTCCACATGATAAGTAGCACCGCAGCTTAAACATGCCCTGCGTCCGCCCATGCGGTTTACGATATTCTCATCCGGCACATCTACATCTACGGCAAAATCCATCTTCTGCCCGATTTTGTTTAATGCTCCGTCCAGTGCTTCTGCCTGCGGAATTGTACGTGGGAAACCGTCCAGAACAAATCCGTTTTTGCAGTCATCCTGCTGAATACGGTCCATAACCAGATCACAGGTCAGCTCATCCGGCACTAATAACCCCTGGTCCATATATTCTTTTGCTTTCTTTCCCAGATCTGTGCCGTTTTTTATATTTGCCCGGAAAATGTCGCCTGTAGAAATATGCGGAATCGAATATTTCTCTGCGATCCTCTTTGCCTGTGTACCTTTTCCTGCGCCCGGCGCGCCCAGCATAATAATTTTCATAAAACTTAATCCTCCTAACTCTTCTGCAACAGCATTTTATCTAACCGCTTCATGCCGCTCTTTTAAATTCAGCCTGAAACTGTGCGTCAGCGGCACAATTCATAAAACCAGCTGCCTGATATCATACATTATCACAATAACATAAACTGGGATATTTTTCTACTGTAAACTTTTATAATTTGCCATACAATTATCCCAGCATAATACAAAGAGAGATACAGCCGAAACTGTATCCCCCTGTATCCTTATTCACTTAAAAAACCTTTATAATAGCGAACAACCATCCTAGACTCAATCTGTTTGATTGTCTCAATCACAACACCGACAATAATGATAATTGAAGTGCCGCCGAAAGAAACACGTGCATTAAATACCCCGTTAAAGAAAATCGGAACAATTGCACAGATCGACAGTCCTACTGCGCCGATAAATACAATATAGTTTAAAATCTTTGTCAGGTATTCGCTGGTCGGCTTGCCCGGCCTTATGCCTGGAATAAATCCGCCCTGCTTTTTCATATTATCTGCAATCTCAAGCGGATTGAAGGTAATAGAAGTGTAAAAATATGCAAAAGCGATAACCAGAATCAGATATACTACAAGTCCAATAGATAGTACAGGGTCTGACGGGTCGCACCAGTTAGTCTGCTGCAGTCCCTTTAATATTTTTCCACCGATGCTTGTGCCGCCGTCCACACCGAGCAGGCCGCAGATTACGACCGGGAACTCCATAATGGACTGTGCAAAGATAATCGGAATTACACCGCCTGTATTCACCTTTAACGGAATAAACGAACTCTGTCCGCCTACCGTCTTTCTGCCTTGAATCTTCTTTGAATACTGTACTGGAATTTTGCGTTCTGCATCCTGCAGCAGGATAACAAATATAACTGTCAGCAGGATAACTGCCAGAATAATCACTGCTGCAAGCACTCCTCTGGCAATCTTTTGATTCTTTACAAACTGATCGTACAGTATGGACATGTCCGCCGGGATACGGGATACGATATTGATTACTAATGCGATTGAAATACCATTTCCTACACCCTTTTCCGTAATCTGCTCGCCGATCCACATCAGCACTGCAGAACCTGCAGTCAGTATGCAGACGATCTGAATTACAGAAAATGCACTGAAGTCTGTCAGATATCCCATTCTTCCAAAACCAATTGACATTGCAATTGATTCGATTAATGCCAGTGCGACTGTCACATATCGTGTAATGCTTGCTATTTTCTTTCTGCCATCCTCACCGTCACGCTGCATTTCTTCCAGCTTTGGAATTGCAATCGTAAGCAGCTGCATGATGATGGAAGAAGTAATATACGGCGTGATGCTCAACGCGAAAACAGACATCTCATTGAACGAACCGCCGGTAATTGCATCGAAAAAGTTAAATGCACCATTTGTCTGTGAGTTAAACCATTCTGCAAATAATGCGGAATCAATGCCCGGACAAGGCAGCTGTGATCCTAAACGGATAACAATCATCATTAAAAATGTATACACCAGCCTGTCACGGATTTCCTTAACTTTAAACGCACTACGAAGTGTCTGAAACATTAGATCACCTCTGCTTTTCCACCAAGAGCTTCAATCTTTTCTTTTGCACCAGCGCTGAAAGCATTGGCCTGTACTGTAAGCTTCTTGGTTAATTCTCCATTTCCAAGAATTTTGACGCCATCTCTTGGATTTTTAACGATTCTATTCTCAATCAGCATATCAATTGTCACCGTAGAATCATTTTCAAATCTCTCAAGTTCTGATACATTGATCCCAACGATGATCTTAGAATTGATATTCTTAAAGCCCCTCTTTGGTAATCTTCTGTATAATGGCATCTGGCCGCCTTCAAATCCCGGCCTAGGTGCTCCAGAACGAGCCTTCTGGCCTTTGTGTCCTTTTCCGGCTGTCTTGCCGTTTCCTGAACCATGTCCGCGTCCTTTTCTAAACCTATCTTTTCTGGAACCTGCTGCAGCCTTTAAGTTTGATAAGTCCATTCTGACACCTCCTTATCTAAATTTCTACTTCTTCTACTTTTACATATGGTGCAATCTTGCGGAGCGCACCTTTTGTACATTCATTATCCGGGAACGTCTTCGTCTGATTTAACTTACGAAATCCCATGGATTCAATGATCTTGCGGTTTCTCGGCACTGAGCCGATTTTAGATCTTACCAGTGTTACTTTTAACATTTTATCTGCCATTTTATGCCTCCTAACCTAGGATTTCTTCCACGGATTTGCCGCGTAGTCTCGCAACTTCTTCTGGAGATTTTAACTGAGCCAGAGCAGAAATTGTAGCAAGCACAACATTCTGCTTGTTGTTAGATCCTAATGATTTTGTACGGATATTCTTGATGCCTGCTAACTCGCATACGCTTCGTGCAGGGCCGCCGGCGATAATACCAGTACCTTCTGGAGACCTCTTCAGCAGTACAGATGCACCTGTATGCTTGCCCTGAATATCATGTGTAATACTCTTATTGTCATCCAATTTCACAGTAATGAGCTTTTTCATAGCATCTTCCTTGCCCTTGCGGATTGCCTCGGGAATTTCAGCTGCTTTACCCATTCCTGCGCCTACATGTCCGTTGCTGTCACCAACAACTACTAAAGCTGAAAAGCGCATGTTACGTCCACCCTTTACAACTTTCGTGACACGTTTGATTGCTACAACGTTTTCTGTTAACTCTAACTGACTAGCATCAATTATTTCACGTTTCATGTAAATGTTTCCTCCTACTTAGAATGTTAAACCAGCTTCTCTGGCCGCATCTGCCAGAGCCTGTACTTTGCCATGATAAATATATCCGCCCCTGTCAAATACAACCGTCGTAATACCTTTTTCCAGTGCTTTTTTAGCAATTACAGTACCTACCTGCGCTGCTGCATCCACGTTATTAGTCTTTTCTACTGCTCCTTTTATATCCTTATCCAGAGTAGAAGCAGAAACAAGGGTATTACCGGCTGTATCGTCAATAATCTGAGCGTACATATGATTATTACTTCTAAACACAGCCAGACGCGGTCTTTCCGGTGTTCCAGAAATGCGATTGCGCAGTCTTCTGTGTTTATTTAAACGAACCTTAGCTCTTGATTCCTTCCTAACCATCTTTTGACACCCCTTTCATTATTTCTTGCCAGTCTTACCAACTTTACGCCTAATAACTTCGTCAATATATTTAATACCTTTGCCCTTATATGGTTCAGGTCTTCTTTTATCTCTGATTTCAGCCGCATATTGGCCTACCTTTTCTTTGTCGATACCTTTGATGGTGATTTTATTGCCTTCTACGGCAGACTCAATGCCGTCTGGATCTTCCATAATAACCGGATGTGAATAACCCAGGTTCAGTGTCAGCTTATTGCCTGCTTTTGAAGCTCTGTAGCCTACGCCGTTTACTTCCAGCTGCTTTGTATAGCCTTCTGTAACGCCGACTACCATATTATATATCAAAGTCCTTGTCAGACCATGCAAGGATTTCATTTTCTTTAAGTCGTTTGGCCTAGCAACCAATACATGCCCGTCTTCCTGCTTGATTTCCATTTCAGACGGCAGCACCCTGCTCAGTTCCCCTTTCGGGCCCTTTACAGTTACTTTATTATTTTCTGCAATCTCAACAGTTACACCTGCCGGAACCGCGATTGGCATTCTACCTATACGTGACATGCCCGTACCTCCTATTCATGCTATTGAAACAGTGAACACTTACTAATTTTGATTACCATACAAATGCTAATACTTCTCCGCCAACCTGCATCTTTCTGGCCTGTTTGTCAGTAACAACGCCTTTGTTGGTGGATAAGATAGCAATTCCTAATCCGCCGAGCACGTAAGGAATTTCTTCCTTGCCTGCGTATACACGAAGACCCGGTTTTGAGATCCGCTTAATGCCGGTAATGATCTTTTCATTTTTATCTGCACCGTATTTTAAGGTAACACGGATGGACTTGAAATTACCGTCATCAACAATATCATATTTCGAGATATAACCTTCATCTACGAGAATGTCAGCAATGGCAACCTTCATCTTAGATGATGGAATATCTACTGTATCATGTTTAGCAGTATTTGCGTTACGGATTCTTGTAAGCATATCTGCGATTGGATCACTCATTGTCATGATTGAATTTTCCTCCTTATATATTATCTGGGTGTCATTGCCTACCAGGAAGCTTTCTTTACTCCCGGAATCTGTCCCTTATATGCTAATTCACGGAAGCAGACACGGCAGATGCCGTATTTCCTTAATACAGAATGTGGACGACCACAGATCCTGCAGCGTGTATATTCTCTAGTAGAG
>Ga0137306_101058_pt1 | contig 30634 bp, 30 predicted proteins | sample Inofroosms_March_FD_97187 | JGI IMG/M metagenome (GOLD analysis project Ga0137306, IMG submission 97187) | Mouse cecal microbial communities from Vienna, Austria - N-Acetylneuraminic and N-Acetylglucosamine D2O microcosms_March | ecosystem: Host-associated > Mammals > Digestive system > Large...
CTAAGTCTTTTTCACTATAAGTATCCTGTAAGCCCAAGAAATCTAATATCAAAATACGGTATTGCTGACTGTACTTCGTTTCTGCCATTCCCATATTTATAATAATATACTTCCGCGCCGTAATAATTACTGATTGTGTTTGGTGCATTATAAAGCGCTGTCAGCAGATATGCCTTGATATTCGCTATATGGGTGGTATTTTCCTCAATATCTGATAAACATCTGAACAATAACGAAATGATACATGGAAATCATTTAAAATCTTCATATTAAATTCATACCAGTGTGCTATATTAATCCAGTAGGGAAGCTTTCTTCCCCTACCCGCGGAGCGTCCGTCAGTTTGCTGGCATTTTTCACTTGGGCGCCCATGTACACAAAAATATCAAACAACCATATTGGAGGCTTACGATGAACCCATCACCCTACAAAGTCCTCTTTCTTGAGGACGAACCCACCATCCGGGAGGTATTAACTGAATATATGCTGGTTTCCGGATACGACGTAACAGCAGTGGAACGCGGTGACGACGCGATTGGACGCTTGCAGGCAGATACATATGACATCGCAGTGCTCGACATCATGGTGCCGGGCGTGGACGGTTTTGCGGTGCTTGACTATATCCAGCAGCACTGCGGCGAAACGGCAGTCATCATGCTGACGGCATTGGAGGACGAGAAGACACAGGTAAAGGCATTCAACCTCTACGCGGATGACTATGTCATAAAACCGGTATCACCGATTATTTTGTTAAAGCGCATGGAAACCATCCTCCGGCGCACCACCAAAAGACAGACGGAAAAGGACATATACGAAAAAGACGGACAGCAGAAAGGTCTTTACCTGAAGGAAGAAGCCTACTGTGCCTATTATGGAACCCGGAAGCTGCCGCTTACCCTGAGCGAGTATCTGCTGCTGCAAGCGCTTTTCAGGGAGCCAGACCGCGTGTTTACAAGGGAACAGCTCATCCTGCGGATTTTCAACGAGGACTATATCGGAAACGACCGGATTATTGACGCACATGTCAAAAATCTCCGCAAAAAGCTTCCGGTTCCATGCATCCGCACGGTAATCGGCGTGGGCTACCAGTTTGACAAGGAGGAAATGGAGCAATATGAAAATAAGACAAACGCTGGGGAATAAAAACCTTTTTTACAGTATGATACTGGCAGGCATCATGCTTCTGTTTCTCGTCGGCTATTTTGGGTATATGCTCCCCTCCCTTTATGTGGACTATCAGATGGAGCAGAACCTCAAATCAGTCCGGGAACAGCACCAGTCCTATGTAAGGGATGGAAATTACGACAGCGTGCAGGTAAAAAATCCGACTGCCTGTTTTTCTGTAAAGATACCGGACGCAGAGGACAGCATTTATCTCAATGCCAAATTTTTTTCCATTAAGATATCCGTGGTGGATGAACAGCTAAAGGAACTGTTTACGGAACTGCGCCGTGTCTTGAAAGCCTATTATGAAGGCAGCGCCGATACCGACACTGTCAGGGAACTGTTCGCCGAAAAACAGGAAGAATGGGAATCCGTTTTTCAAAAATTGTCCGTGGAAAACATCCCCTCGTCCATTCAGGTTCAGGTACTGGAGCAACAAGATGCCGACACCGAGTACAGCGGAGAATACTGGAAGGTTCATCCGGTTTCCGATAAATATGCGGTATTTGAGATGGGGGTGCGGGATGAGAACAACCAGTACATCAACTACATTGCGGCACAGAAAACAGACGAGAGCCTGATACTGACCTTTCTTCCGGTCGTGACACCGGACATGAACGAAATCCGCCCCATCGTGTTCCAGAGCCTGCCAATGCTCGCAGCCGTCATTTTTCTGCTGGTGCTCCTGTTCTCGCAGGTTTATTCAAGAGGAATCGTGTCGCCAGTGGTGCGTCTCGTGCAGCACACACAGCAGATGAAAAACAGCCGTCATTTTCAAGTCATTCCCATGGATGGGAAATTGACAATGCGAAAGGACGAAATCGGCATCCTCGCTGCCGCAATTGAATCGCTGTACCACACCGTTCAGGCAGGCTATGAGGCGCTTGAGGAAAAAAATCAGGCGCTCGCGGAGGAAAACAAGCGTCAGGAGGTACTGTTAAAAGCTTCCTCCCACCAGCTCAAAACGCCGATTTCAGCCGCACTGCTGCTGGTGGACGGCATGGCAAACAAGGTTGGAAAATACCAGGACACGCAGACCTATCTGCCCAGGGTAAAAGAGCAGCTTCTGTCGATGAAAAAAATGGTAGAGGACATTTTATACTTAAACCACTGCGGCGAAACGCTCTACCCGCAGAAGCTGGAACTGCGCACAGTGCTGGAAAACCAGCTTTCCGCTTACCGCGTTGCCATCGCAGACAGACAGCTTCAATTATCCGTCACGGAAAATGACACTGTTGTCATTGAGACAGACGAGACACTGCTTGCCCATATTTTAGAAAATATATTGTCAAATGTGGTAAACTACACGCCCTGCGGCGGGCAGGTAGAAATTGTGCTGACACCAGATAAAATCCAGATAGAAAACTTTGGCGTCCAGATTGAGGACGATATCCTGCCCCATATTTTTGAGCCGTTTGTCAGCGGAAGCCATCACAAGGCAGACAGCGGAGCCTCCTGCCATGGTCTTGGCATGTATATCGCCGCATACTACGCCAGAAAAATCGGGATGAAAATTACGATTGGCAATGGCAGAAACTGTGTCATGACAGTGCTGTATTTTAACCAATAGACACACTTTTTCTACTGACAGACTTCATGGGAAATTTATACCACTCTGTTATAATATCTTTATCCGTTCTAAGAAAGAGAGGAAAATTATGGAACAATCCGCACTGCTATCAATTGAAAATCTGACCGTGCGTTACGGAAAGGACACCGCACTACAGATTGAATCACCCATCATAATTGAGGAAGGTGACAGGGTCGGCATCATTGGCTCCAACGGCGCAGGAAAGAGTACCCTGATAAAAAGTATCCTGGGGCTTGTGCACTATGAGGGAAGCATCCACACCAGACTGCAAATGGAACAGATTGCCACACACATGCAGTTTAACGAATACACAGATGCCATGCCGACAAAACACATTATGGAAGCCATATTACAGACGAAAATTTCCCGCAGCCAGAAGCTGCGCGACTTAATCGACTATTTCGAGTTCGGGGACTGCCTGCGCAAGAAATACAGCAGGCTCTCGGGCGGACAAAGGCAGCGTTTTACAATCATTATGGTGATGATGCAGGATGCCCCGCTGACCTTTTACGACGAAGTGACTTCCGGGCTTGATTTCGAGACCAGGCAGAAGCTTGTCGAAAAACTCGCGTCCTGGTATCAGGACAGGGATTCCAGCCTGTGCATCGTCTCCCATTATTACGAGGAGCTTGAGCAGCTTGCCGACAAGCTGCTGATTCTGGACAAGGGGCATGTCATCGACTATGGGCAAAAAGAAGACCTTTTTCGCAAATACTGCGGCAGGGCGGTCATCGTACTGAACAATTCCACGGAAAATGAGCAGCTTTTCTGGTCCTATGAAAAGCTTGCCTCCCCGGCACACCTGATTGCGCTGCCCTGTGAGACAGAGGAAAAAGAAAAGGAGCTCACCGCGCTGCTGCTCGCGCACAATAAAAATTACACGAGAAGCAGCACAGACATTGAGATGATTTATGCCAATGCCAAAAAAGCTTTTTTGGAACGTCAGGGAAAGGAATGTGAATTATGAATGCGAACAAGAAAAAAATCATTACATGGCGTATGATGCTTTACGAGCTGCGCAATATTACAGGAAACCCATTTGTCCACATTTTTGGAATCGGGATGCCGCTGTTTATGGCAGTGTTCATCACACGGACTGCCGTCTCTGAAATGACGGATGCCGCCATGGTAAAAAATGTTTCCACATCTATCTTTCTGGGTATCGGCGCCCTGATTCCGATGGCGACAGTCCTGATGGGGTATGCCGTCTTACACGCACAGGAGCTGGAAAAAGGAATCCCAGAGAGACTGCGGTTATTCGGAATCAAAAATTATGTGACCATCTGCAACCGGGCACTCTCCGAACTCATCTTTCTGTCAGTGGCATTTGCACTCTATTTCCTGACAGGCATCCTTTTCATGGATCTGGAAGCGCCAGTGTTCTCAGGGTTTATCCTTTATGTCATCTGCATCGCGTGTTTCAGCGCCATATGTTTTGCAATCGGGCACGCAATCGCCGCACTCGCCAAGCGGTTCAGCGTCACGTACTGCATCACGATGCTGGTCTATTTTGCCTGCATGATGCTTGGCGGGATGATGGGCATTTCGTATGAAAATATGCCATCCGTTTTACAGGCAGCTGCAAAGCTCCTGCCAGTCACCTACTTTAGCAGGGACTTTTTCACCATATGGACCGGGGAGACATACAACTTCATATCCATGATACAGGCGTACTTATTCTTCGGCGCAGTGGCAGGAATCCTGCTGTTTGCCGCCATCAGGAAAAATACATGAACCGAGTAGGGGAAAAGCCTTTCCCCTACTTCCTGCTATTTTCCATCTTCAAAATACATTGTTGTTGTCGTCACCTTCGTACTGGATGTGGGACTCTCGTCATCCGTCTGGGTAAAGGAATACGTGCCGTCCGCATTTTTCGTGACTTCCACATAAACTGTCCGGTCACCCTTTTCCAGGTTAAATCCATAAACGCCGTTTTCGTCAAATAAATCCGTGATGTCCATCTTCTGGTCTTGGTAATATACCCATACCCTGCCGTCCGCATCCTCCTCGACGCTTACGGACTCATTAATCTGCCCGGCAAGCTCGTCTGCGGAAAGCCATGTCATGCCGCCGTCCTCGTCAATGGCGACGCCCCCATAACCCATTATTTCCTCCTCCCCGTCGCCGCGGTCATACGTAAACTGGTAACCGCCGCTTCCATTTTCTGTCACTTCCACTTCCATCTGCCTGCCATACAGCCACATGGTAATTTTCTCCTGAATGCCGCCGATGTCAGCCGCGTACACGGTTCCGGGAACGCCGATTACCAGTGCGCATGCAACTGCCGCCGCAACTGCCATATTTTTTTTGTGCTTTTTTTCAATCCTTGCCATTTCTTCTACCTCCAAACATAATTGCCGGGAGGACTGAACTGCTGAAAAAGCCTGTTTGTAACGTTCCTTATTTGTCATCATTCCAATCCTCCTTCAATGCCTTCCTGAGCATGCCACGCCCGCGCGACAGCCTGGTTTTCACGTTGCTCTCGCTCAGCTTCAGGATATCCGCAATCTCACTGACAGCGTAATCTTCATAATAATACAGATGAATGACAATGCGGTATTTCTCCGGAAGCTGCATCACGGTCTCAAAAAGGGTTTCTGCCTCCGGCGTCTCAAATGTCAGCGTCTCCATGTACTCCTCAATGGAAACCTTGTTGCGCCGCCAGAACGTGCGGTTAACGTTCTTCGCCTTGTTGACGGCAACCCGCATCAGCCACGCGCGGACATGCTGCTCACTCTCAAATTCTTTTTTTGTTGTATAATACTGGACAAACGTCTCCTGAACCACATCCTCTGCATCCTGCGTATTTTTGCACATGTTAAATGCCGCAGCAAAAAGGCTTCCCTGGTACAACGCCGCCAGTTCCTGTACGGACTGTCTCATGAGTGCTCCTTTTGTTGATTGTTTGAAAAGATCTTTCATTAATAGTACAACTCATCGGTACATATGGTTACACTTTTTTAAAAAATTTTGCCTTAAATTTTTTGATATGATATAATGTACATTATTTGCCTGAATTCTTGATACAACAGTAATTTTGTAATGATTTGGAGGAATATCATGAGTATTTTAAACGTTGAAAATCTGTCCCACGGATTTGGCGACCGCACAATCTTTTCGAATGTGTCCTTTCGTCTGTTAAAGGGCGAGCATATCGGTCTGGTTGGCGCCAACGGTGAGGGAAAATCCACTTTTATGAATATTATCACCGGCAAGCTGATGCCGGACGAGGGCAAGGTCGAATGGTCGAAAAATGTGCGTGTAGGTTATCTTGACCAGCACACAGTTCTCGAGAAAGGGATGTCCGTAAAGGATGTGCTTTCCTCTGCCTTTGATTTCTTATATGAGATGGAGAACCGCATGAATGAAATCTGCGACAAAATGGGCGAGGCATCGGAAACGGAACTCGAAGCCTATATGGAAGAGCTTGGCACGATACAGGAGCTGCTTGACCAGCATGACTTTTACATGATTGACGCAAAGGTCGAGGAGGTCGCAAGGGCACTTGGCATTCTGGAGGTCGGGCTTGACACGGATGTCACGGACTTAAGCGGCGGGCAGCGGACAAAAATCCTGCTCGGAAAGCTGCTGCTGGAAAAACCCGATATCCTGCTGCTCGACGAGCCGACAAACTATCTCGACGCCAACCACATTGAATGGCTGAAGCGCTATCTTCAGGACTATGAAAATGCGTTTATCCTGATTTCGCACGACATTCCTTTTCTGAACAGCGTCATCAATATCATCTATCACATGGACAATGCCGAGCTGACGCGCTATGTCGGGGACTATGACAAATTTCAGGAAGTGTACGCCATGAAAAAGTCACAGCTGGAAGCCGCTTACAACAGGCAGCAGAAAGAAATTGCAGACTTAAAAGATTTTGTGGCGCGCAACAAGGCGCGTGTGGCTACAAGGAACATGGCAATGTCACGCCAGAAAAAGCTTGACAAAATGGATGTCATTGAACTTGCCGCAGAGAAGCCAAAGCCGGAATTTCACTTTAAGGAGGCGCGCACAAGCGGAAGATATATTTTTACGGCAAAGAGCCTTGTCATTGGCTATGACGAAGCGCTGTCGAAGCCGCTTGACATCTCCATGGAACGCGGGCAGAAGATTGTCCTAACTGGCGCAAACGGTATTGGAAAAACAACGCTCCTGAAAAGCATCCTGGGACTTATCTGTCCGTTAAACGGCGGCGTGGAGCTTGGCGATTACCTGGAAATCGGGTATTTTGAGCAGGAGATGGACCAGTCCGTCAGCACGACCTGCATCGAGGAAATCTGGAACGAATTTCCCTCGCTGACACAGTATGAAGTGCGCTCGGCACTCGCAAAATGCGGACTTACGACCAAGCACATTGAGAGCAAGGTAAAGGTACTAAGCGGCGGCGAGCAGGCGAAAGTCCGGCTGTGCAAGCTGATTAACAAGCCCACAAACATCCTGCTGCTCGACGAGCCGACCAATCATCTCGATGTCGATGCGAAGGCTGAGCTGAGGCGTGCCCTGACAGACTACAAAGGAAGCATCCTGATGGTCTGCCATGAACCCGAATTTTATGACGGACTCGCCACCGATGTATGGGACTGCTCGCAGTGGAGCACGCGGATTTAACTTTACTTTTCAGAGTCTTCCTAATATACTGTAAGTAGATATAGCAATAACTATAACATAACACAATACATGTTTCAGTCGGAAAGGAGGCAGGACTATGTGGGGCGGCTTTAATTCATTTCGGGATCCCACGCGCAATGCAGTTCTCACATCCCGCTTTATGGAGGAGGACTTAAAACGCGGTGCAGGGAAAATGGTATCAAAGAGGGAACGCACGATGGCATATGTCATAATGGTACTGCTGACAGGAATGATAATTGGCATTGTGGCAATGTTCGGATTTATGTACTGACTATTTTTATCATCAAAACAGGGATATGGTATATCTGCCATATCCCTGTTTCTTTTTGTCTACTATGAAGGTGCTATCTATTAAAATGTAAACACTGCTGCCGTAAGTGGCGGAAGCGAAAATGCAATATGATAATCTCTCTTATCGCACAAGCCTTTCTTCGCCTTAATGACCTTGGGAATCTTATTCCCATTGCCGCCAAATTTCGTGTCGTCGGAATTGAGTAACAGCTTATACTGTGTATTCATCGGCACGCCTACCTTGAACTTCGGATATTCAACCGGTGTCATATTGATGACGAAAAGCATATGCTGTTTTCCGCTCTTGTTTCTCCTGACAAAGCTGTAAATACTGCGCTCTGTGTCATCAGCATTCATCCACTCAAATCCGAGCCAGTCATTGTCAATCTCATAGAGACAAGGGCTGCTCTTGTAAAGGGTGAGCAGCTCGCTCATGTAATCATGCATTCCTTTATTCAGAGGGTTCTGCAGCAGTCCCCAGTCAAGCTCCCTCTCCTCACTCCACTCGCGCTCCTGTGCAAACTCCTGTCCCATAAAGAGCAGTTTCTTTCCCTCATGGCCAAACATAAAGGTGTAGAGATTCCTGAGGTTTGCATACTTGTCAATCTCATATCCAGGCATTTTATTAACCATGGAGCACTTCAGGTGCACGACCTCGTCATGCGACAGCGGCAGGATATAATTCTCGGCATTGTTGTAGCTCATCGCAAATGTCAGCTTATAGTGGTTGTCTTTTCTGAAATAAGGGTCAAGCTTCATGTATTCACAGTAATCATGCATCCATCCCATATTCCACTTGAAGGAGAACCCAAGTCCTCCATCCTCCGGATTGGCTGTTACCTTCGGCCATGCCGTGGACTCCTCGGCAATCGTCATGACGCCGGGATGCGCGCCGTGAATGACGGAATTGAGGTGCTTGAAAAATTCAATCGCATCAAGGTTCTCGTTTCCGCCGTACTTATTTGCTACCCACTGGCCATCCCGCTTACCATAGTCAAGGTAAAGCATGGAAGCCACAGCATCCACCCTGAGACCGTCTATATGGAACTCGCGAATCCAGAACAGTGCATTGGCAATCAGGAAATTGCGAATCTCATTTTTGCTGTAGTTAAAAATCTTCGTGCCCCAGTCCGGATGCTCGCCAAGCCTGGTGTCCGGATGCTCGTACAGACATGTGCCGTCAAACTCACAGAGACCATGCGCATCCCTTGGAAAATGTGCAGGCACCCAGTCAAGAATGACACCAATGTCATTTTTATGCAGCAGGTCAATTAAGTATCTGAAGTCATCGGGATTTCCATATCTGGATGTCGGTGCATAGTATCCCGTTACCTGATACCCCCACGAACCGTCAAATGGGAACTCCGCGATACCCATAAGCTCAACGTGTGTGTACGGCATTTCTTTTAGATATTCCACAATCCTGTCCGCAAACTCACGGTAATTGTAAAATCCCTCCGCAGTTCCGTCAGGATGCTTCATCCATGAACCGATATGGCACTCGTAGATTGACATTGGCTCCTTGTTCATATCCTTTTTGTCGCGGTCTGTCATCCACTTCTTGTCCGACCATTTGAAATGGTTCAGGTCATATACCCTTGATGCCGTGCCCGGACGCATCTCCGCGTAATTTGCGTAAGGGTCTGCCTTGTACAGTCTTCTGCCGTCCGGAAGCACCAGCATATACTTGTACATCTGCCCTTCCACCACGCCTTCCACAAAAGTGGCAAATATTCCACCCTCGCCGAGACGTTCCATAGGTGTCGCGCCCTCGTTCCAGCCATTGAACTCACCGATTACATATACCTCTCTTGCATTCGGCGCCCACACTGCAAAAAACACACCGTCTGTTTTTCCTTTTTTGCAGAAATGCGCACCTAACTTTTTGTATATCTCGTAATGCGTACCCTGTCCGAATACATACTGGTCGGCATCAGAGATAAATACAGTTGTGTCTTGATTGTTCATAAAAATCCCCCATTCTGTTGTAGGGCACCCCCTACATAAAATCACGTTCCTTGAGGACAATCATGTCCTCGTTGTCATACCTTCTCGCGAATAGTACGTCAACAAAATTTTTGATTTTTGATTTTTTGGATTTCCAAATTGCCTCATCTATGATGTCCCTTACCTCATCCTTTGTCACTACATGGTTTCCGCTCTGCATGTTAGCTATTCTGGTGTAAAGGGCGAGTGTACCTAACTCATCAATGGAATATTCCAAAGCCAAGGCATAGTTTTTGGCGTATGCGACAAGTGCGTTGTTGTCCATCTCCATCAGGTCAATCCTGATGTTGAAATAGTCCGCAATCATTGCCTGCTTCTCCAAAAGCTTCGTAATCTCTTTCTTCGTGTCCTCCATGATGACAACGATTCCGAAATTTTCCTGGTTCAGGTTTAAAGCCATCTCGTAGAGCTTCTCCTCACTCATTCCGTTTGCCTTCTCTATTATGATACCACCATTATTCAATTTCTCAAATACATCTTTTACATTTCTTTGATTGAATTTTTCCCCGGTAATCTTGGCAAGCTTTCCGGAGAAATTGGCATCCGATGCCTGATACTCTTTCACAAGGTTTTTCGCCATCCGGACGGTATCAAGTCCCGCATCGCCTGTAATGATGATATTACCAGTATACGCGGCAAGCGTTATGTTATCAAGAGCAAAAACAATCTGTTTTTTGATTTTTTTGGTGACGGCAAAGTTTTCAAATAATGTCTGCTCCTCTGGTGTAAATTCGCGCACCTCCTCGCGCTTTGCACCTTTTGCCTCCTTTTTGGTTGTCGCCACTATTTTTTCGGAAAGCGAGCTCAGGTCAGCCGTATTCATCTTGATTTCCTGTGTCTTTAACGCATCCTCTTTTGCCATCTCGGCAATGCTTTCCGCATCCTCAGGGTCAAGCTCCCTGTGGTCATACTGATTTTGTTGTGCATCATGGATACTGTCCGGTGTCCCGCCTATATCTTCCGCGTGCTCCTCATCCGCATAATACTCAAAATTATCTGATTCATTTTTCCCGGCATCCTGTTCATCTGTGTGCTTCGCATAATCTGCCGGATTCAGGGTCTGGAAATCAGTATTATCCGTTTCTATTTTCTGCGTATATGCAGCTTCTTCATCGTTTTCTTCGCTTTGCAGACTGCCTTCCGGTACGAATGTACCATCTTCATAATACGCTGGGCTCTCCGGACTGCTTTCCGGTGTATACGCAGATTCTCCATAATACGGTTCATTTTCCGGATTATCCTCCTGTATATAAGTGTCGTCTTCATAGTATGGCGCATCTTCCGGACTATCCTCCGGCGTGTATGCATCGTCCTCATAATATGACATATTTTCTACGCTGTCTTCCGGTATGTAGGTGTCATCTTCATAGTATGGCGCATCTTCCGAACCGCTTTCCGGCGTATATGCATCTTCCTCATAATAAGACGCGTCTTCCTCCCCGGTTTGTCCATTACTGATATATGCATCTTCCTCCGTATAATATGCTTCCGCAGACGGATTGTTTTCTGGCATGTCCGGTTCTGCAGTGCGCTGTCCTTCCGAAAAGGCATCAGCCGTCTGGCTTCCATCGACTGCCTGGCTGATAGTCTCGTGCGGAATGTCATTTGTCATGCCGCCAAGCTCCTGCGCTACAACGCGTTCAAGCTCTGAAAGATATTCCTCTTTATCGTCTGCTTCCGTTTTTTCCGGCTCTGTTTCCTCTATTTTTTCTGCTTTCCCAGCCGGCACATCACTCGTTATGTATGTCACCTCAAAGTCATCCTCCGATGCCGGACGGGCTTCATTTTGTGGAATGTCGCCTGTATCATCCGCCTCCAGGAACTTATTGCTGTTTCTTTTCTGTGCCGCGGCTTCTTCGCGCTCAAGCTCTCCCAAAATTCCGCTTTTGATGGAGTTGTCAAAGTTCGCAAAGATTTTTCCCGTCTGTGTCAATATATGCTGCTTGATTTCCTCCTGATGCTTTTTGGCATTGTCCTGCTTCATGCGCTCCCACTCAACCAGCACGTCATCAAGGTTCATCGATCCTGTTCCCTGATTTGGCGATATGTCGTCTGTCAACTCCATGTCTGTCATTTCCTGTTCACGGTATACGTTTTCATCATTATCTTCCATCCGGTTCTGCTCTTCCACCACTGTTTTTTCCGTAATGTCACGCAGCTCATCCATATCGGACTCTGCCTTTATAAGGCGCGCATCCTCTCCGGGTATCAGCACTTTTTTGATTGCCCCTGTGTGTGGTTCCGGTGCCGCTTCTGACACGCTTGTCACCATCTGGGCAATTTTCCCTGTCTGCGAGTATGGCTCTGTTCCCTCTGGTTCCAAGGCGTCTTGTTCATCGTCTGTTGCATTTACCGGTCCTGCTTTTGATGTATCCGCATCCGAAGATTCCGGTTTTTTTGCTTCTGAAAAATCTGTATCCTGCGGTTTTGTCCCATTCCCGGACTGCTCCACATTCGTATGTCCGGCTGTTTCCACCCGGGCGGACAAATTTTGTTCAGGCTTTTCTGCTTCACTTTCCGCATTGCCTGACTTCCCTTTTGCTGCTTCACTATAGTTGGTATTGGCAAAAATACGGGTATCACCCATCGCGCTGCCTAAGTCCTCGACAGAATTGTATTTTCCCCTGTCCTCTGCAAACACGTCATCATCATCCGCAAAAAGTTCCTTCATGCTCTCCGCAACTACTTTTTGGAGATTAATCGTATTATACTGACTCATATCTCCCGCACCCATGGACGCCGGCGCATTACTTTGCTGTGCGTAAGAAACATTATTGTGGCTGCTGTTCGCATAAGCATCCGCACGAGTATAGTCATCCGGCACATATTTGTCATCCGCGAGTGTCTCCTGCGGCGCACTGTCATTTTCATAATTTGTAAAATCTATCGGATTCCCATTCTCATCATAGGTCTGCTCCACATAAAATTCACCAGTGTAACTATTGTCCTGATACGGGCTGTTCACATAGCTTAAATTTCCATATCCGTCATCGACATAACCGGTCTGGTCATAGGATTCATTTCCATAGGCTTCCTCCGCATAACCGGTCTGACCATACGATTCATTCCCATAGGCTTCCTCTGCATAGCCAGTCTGACCATAGGACTCATTTTCATAAGTTTCCTCTGTGTAACCAATCTGACCATACGGCTCATTCCCATAGGTTTCTTCTGTGTAGGCAGCCTGGTCATAGGATTCATTTTCATATGATTGTTCTGCATAACCCGACTGCTCATACGGTTCTTCCGGATAGCCAGTCTGTTCATAGGACTCATTTCCATACGGCTGCTGTGCATAACCCGACTGCTGGTTATAGTCCGTCTCATACGCTTCATCCTGAAATTCCTGATTCTGATAATCCTCGTCCTGATTATTGCTGTCAGCATAACTGCCTTCCGAAAATGCGAGCATGTTCTCGTATTTTTTCTGCTGCACCTCAGTAAGGGGCACATGAAGCGCTTTCAGCTCCATCGCTTTCATCACATAAGGACCGTCACCGAACCAGAGTATGATATCGTCACACTCCTCGACACATTTTGTTGACAGCCCTACCCTGTGATACAGATAAGCAAGCTCATAAGCCCACTCTTCCTGGTAATCTCTTTTTTTCAGCTCCTCAAGAATCTCAATACGTTCCTCAAGGCTTGCCTCCTGCGCTTCCAAAATACGGTAACGGAGCGTATAGACACCATTATCCCTGGGCGCCAGCTTTGCAAACTGTTTATAATATTCTATCGCTGCCACTACATCATCTAATTCAATTGATAACTCACATAGGGAATACACAACCGAACGGTTTGTAGGATAACGTTCGTAAGCCAGCATTAATAAGTCCCTGCTGTCCTCGTTTCGTCTGTTGATTCTGTACAATGCTGCAATTTTTAAAAGCATTCCCGCGCTCTTGACCCTTCTCCAGTCAATCGTGTCGGCTATTTTCACAGCTTCTGCATATTTTTCCTTATCGATTAAGTTCGATATTTCTTCTGAACGAACTTTATACTCGTATTTATCCAAGTCCTATCACCTCTGACGCCACTGCCCCTTGTCATTCACCTGAGTCAAAAGCGTGTAATTTGGGCAAAATAATAAATCCGTGTCCAGCATACCTTTACGCATGGCAAAATGACACACATAACATTAATTATCCACTCCCACAGTCAGTTTAGCATACAGTTATCCACATGTCAACTTTTACAGCCCTTAATATTGTGGATATCTGTACATTTTTTCTGTCTTTATGTGAAAAAATCACCCTGCTGTCAGCGGAGTACGTCTGCAAGCGACGCAAACTGTTCCAGTGTGAGCGCCTCCCCGCGCACTGTAGGCGAGAGTCCCGTTTTTTCAAGCGCGGACAGGATATTTTCCTTTGTGAGGTTCAGCTCCGGCGCATTGCCAAGTCCGTTTACCAGTGTTTTTCTGCGCTGGTTAAAGGATGCCCTGATAATGTCAAACATCCATTTTTCGTCGGAAACTGACACGCATGGCTTCTCATGGCGCGTCAATTTTATGACACTGCTGTCAACATTTGGGCGCGGCATGAAGCAGCCTGCGGGCACAGTCAGCATGACTTCTGGTTTCGCATAATACTGCACTGCCAGCGACAATGCGCCGTAATCCTTGGTGCCCGGACCTACCTGCATCCGTTCCGCGACCTCTTTCTGTACCATTATGGTGATGCTTTCCAGCGGAACGTGGCTTTCAAAAAGCCCCATGATAATCGGTGTCGTAATGTAATAAGGAAGATTTGCCACAACCTTTATCGGTTTTCCGTTATTTTTTTCCTGAACAATGGCATTGATGTCGACTTTTAAAATATCTTCATTGATAATGGTGACATTTTTATAAGCAGAAAGTGTGTCCTGCTCAAGAATCGGTATCAGTTTTTTATCAATTTCCACTGCGACTACTTCCCGCGCATGCTCGCACAAATACTGTGTCATCGTGCCAATTCCCGGTCCGATTTCAAGCACACAGTCATCCCGGTCCACATCTGCCGCGCGGATGATTTTATCAAGAATATTGGAATCTATCAGAAAGTTTTGTCCATATTTTTTTTGAAAATGAAAACCGTATTTCTGAAGAACTGCTATTGTATTTTTTGGGTTGCCAAGATATGCCATACGTTATCCTCTCTTAATTAAAAATGGTTATCAAATCCGGTACATGCGTCTTGCATTTTCTTCTGTTATATGCACGACTTCGTCATAATCCAGTCCTTTTATTTCTGCGATTTTTTGTGCAATAAAGGGAATGTTGAGCGACGTGTTTCGTTTTCCCCTGTTGGGCTCAGGAGCGAGGTAGGGACTGTCTGTCTCAAGAAGAATTTTTTCTATGGGGACTGCCTCCACAACCTCTTTCATCTTCCTGCCATTTTTAAATGTCACCACGCCGCCTACGCCAATATACAAGCCCATCTCCACATAGCGCAGTGCAAAATCCACGCCGTAGGAAAAGCAGTGGATGACCCCGCCAACTGCTCCTGCATTGTTTGCCGCAAGGATGTCAAATGTATCTTTCGCCGCATCCCTTGAATGGATAATGACAGGCTTATTGATTTTATGCGCAAGCGCAAGCTGCCGCTGAAACCAGAATTTCTGTATCTCATGTTCCGGCTCGTCCCAGTAATAGTCAAGACCGATTTCGCCTATGGCAACAACCTTTTTATTATTACACTGTTCTTCCAGCCATTTGAAATTTTCTTCATTCAATTCTGCCGTCTCGCTCGGGTGCACGCCTGCTGCCGCGTAAACAAAGTCATATTTTTCTGCCAGCCTGATGCCAGCCTGGGTACTATTGATACTGGCACCGACATTGATAATCGTCCCTATTCCGCTATCGGGCATGGCAGACAAAAGCTCCTCCCTGTCCGGGTCAAACGCTTCGTCATCATAGTGGGCATGTGTTTCAAATATCATGGATTGTGTCCGTTCCTTTCTTTTTGATTCATTCTACCACAAATAATTCTTTTTTTACACTTTTTTTAAAAAATTTTAAAAAAGGTGTTGACACTTTATTTGTTGAGTGGTATAGTATCTATTGTTCGGTAAACAACCGATATCAATAATATGCACCGCTAGCTCAGTTGGTAGAGCACCTGACTCTTAATCAGGGTGTCCAGGGTTCGAGCCCCTGGCGGTGCACGAAGGCACTATTTTTGAAGCGTAGGCTTTGGGGATGGTGTTTTTATTTTGTCATACAAATCCGGGATTCTGGACACCCTGATTAAGAGTTATGGTGTCTAAGGGATGCGCCGGAACATATACACAGGCAGCTGTCTTATGTTTGTATGACAGATTTTCCGGGGAAATTTGTCATACAAAGAATCTTGCAATTCAAAAATGTATATGCTATACTGTATCTGACAAGTGAATGTGTTATGGTTCCAATGTTTGGCAACCATGAAAAACCCCAAGGGCTGAGAACACTTGGGGTTTTTCATGGTTTTTAAGGTAACTTACACCTTCAGATAGATTCAAGTTGCCCTATTTAGTCCTATCTATCCATTTGCATATGTAATATGCGAGGACTCCCGCGAAAACGGATAATGTGAATGTGTTAAAATCCAATGTTTTCACCTCCTTCCTGAAGCCAGTATAGGAGGGGCAACAACAACATTTTACATTTTCTGACACATAATGTCAACAAAGTATCTAACATATGTTCACATAAAGCAAATGACACAGGCGGAAACCTGTGTCATCTGTTTTTATTTAACGTTACGCGCGTTAATAAAAGGATTAAGGTGTCAAATAATTTGACCCTTATAGTATATGTTGCGGGAATAAGAATGTCAATTCAACATCATTCGTGCTCCGGTACAGGTCAACCAGTTTCCTTTCATCCTGTGTCAGTGAAGATGCCGCACATAGGAAGGATGCCTGTAATCATGTACAGCATCGGCATTTCTCTTTATGCTCCGGATCAGTTCATCATTTTTTTCGATATTCGCAAGAGTTATAGAAAACCACCCTCTGTTTTATGAAGAGGTGGAAAGATACTTTGACGAGGATATAAGGAAACGCCTAAAAGGGAAAGAAAACTGCTGGTATAAAAGCGTGGAGAAGGAGCATGGCAGTGTAGCGACCAGAGAGTATTTCATCACGGAAGACGTGGCGTGGTACAGCGAGCGGGAGAAATGGAAAAAGCTGAATGCCTTTGGGATGGTGAAAAAGACACTGGAGAGACCGGACGGAAGCAGCATGGAAGAAGAGAGGTATTATATATGCAGCATAGAGGAGGACGTAAAGCTGTTTGAGCGTGCGGCGAGGGGGCATTGGGGAGTAGAGAACGGGCTGCACTGGCAGCTGGATTTTACATTCAAAGATGACAAAAATACGAGCATGGCGAAGGCAGAGGCAAAAAACCTGCAGATCATGAAAAAAATAGCGCTTGCGGTCTTAAAGCTGGTAAAGGAAAGTTACGGACTGAGCCTAAAACGGATCCGATATGCCATATCACTGAATTATGAGAATGAGGTGGAAAAGATATTCTCAATGCTGAATGCGGAGAATATTAAAAATATATTAGAGTCTATGGGAAGATCTTCCCAAGAATAGGGCATATCTTCATAGTAGAAAAAAGCAACGCTTTGAAGCGTTTGCTTAAAATAACAGTTTATAAGTTTAACCTGTTCGCCGCATGATTCATGTTGCAGAAACATGGCAAAACGTTTAAAATGGAATCATAAACAACATTACTGCCCTTTGAAAGAAGATGAATTTTTATGAACAGGATACGGAACAGCAAAACCAGAGACTTCAATAACACTGTAAGCAATGCCATTGTGAAGGATACACTGCATATGGCATGGCCTGCGGTGTGCGAGTCTTTTTTTGTCTCGCTTGCCGGCATGATTGATTCGCTGATGGTAAGCACAATGGGCTCCTACGCGGTGGCGGCAGTCGGGCTGACCACACAGCCTAAATTCATGGGGCTTTCTGTTTTCATTGCAGTGAATGTCGCCGTGTCTGCGCTTGTCGCGCGCAGGCGCGGTGAAAAAAAGAAGGATGAGGCAAACCGCATCTTATTGACAGCAATCTTTTTTATTTTTGCAGCTATCGCTGTTGTGTCTACCCTGTGTGTGGTATTTGCCAATCAGATTATTCATTTTTGCGGTTCAGCCGAGGACACACATGACACAGCTGTCATTTATTTCCGCATTATCATGGGCGGAATGATTTTTAACGTGATTTCCATGGGCATCAATGCGGCGCAAAGAGGCGCCGGAAATACAATTATTGCCATGCGGACAAACATCACCTCAAATGTCGTGAATGTCATTGGTAATTACCTGCTTATCAATGGGCACTTTGGTTTTCCTGCACTCGGCATTTACGGCGCTGCCATCGCCACCGTGTTTGGCACAGTCGTTGCATGCATCATGAGTGTGTGTTCCCTGCTGAAAAAAGACAATTTTGTAAGCCTTCCCTATATCATTCAGCAGAAAATACAATTTTCCATTGTCTCACTGACGCGGATTGTCAAAGTGGGATATTCCGTATTCATTGAACAGGTGCTGATGCGGATTGGCTTTATGTCCACTGCAATGATGGCGGCAGGACTGGGAACGGCGGCAATGGCGGCACATCAGGTTGGAATGAATATTCTGGGGCTGACCTTCTCTTTCGGCGACGGTATGCAGGTTGCCGCAGTCGCACTGATTGGACGCAGCCTTGGGGAAGGCTCACCCGAAAAGGCAAAGGAGTACGGAAGGGTCTGCAGGCGTATCGGAATGTGCATTTCCATCTCTCTGGCAGTCATTTACTTTCTGGGCGGAGAGACGCTTTACAGGCTGTTTTTTGAGGAGGACAATATTGTTGCCTACGGTGTACAGATTATCCATGTCGTCATTTTTATTGTGCTGTTCCAGGTTTCCCAGGTCATCTATATGGGGTGTCTTCGGGGCGCCGGCGACACGACATACACTGCAATTGCATCGACTGTCAGCGTCACGGTCATCCGGACACTCTTCTCCTACCTGTGCGGTATCGTGTTTGCATGGGGCATCCCCGGAATTTGGCTCGGAATTCTTGCCGACCAGATATCGCGGTTCCTGTTTGCATCCATCCGGTTCAAGGCGGGAAAATGGACGAAAATTAAGATATAAAAGATATAACACAGTACAAAAATTTGTGATATAATGGACAGAGAAATTAAGGCTGTTATCAACAAATAGGAAAGGATGATAATAACATGACATTTGAATTTACGGATGACTGTATCACGGGTATAGATACCATAGACGACGAGCACAGAAATCTTTTTGCGCTCCTCTCCAAGGCTTATATTCTTGCAAGCACAGACTATCACAGTGACTATTACCAGGAATTAAAAAATATTATTGAGGAGCTGGATCAGTATGCGGAGACACACTTTGCACACGAGGAAGCGTACATGATGCAGATTCGCGACCCTGAACTGATACGGCAGCGCGCACAACATGATTTCTTCCGCGACAAAGTGCGTGAATTTGAGTTTGTAAACATTGATGACGAAAGGGAACAGCAGAACGTGCTTACCGAGCTTGTGAAATTTCTCGCAAAATGGCTTTACCGCCATATCCTGAGCAGCGACATCCTTATTGGAAAGCTCCCACCGCTTGAGGAATGGATGGTTCGTGAAAATCCCTGCGAATTTACAGACGAATACCTTACCGGCATCGAGCTTGTCGATATTGAGCACAAGGAGCTTTTCCGGATTGTCGACAAGGCAAACCGGCTCGTCAAATCATTCGACAGTCTCTCCGGATTTGACAATATTATAGCCATTTTGAACGAACTAAGGGAATACACAAAGGAACATTTTACCGACGAGGAGGAATACATGGAAAGTATTCACTATGAAGGCCTGGATGCACAAAAGCGGGCACATGAAGCATTTATAGACAAACTCAACAACATCGACCCAAACCAGCTCGAAGAGAACCCGCAGGAAAATTTGCAGGAGCTGCTTGAATTCTTACTTGGCTGGCTCATCAACCACATCCTACATACGGACAAGAAAATACCCTCTGTCACAAAATAAGGGAAAAGACCACCGGTTCCAATGCTGGTGGTCTTTTCCATGTCAGCAGGCTGACGGATGCCCGGCGCTCGAGTAGGAGAGAATGGCATTCCCCTACTCGATTTTGTCACGAACTTCTACTGGATGCTTTTTCATGGATACAATGCAAAGCGCTGCCACAACGATAAACGGAAGCCCGGACAAAATCCCCGTGGGCGCAGGACCCACAAAATAATTACCACCGTCAAACGTAAGCAGTGTCGCCTGTGACATCATGACATTGACTGTGCTGTGTGCAAATACCGATGGGAATACGCTTCCCGTCCGCAGGCAGAGATATGAGTAGATAATTCCTGTCACAGTGCCAAAGATGCACATTGCCAGAATATTCACGACCGGGAATCCTGCATTTGCGCTTCCATAGTAATAACCGACGGCAACAAGCGGCGCATACCAGAGACCGGATGCAAAACCGCACAGAACCATGGATGGAACCGCGCCAAGCCTTCTGTAAAGCTTGGGAAGCAGATATGCACGGAATCCCCATTCTTCACCAAAGCTGTTGATGATGTCAAGCACTGCTGCCGTAAATACCTTAATCAGCAAATCTGTCCGGTAGACCGCCATAATATCTATATTGTCCGTCTGAACATTTTTATCCGCCATACTCGCACTGTAGACCGTCATGAAATTGCCCATCTGCGGGTCAAAATTGTCCCTGAAAACAAGAAAATAAATCACTGCGCCCAAAAATGTCAGCGCGGTCATGCCAAACCAGCCAGCCAGAAACAAGAGTTTATGCTCCATAAAGTTAAACTGCAGCCCGGACTTTGCAAGCCCCTCCCGCGTCGCTATCCTTGCCACCACCACGGACAGCGCCGGTGTGAGCATCAGCTGGGAAACCATATTTGCCGCCTCCTGTACGGCTTCGGCATTCCCGCTGCGGTACATCGGAATAATGCTGAAAAACTCCGTGAGCCACGCAACGCCGAAGCATAACCCCATAAAAATCAAAAGACGCTTCGTCTCAACCTTTTTGTCCGTCACACCGACAAGTTCTTTCTGCTTTACCTGGGGCTGGGGCTGCTGCCGCTTAAATTTTTCCGTAATGTCAAAAGCATTCGTCTCCCCGCCCTCATTTTCCACTTCATTTTCTGCCGCTTCATCCTGATTCATTTCTTTTTCTTCCTGTGTCCCTTTTTCCAATTCTGCCATATTAATCCTCCATGCCGCCTTTGGCGGCTCAAATAGGAATGAAAAACGCCGAATTCTTCGGTTATTTTATTTCATTTGCCATCCTGTAAAAATGATGGTAAATGCCGCCAAGCGCCATCAGTTCCTCATGGTTTCCTTCCTCCACAATTCCCTCGTCCGTCAATACCAGTATCCTGTCAGAATTCCTGATACTGGAAAGCCTGTGGGCAATTGTGAGTGTCGTGCGCCCCTTTGCCAGCTCGTTGAGCGATTTTGCAACCGCGTACTCACTTTCATTGTCAAGGGCGGAGGTCGCCTCGTCCAGTATCAGTATCGGCGGATTTTTCAAAAATACCCTGGCAATGCTAATCCGCTGTTTCTGCCCGCCGGAAAGCTTTACCCCGCGTTCACCGACATATGTGTCATATTTATCCTTGAGATTCTGGATGAACTCATCCGCCCCGGCGCGTTTTGCGGCTTCCATTACTTCCTCATAGGATGCGCCCGGTTTTCCGTAGGCAATATTGTCATAGACAGTTCCGGAAAAAAGGTATACCTCCTGCTGCACGACACCGATGCTCTGCCTGAGGCTTCTCAATGTCAGTTTCTTAATGTTCCTGCCGTCCAGTGTTATCTCGCCGCACGACACATCATAGAACCTTGGTATCAGGTTGCAAAGTGTCGTTTTTCCCCCGCCCGACGGGCCGACGATGGCAAGCTTTTCCCCTGCATGTATGCGCAGGTTCAGGTTCGCAAACACCCTGTTATGGTCATCCGGGTATTCAAAGCTGACATTGTCAAATACGATTTCTCCCTTTGGACTGACAATATCCACGGCATCTTCGTCATCAAAAATTTCAATATCCGCGTCCATAATCTGCAAAAAACGCTCGATTCCCGTAATGCCCCGCTGAAACTGTTCGGCAAACTCGATAATCCTTCGAATCGTGGCAATCAGTGTGGAGACATACATCACATACGCCACCATGTCGCCGGGAAGGATTTTTCCGTCCATCAGGAAAAAACCGCCGCCAATAATAATTGTAAGATACATAAGCCCGTCAAAAACCCTTGTGGAGGTACTGAATATTCCCATCAGCATGTACGAGCGCGTCTTTATTTTCAAAAATGCCTGATTGCCCTCTTCGAACTTCTCCGACTCAAGCGCCTCGTTCGTAAATGCCTTTACCACCTTCTGCCCGAGCAGGCTGTCCTCTATCTTTGCATTCAGCTCACCAATCTGGTTTCTCTGCTCGCTGAATGTCCTGCGCATCTTTTTGTTGATGCTCCTGCACACCACCGTCATAATCGGTACAAACACAAAAATCATCAGTGTGAGCGGCAGATGAATCCGTCCCAGAATCATGAACGAAATCACAATCTTGATTGCCGCAATAAAAAATTCCTCCGGACAGTGATGCGCAAACTCCGTCACTTCAAACAGGTCATTCGTAATCCTGCCCATAATCTGACCGACCTTTGTATTGTTAAAATATGTATTGGACAGCTGCTGCAAATGCGCATATGCTGCGCGCCGCATGTCCGTCTCTATCCTTGCCCCCATCACATGCCCTGTGTCCGCCATGTAGTAATTTGCCAGCGCGTCTATAATGCGCAGCACAAAGTAAACAAGCGCCAGACCAATTACCATGCGCGCCGTCAAAAGCGCCACATCCTCCAGCGCCGTGTTTGTAATCTGCCGGATAATCAGCGGAAGCACAATCTCACAGACCGTCGTGAGTGCCGCACAGAATAAATCTGCGCACAAGGTCCTGCGGTATGGCTTAAAATACGGCAGAAACCGCCGGATAAGCACGTCTGTCGGGTATTCGTTTTTTGAAGCCTGTCTATTCTTGTCCATCCATGTCCACCACCTTAATCATCAATTCTGTCCCGGTTACCATTTTATCCCTTGTAAGGATGAGCAGCCGGTATTTCAAAAACGGATTCAGGTTCTGTATCACCTTCTCCCTGTCCGTAATGCCAAATTTCCGCCCTTCCAGCTCCTCATAGCTGCAGTCCATAAATATAAGAACACATCTGCACCGCGCATGGTACAGCTTCAGATATGCACAAAGACGATCCAAATCCGCAGTGTTATCCACATTTTCATCCACAATATCCCCCATGCCGTCACTTTCTGAAAATGCCCTTCCCATCAATATAAATGACATTGGTGTCACCTTTGAGCATATGCCGCATCTTCCCCAGTAGACCATATTGCTCCGCATGTTCTGAAACATCCTGTCGTGCTGTTTCAGGGAGGACACGGCATCCTTTATGGAACCATGAACCGCTTCCAGGTCACCTGACAGATTCGCCACAAAGGCAATTTCCGGTTCATGTCCCCTCACCGCCGCATTTGCGGGCGCATGGAATATCCTGTCCACCCTCTTATTTAATTCCAGTTTTTGAAGTTTTGTCAGTGCCATTGTTATTTCCTTTTTTATCCTTGTCCGTTAAATATTGATTGACTATCTTTTCGATGCTTTCCCTTGAAATCGGATAATGAAATTCCTTGATAATCCTGTCCACCGTATACCCATGGTCGACCAGATGCCTGATGGCACCTCCATATGCAAAATCCTTTGTAAAGTTGGACAGCGCCTCCTCAAAATATCCATGATTCATTTCTTCCATCACATATTCATCTCCTACACTTTTCTAAATCTCACTGACCGATTCCACCCCTTTTAATTCCTGCAAGGCATGCATATATGTTTCCCTGCTTATTTTCCGGGGAATTCGGAAAGTTGCCACAACCTGGAAATGCTGTCCTTTCGCCTTAGGCCTGTCCACATAAAAGCTGTCCACAAAACATCCAGTTTCCTTCAGATGCCTTGAGACACTGGTAATTGCCTTGCCATCCTCGACTTCGATATACAATGATAAATACCGCGAATACCGGTAAACCCTGTCCTCAATAAACGGTATCATGTGGACACCTGCGAGCCAGACCACTGTCAGAATCGCCGCGCCGTCCAGAAATCCGATACCAACCGCAAGACCGATGCACGCGCAGGTCCATATACTTGCCGCGGAAGTCAGCCCCTTAATCTGATGGCCTGAAACCAGTATGGAACCGGCTCCGAGGAACCCGACCCCGCTGATGACCTGGGCTGCAATTCTCGATATATCCAGCCGTTCCGGATAAAGCTCCTCAAGATACTGCTCCAGCAGCATGACCATGGTCGCGCCAAGGCACACTGTTATCATCGTTCGCGCACCGCCGCCGCGCCGCTTCACGCCCCTGTCTATCCCAATCACAACACCGAGAACCAGGGACAAAATAATTCTGACGGTGACCATGCCCCATGTCCAGTCAGAAAAACGCGTCGTAAACATCTGTCAACCACCCTTTCCGACAATTTCATCCGAATCCAGCAATATGGTGAACGGACCGTCATTCAAAATCGACACCTTCATGTCCGCGCCGAACTCCCCACGCGCTACGGGAAACCCTTTTTCCTGGATTGCTTCCATAATATATTCATATAGTTCCTCTGCCATGTCCGGTTTTCCTGCAAGCGTAAAAGACGGCCTGTTTCCCTTTCTGCAGTCCGCGTACAGTGTAAACTGGGAAATGACCAGAAACTCCCCGCCGACATCCGATATGGATAAATTTGTCTTTCCATCCGCATCATCAAAAATACGCAGCTTCGTCATCTTGTCCGTCATTTTGTCGGCTATCTGTCTGTTGTCACTGTCCGAAACACCCACAAACACCAGCAGCCCATGACCAATCTGCCCAATCACTTTCCCATCCACGGAAACGCTTGCTTCGCGGACACGCTGTATAACAAATCTCATCTTTTTTCCTCCATGTAAATTCTACGAGTTTTATCATATACTTCTGTAAAATGAATTTATTTTCATTCTGTATAGAAACTTATAGTATTAATATAATATTGTTCTATATTTCATGCAATATCTTTTCACTTTTTATTTTTTTGATACAATGTTACTATTATTGTAAAAAACGAAACTTAGAAGAATCAGTTATGATAAAAAATATCATTGCCAAAAATAAAATTATCACACCAGATATAAAAGAATTATCTTTCCTGAAAGAAACTTTTCCGTCTTGTTTCAAAGCCGACGGTTCGTTCGATATGTCACGTTTTTACGAATTTCTGAAAGATAAGATTGATATTTCACATGAAGGATATGAATTAGAATTTCTTGGAAAAAATTATGCAAAAATGCCTGCTTCATTAGAATCTGGAACCGTCATTGTTCCTGATGAAATCCATAACATCCTGCCTGAAAATAAAAATAGTCAGAATGTATATATCAGCGGCGATAATCTCGACGCAATAAAACATTTACTCAAATCCTACCATAAGCAGATAAAATGCATTTATATTGATCCGCCTTACAACACTGGCACCGACGGATTTACATATAATGATAAATTTAACTTTACCGTGGATGAAAATCAGACAAATTTAATCGAGTAGAGAAGATGAATCTTCTCTACTCGATTTATCCTATCAATTTATCCAGTTCCGCACAAGCCTGCCCATAATTGTGGAAGACAATTCCGTTTATGCCAAGGTCTTCTGCCGCATCCACGTTTTCCTCCCTGTCATCAATAAATACACACTCGGATTCCTTGAGATTATATTCCTTTAACAGGTACTCGTAGATGTCCGCGTTTGGTTTTACCATCCTGACAAACCCCGAAACCACCTTTCCATCAACCTTGTCAAGGAACGGAAAACAGCCGCACTCCGCATGGAGCGTGAACACATCCCTCGGGTAATTCGACAGCAGGTACACATTCAGTCCGCGCGACTTGAGCCCCGCAATCCACTCCGCGGAATATGCATACGGCTCCACCAGCTTGTCGCGGTTATCCCACACAAGGTTAAACTCCTCAAGGTGCTCCCTGTTGTCGGCGCGGAACTTCTCAAGTATCTCGGCTTCCTCGTAAACACCGTGGTCAAGCTCCGCCCACCACCGGCTGCCAAACACAGTCTTTTCAAAGACTGCCTGCGTCTCTTTTGGAAGCCTTAAGTCCTTCATCAGCGCACGCCACCGGAAATCCACAAGGACATTTCCAATGTCAAAAATTACATTCTTTATCATAGCTCCACACCGTTCTTTTTCAGAAGCGCCTGCGCGCTCTCCACCGAATCCACGCCCGTCTTGTTCTTAATCGGCGCAAACTCGTAATCCCTGACGACCTCATATGACAGGCAGTTATCCAGCAGATGAATCATATCGAGAACCAGAAGCTCAAACTTGTAGCCGTTTGGCGCCTCGGGCTTGATAAGCGCCCCATTTTCATTGATATAAAGAATCTTTTTCTCGACCACATGCACAGGCATTTTCTCATTCAGTATTTCCTCAAGCTTATCAACCCGGAACAGATAGTTGAGAATCACACCGAAATTATATGAAAGCTCCCCGTTTTCCTCCCTTGAGTTGATAATTTCGTCTGTCATTTCATAGTACTCAACGATGGAGGGCTTGCCATCCTCAAGACAGAGCACGCCGATTTTTTCGTTCGGGTCAGCCTTCCTGACAACCTTTGCGCCGCTGACACATCCTGATTCCAATGTTGCCCCGACAAACACGGGGTCTGCAATCCTCTGCAATACGTTGTCGACCGCAAAAATATTTAACCACTCAACGCCCCTTGCCTTGACATCCTTTAACACGCCTGTCACCGACATGGAATAGAACCAGCCGCCGTTTCCGTTTGGCGAGAGGGAGAGGGAATCAGCCGATTCCATGTACAGCTTTCCGTTAAAATCAACAGACGGCGCCATTTCCTGTCTGAAAAACTTCACAAAGTCCTTCGGATATCCAAAGTAATTTTTCTCCTCAAAGAAGGCAATGGTCTCCGCGTCATTTTTGTCACTTGTCATAATATAGAGCGGCACAAAACAGCCCGCCTTGTCCGTGACGTCAAGCAAATTCCTGATTAGGCGCTCAAAAATATACATATCCTTTGTGATTCCGATATTGTATTTGCCCTTTGGTCCGTCAGAGCCAAGTCTCGTTCCCTGTCCGCCTGCAAGGAGCACTGCACCCACCTTGCCTGCCCGGATTGCCTTCAGGCCGGTTTCTTCATATTTTGTCCTGCCTGCCTCTATTTCAGACACTTCAAGCGCTGACAGTGGCTCAAGTTTTCCTCTCTCCTGGGCAATCTCCCCATTGCCTGCCATGGAGACAATTGACCAGTCAATCTTTTCAACCTGGGCGGCAAGCTTTTGCTTTCCTGCATCGCCTAGTTTTTCGTATGCTTCATAAATATGCTCCTGACCATGCTCTTTTAAGACATTTAACAATTCATTTTCACTCATCATGCACCTTTTCCCTAACCTTTCAATATATTATACTGCACGGCAAAAAGATTTGCTGTGCAACTGCGCCAGCCAAGAAACACCTTTGACACTTACTTAATTTATACTACATTTTATGGGCTGATGTAAACACTTATTTTCATTATTCCCAGTACTTTTTTTATTTTATTATATAGACAAATATCAAAAAATTTTGTAGAATAGAATTATTGAATGCATTTAACTTTAAAGAAGGAGTCTGCCCATGGATTTATTTTCAAAAGAAGAGGCTGACGTAATTGGTGAGATCTCAAACATCTCTATTGGTTCATCCGCAACCGCCATGAACCTGATGCTGGGACAGCCTGTTAAAATTACGACACCAAGTGTTTCTCTTGTACATAGAAACGACATTTTAGAGGATTATGAACGTTCCTGCATACTTGTAAAAGTCCAGTACACGCAGGGTCTGTTTGGTTCCAATATGCTTGTTCTCAAGGATGAAGACGCCAAAATTATCACCGACCTTATGATGGGAAACAATGGAACCGGGGAATATTCAAAAAGTGAGATTTCTCCCCTGCATATCAGTGCGGTTTCCGAGGCAATGAACCAGATGACGGCCAGTTCCGCTACCGCGATGAGCAAGATGTTTGACAAAAAGATTGACATCTCCCCTCCCACCGTACAGCAGGTTGTCATCGAGGAATACGAGTTTCCGGATGACATACCGGATGACCTTTTTGTCAAAATTAATTTCAAAATGAAAATTGGAAAACTGATTGATAGTACGATTATGCAGTTGTACCCTTTTGATCTTGCAAATTCCATATACAAATTATTCCAGAGGAGGAACTAAAATGGGTAAGAATATTTTAATTGTCGATGATGCTGCTTTCATGAGGATGATGATTAAGGACATATTGACAAAAAACGGTTATACAATTGCCGCGGAGGCAGAGAACGGTAAAATAGCCGTGGACAAATACAACGAAGCAAAGCCGGATCTTGTACTGATGGACATCACAATGCCCGAGATGGACGGTATCCAGGCACTCAAGGCAATCAAGGGAAATGACCCGAATGCGGCGGTTATCATGTGCTCCGCAATGGGACAGCAGGCGATGGTTATCGAGGCAATCCAATCAGGCGCCAAGGATTTTATCGTAAAGCCGTTCCAGGCAGAGCGAGTCCTGGAGGCAGTCAAAAAAGTAATCGGTTAGGGAAGGTAAATCTTCCCTACTCGATTTTTACTTTATTACCTGCCGCTCATCGGCTGTGCATTAATCTTGAAAGTTACTATCTTTGTCCCGCCATATTCACGAAGTCCGTGAATGGTCACTTTCGCCGTACCTTTCTTGACATTGTTTGTATATCCTGTAATTTCAAAGTCATCCGGGGTCAGGGAAACCTTTTCCCCTTTAATTTTCATCGTAATCTCCGCAATGTCTTCCTTTTTCAGTTCAACAGGGCTTCCTGTGTATACCTGCAGATTTACTTTGATGGTTGCCTTGGAAATGTTCTTGTCGTTGTCAATCACTCGGAACGTTGTGGAAACGCTTCCCTCATAATTGCTACCCTGCGGTGCTGTCACTGTGACTGTGACCGCGGCACCGACTACAGGATTTCCAGCCTCGTCTTTTTCACCAATAATGGTATAAGAATCGTCTGCGTGATTTCCCTGATGTCGCATCCGGCTTTTCCACTACTGCCTTTGCCGCTGTCAGTGCATTTGTAAAGACTGCCCAGCTCTCATCCATGTAGTTGTCCTTCTCTATTTTTTTTATATTCCGCAATCAGCGCCTTGAGGGAATCCATGGTCGGTTTCCTTACTGCCAATCCGTTATAAGATGTCTCCAGTCTGCTGTATGGCTGGTCAACCTCGTCCAAAAGCCGCCACGCCAAAATAGGCGCACAAACTTTGTTCTAACATTTGCAGATGATACGATATAGAAGCATGAGAAATAGTAAAATAGTTTGCAATCTCTCCCGCATTAAGCGGATAATCCCTTAAGAGTCCTATGATTTTTAACCTTGTATCATTAGCAAGGGCATGAAATTGTTTATCCAAGCAATCGCAAGTCCTAATCATTTTATCTCCACTGTTCAAAGCTGCTTTTTATTGAAAAGTCGAATTGCAATCAGTAATCCCAAGAGGGATAAAATGACGGAAATGAAAGCGGGTATCAAAAATTCTGCCGGAATGACTTCGCCGGAAATCAAATCTACATTTTTTGAGGTTAATATAAATGGATTGAATTTAGCAATCGGCTCAATCATTCCAAGCAGAGATATAAAGGCAGCAACGCCGCCCGTAAAGAGTATGCTTGTGAAAGTCTGCTTGAATATCACGCACCCTATCATCAGAATACTTAAATACAGAAAGCCAACTATCCAAAGCGAAACTGCGGCTAAAGCAACATTGGAAAGGTTGGTATCATTCCATAAAAAAATTGTATAGCCATATGTCGCTGCATATCCAATCCAATAACTGATTGTCATTAGTACGGCAGCTACCGTATATTTTGCAAGAATAACAGCTTTACGGGATAGCCCCTTTGTAACCATTAAAATTAAGGTTCCTTTGGAATACTCGTTTGACATACAGCTTCCAAACAAAATGATAAATGCGCTGAAACCAACGCCGGAAATATTCTTGTAAAATTGTTTCCATGCGTCCAAAGCGACTGGTTCAGAAGTCATTTCCATATCTGCGGCTAAAGCGGATAAAATCTCCGGCGTAAATTTTGCAAGAAACGCGCTCATAATACCAAAAATTAAAAAGACCGCGAACAGGATAAGAAAACGATAATTCTTCATATTTTCCGTAAATTCTTTTTTCACAAATGCAATATATCCACTCATTTCACTACCTCCAAAAACAGACTTTCAAGAGAAGGCTCCATAAGCTCTATTCTTACGGGACAAATCCCGGTTTCCGCAAGTACACGAAACAGGGATTTTTGCATACTTACCATATCGCGGCTATGTAAAATAAGTTCCCTGTTATTTTCTTCAGAATAAAGTAACAATGGCTCTATGGATTTTTGTTTCTTGAAAAGCTGTAAATCTTTATCTGTCGAAAATTCTAAAAGCAAGCTGTCGTGTCCATGCAAAGCCTTAATCTCTGCCAGTGTTCCAGTGACAGCAATTTTTCCCTCATTCAAAAAAGCGGCATGGTCGCAAATACGCTCTACATCAGAAAGAATGTGAGTGGAAAATAATACCGTTGTCGTTTTGCTGATTTTATAAAGAATATCCAAAATCTCTTTTCTTCCTACGGGGTCAAGGGCACTTGTAGGTTCATCACAAATCAGTAATTTGGGCTGTGTAAGTAATGCTTGTGCAATTCCCAACCGTTGCTTCATACCGCGAGAAAAACCGCCGATTTGTTTTGTTGCACCGTTTAAGCCGACAAGTGAGAGAAGTTCTTCACTTCTTTTTGATATTTCGACT
>Ga0137306_101059_pt1 | contig 30583 bp, 24 predicted proteins | sample Inofroosms_March_FD_97187 | JGI IMG/M metagenome (GOLD analysis project Ga0137306, IMG submission 97187) | Mouse cecal microbial communities from Vienna, Austria - N-Acetylneuraminic and N-Acetylglucosamine D2O microcosms_March | ecosystem: Host-associated > Mammals > Digestive system > Large...
GCTTCCTTAAATCCTGAATAGCAAGTGACTCAAATTATTTTTGCCCAAAAGAGCCAAACAAGTCACCATGACGATATTGTCATTTTGTTTATAGTACTATTCTGCCCACACCTTCATACGTGTAAAGCATTCTGAATAATCTCCTGACTCAATTACCATGGTGTAAAAAAGACATGACCGACAGGCACAACCCTTCCAATAGACCACGGATTAGATCGTATATATATTTTCCCATTTATAATAATTGGGTATAAAAGATAGATTATTTTTTATTGTATGTAAATTTTGCAATGATCTTTTTATAGTTTTGCCATAAATTGGAATTATACAAAGGCGTTCCCATTAAGCAAATTTTATTTTCTTCATTCACTAAAAAAGTATGATATAAAGGGTTGCTTGGTAAAGTGTTGTATTTCTCAAAATCTTTTTGTTGATCCCAAAGGCATGGAATGTCCAATTCGTTATTTTCATATAAGGTACAGAAGAATGTATTATCTGAAGATGCACAAATTGGGATGATATTAACAGGAATATTATTTTTTCTGATGTCATCTATAAGTGGTTGCCATAAAGAAAATTCTTTAGACTTACAGGGAAGACAGTCAGTAAGATCATAATAAATGACAATACTTAACGGATATAAGGGTTCGACATTTATTTTTTCACCTTTAAAATACCATATTTGTTGTGGTAATATTAACTGTTTTCCGTAATATTCCTTTATCTCTGAAGGAAATAAATTGGCGGTAGATTTTTGTTTAGAACAAGAATAAAATGCCAAAAAGATTAAAATAAATAGGCTAATTTTCATTTTTTTCAATTTTTTCAAATCCCAAATCTTGAAGTTTTGCTATCAGAAACCAATAATGCCCTGCGCCGTAAGCGATGACAACTTTAGGATGCTGGTATGTTTTTAATAATTCTCCGACATAATTATTCCGGAGTGTTTGCAGCATGAAAAAAGAGCTGTATTTTTTCCGTTCTGCCCGTGAGAGTTTATATTTTGCCAATAAATCAGTTTGAAAATCGTAGTCCGTCAATACGATTTCTCCTTTGGCTGTTTCATATCTTTTTACCAATTCTGCTATGAAAAAGTCGGCATGTATGTCGTTGTCTGTAATACCTTTCAGTTCAGGTGTTTCTGCAACTTGCGTGCCTTTCGTTTTAAAAGGGAGTGATTGATTATTGGTCTCATCATAGCCTGTCAAGTGCATTCCGGTTACCTTTCTGAACTTACGTTGGATGGTATCATATTTAGGACGCAGGCTATCTGCAAGTAACTTGAAATCTACTGTCCCGATTCCTTCATAATAAACGATATATCCGTCATTCCGCAGACATGTCAGATAATCCTTCACTTTTTTGTAATAATCTTCTGTACCCGCGTGCATTAACGGCACTACTATCACGTTTTGTCCTGTTGTCCGATTAAACATGGGTCTGGATTTCTCCTCAATGTTTTTACCTTTCGCCACAAAACTGTACATGATACTACGGCATGATGTCAGTATGCTTAAGTTTAAAAGTAAAATGCACGGAATAACTTTTTTCATATGGAATGATGTTTTTTATATGAAAAAGGGAAGAGGTATTTACATCTTCCCTTTCTTTTCTTGCAAGATTATAGTATTGCTTCTACAACAACTTCAATAACTCTAACTGCTGAATCAACCCAACATCCGGCTTTACATGAACCGCGTTCTTTCTTTTTACTTCCATCCGGATTAGTAAAATTATTATAACATTCAGTAATGCAATCTGCATGAGCACCACGGGTGGCAGGTGTAGATTGCATGTCGTATATAACTCCCATTTTCTCTTTTAGACAATTGTCTAATTGTTCGGAACTCATACCTATTAACGTAAGAAGTTCTGAAGAAACAGAATAGCTGATAAGCTTTTCCGCTTCTGCGTCAAATTTAGCAGTTATAAAGTAAGTTTCTGCCCGAGTTTCTGGACCTACTTTAATAGGACTGGTCAATTCAATGGTCCCGTTTTCAGTAATTACGTCTTCTGTTTTAGTTTCAAATGTATCGTCATTATTACATTAAATAAAAAACAATGAACCAATAAAAAGACTTGTAAAAGTAAAAATTAATTTTTTAAACATAATAATTAAAATTTAGTGATTAAAAATGAATTGCCGATTTCTTTACGTGGTCGGCATTTTCCACGTCATTTACGCGCGCAATATCTTAAATTCATTTATAATACGATTCCGCCTATACCTTCATAGATATCGGATACAATGGAAAGCATATAAATACCTGTTTGTTTCGGCAAGGAGAATTCCAAGACATCTTCCATATCGGTAGCGATGATTTGGGAGAAAACAACGAAACCCGTTTCATCAGTCAAGGTTACTGTTGCTTTGCCAATAGGGCGATGAAAATAAAGGGTTGCCTTACCTGTTTCCGTGTCGTAGAAACCTGTGACATTGATAATAATGGAACGAAAAATCTGTGTTTGTTCATTTTGATCTTTGGTACTTTTAAGCTCGATAGGTTTTTTTTCTGCAAATACCATATTCTGCAGAAACAGCATCACACATATAAATGCAAATAATTTTTTCATAATTTTTTCTTTTTTAGTTTTACATACTGAATTGATATTCGATAAACTTTTCGGTTTTGTCTGTTACAAAAATAGATTGCCTGTTTGTCATTCGGGTAAAAAATGAGCCCTATCGATCTCATTGGATGTGTAGATAACTATCTGATAATAAATTGTTTTTCAAAAAAAATAATATCATGATGATATCATCTACACAATCGTATAGATTGTAATAAATTGAAGAACAGAGCATTACAAAACAAAAAGACAAAAGATATAATATAACCGCCTGAAAATAAATATCATTTCAATGATTTTTACACCATTTCCTGTTTCTGAAAATCAATGCGGGAGGGTTTGAATTAATTTTTCGAGGAAGTCATCCAAATCCTCATTGGGAGAAAGTCCCATCTTTTTTCTAAGATCCGAACGCTTGTTATAAAGGGAATTTTTGTTCGTAAAGTCATACATCAGCAACATGACCTCTACCGGCATTTTCAGATAAAGCAGACAACAGAAATTCAGGTCATCTTCCGTCAGGTGGGGATAAGTCTTGCGCAGATAGTCCACGATGCCGTAAAACGCCTGGTTAACCCAAGCCTGTAAATCGGAAAAGAAATGTTTGTGCCCACTTTTGAGACAGAGGTTCTCTTTGAATGTCTCCAGAAAACGTTCCGGCTTCTGTCTGGTTCTTACAGCCATATCTCCCAATATCTTCAAAAAATCGATCCAACTTGTCAGCATCTGTTGTAGCAATCTGATTTTTTCCGCTTTTTCCTTTTCTTTCTGTTTGATTCTTAAACAGATATGGATAAATAAAAAAGCAAGGATGCAAAAAGCCGATAGGAAAATAGTCCACAAATAATAATTCTTGGCGGTTAACCGTTCATTTTCTATCCGTAATAATTCTGTGCGGTATTGCCGTTCCAGATTTTGTACCAATTCCGCTTTCTCTTTTTCATAAACACTATCCCTTAATTCCGCTGCCAGTTTGGCATAATACAAGGCTTTCCGGTATTCTCCTTTTTCTTCGTATAACTTTTGCCAAAGCACATGGGCCCCTATTTGAAAACGCAGATTGAAATTAGATATTTTCCGATGATGAAAATAATATTCCGCTTTTGCTAAGTTTTTTTCCTTCAAATAGATATAACCCCATAAAAAATAGTCGCTCTGAGGGATCTCCTCTATATGATATCTTGTATAGATGTCTGTTAGAAAATTCCGGGCTTGAGGGATATCGTTATAATGAAAAATAAAGTTTGTGGCGATAATCCGCGAAATTCCTAAAATATTTATAGTATCCCCCAATTGTTTGGATATATCTAATGCTTCGTAAAGTTTTTGATTCGATAATTCTTTTTTCTCTAAATCAATCAAAACATCTCCTTCTAATCTTAACGAAAAACTTAAATTCCGTAGATGACCTGATTTCCGGAAAACGTCACTGGCTTGGGCAAACATTTTCAATGCTTCCTCCGAGCTGTCTTGGCTCTTATACAGACGTCCCATGCCACTGTATATCAGTCCTTTGAAATAATATTCTTTTTTTCCAGCCAGCTTCTCCGCTTGTATGAACGCTTTTACGGCGTCTTTTGTGCGTTTGGCATTTTCGTAGATTCGTCCCAGATAATAGTACATTTTCGCCCGGTCTTCCCGTTTCCCGTTTCGCGAATAATACTCCATGGCCGGGCGGATGACCGAATCGGTTGTCAGGTCGAAATAGTTTTTATCCAATACTATCGAATGCAACAGGGAAAAACGGGCCCGTTCTTTTCGTTTCCCCAAAGTACTCTCATCGATTGTATACAGCAATTGTAACGCACTGTCGGGAGCGGATTTCGTCATTTGCTCCACACGATCCATCACCTGCCGGTTCCTCTCCCGTTCGTCCTTCCCCGGACCGTCACAGCAACAAGCAACCCACATAACTACCCCTAAAAGAAAAATACACCGGCACATAAATTTTTATTATTTGTACGGATAAAGATATAAATAAAAGTGGAAAAAGTTAAAATAGAGAAAAACATTGCAACCTTTCCCCCTCATCTCCTCGCTTTAACACTATCATCCCTTATACATACTGCCGTTATGCTTCCGTTATGCTTCCGTATCAACTCCGTTCCGGAGCGGAGAGAACCTGGCAGGGATTAAAAGAGGATACAGGAGTATCTTAAAGGTATCATGATGAGCAGATAGGGAGAGGCTGAAGAATACGTGAAGGAAAGGCAGGGGGGATAAAGCAACTCTCTGAATTTTGCCGATTTTGGTGGTTGTACTCTCTGAATTTTACCGAATTTAGTGGTTGTACTCTCCAAATTCGGCAGAATTTGGTGGTTTACTGTGGCTTTTTGTATATCTTTGCAAGAAAAAGAACTATGATAAAGCGGATAATCAAAGGCTCTGTTTTGGCGGATTATAGACGCAGAAAAGTAATCGTATTGTTGGGGGCAAGGCAAGTCGGTAAAACCACATTGCTTTCCGAATTACAGGAGGGAAAGGAAAAAATATTGTCCTTGAATTGTGATAATGCGGATGATGTTTTGTCGTTGGAGGGTAAAACGACTACTGAACTGAAACATTTGCTGTCTCCCTATGAACTTGTATTTATAGACGAAGCCCAAAGGGTTAAGAATATCGGACTGACATTGAAAATGATTGGGGATTTGAAGCTGGAAACACAGGTAGTCGTAACGGGTTCCTCATCGCTCGGTATGGCAGACGAGATAAACGAACCTGCAACGGGGCGGTTGATAGAGTATAATCTTTTTCCTTTTTCTTTGCCGGAACTGGCAAAAAACAGTTCGGAAAAAGAGGAAAGCAGGCTTTTGGAAAGCCGTATGGTCTACGGATTGTATCCGGAGGTGGTAACAGAACCGGGAGATGCGAAACGCACATTGATGACGCTGACCAACAATTACCTTTACAAAGATTTGTTCACATACAAGGGGATAAAGAAGCCCGAACTTATTCAGAAATTAGTAAGGGCATTGGCCCTGCAACTGGGTAGCGAGGTTTCTTACAATGAGTTAAGCAGTCTTTTGGGGGTTGATAAAAGTACGATAGAAAATTATATCAATTTACTGGAAAAATGTTTTATTGTGTTCCGGTTGGATTCTTTCTGCCGGAATTTGAGGAATGAAATCAAGAAAGGAAAGAAGATTTATTTTTATGATAACGGAGTAAGAAATGCCGTCCTCTCTAATTTTGCACCCTTGGAATTAAGAAACGATGTCGGGGCATTGTGGGAAAATCTTATGGTCAGTGAGAGGGTTAAGCGTAATTCATACTCCGGCAATTTCGCACAGCTTTTCTTTTGGCGTACCCATGAACAACAGGAAATAGACTTAATTGAGGAACAGGACGGTGTTTTGCATACCTTTGAGTTCAAATGGAACGGAAAGGCAAGGAACAGACAGCCGAAAGCATTTGCCAATTCTTATCCGGGTTCGACTTACGAAGTCATTACACCGGAAAATTATTGGCGTTTTGTGCAATCAGAAGGATAGTACTTACACAAAATGTGTTTACAATTTATGTAATATATTTGTGGCGGGATTATGGAGAGCTGTGATATGGAATGCATAAAAGGATAATATATATTTTTTAAATAGTGGGTCGTAAATTTGGTTTGTAAAATAAACCTATTTATATTTGTAACAACAAAAGAAGGATACACGGCGGTGTATTTCTTTTTTACCTGAATAGTTTATTTTATAAACTTATTTACTAATTAAAAACTACTGCTATGGAAGAAAAAAAATTGACTGAAAAAGAGAGTCTGGAGCTGATTGCTGAAATGATTCGGAACACGAAAAGCAAACTGGAGCTTGGCGATGGAAATATCTTGTTGTTATGGGGCTACCTTTCCGTAGGTGTGGCTGCGATGGTTTATTTTGCCGGTATGCTGACGCATAGTGTGTATACCAATTGGATATGGCTGTTGATACCGCTAATCGGTTTTCCTGCCATGAAATACCTGGACAGGAAGAAGACGTCGGAATACTCTGCAAGCACTTATGTGGATAAAATTTCCGCAGGCATCTGGAAAATGGTCGGAGGATTGGCTTTTGCAGGAATGGCGCTGTGTGTCGGTTTTATGCTTTTCGGTTACAATGTCTGGATACTGATGTTTATGTATGCTTTTGTTATCGTTGGCTTTGGAGCAGCAGTACAAGGCGTTGTCATCCGGGAGGGCAGTTTGATATTTGGCGGAATATTCGGTATACTTGCGGGGGGATTTGTGGTTTGTTGCGTTATGAGCGGTATACCGTTGCGGCATGTCTGGGTGATTCCCTTATACATGTTTTGTTTCCTGCTGATGACGGTAATTCCGGGGCATATCATTAACCGTAAAGCCAAAAGACTATGTTAGAAGAATTAAATCCGGTACTCCACTCGCAACTAAGGCTTGCCGTGATGTCCGTTTTAATGTCGGTCGGGGAAGCGGATTTTGTCTACCTGAAAGAGAAAACGGAAGCGACAGCGGGCAACTTGAGCGTGCAATTGGACAAATTGTCCGATGCCGGATACATTACCATCGAAAAAACGTTCGAAGGCAAGAGGCCTCGTACCCTGTGCCGCATTACGCCTGTTGGACGGGCAGCCTTTGAAGCCTACGTCGAGGTACTGAAAAAATACCTGCATTTATAATGGGGAAGGTTGAAGAGTTAAAAAGTTGAAGTGGAACAATGGAGAAATGGAGCAATGGTTTTCCATTTCTCCACTTCATTTGTTGGATTCGGAAGAAAGAGTTATATTTGTTGTACCATTTTTGGTACACAATTTAAAGCGTATGGGATATGGCGGTCATTCAGATTACATCAAGAGAATTTCGGGAAAAGCAAGCGTCCATGTTTGCTCTTGCCGATAAGGGGGAACAGGTGGTTATCAGACGCAGAGGAAAAGTTTCTTATATGCTCACGCCTGTTTATGAGAACGATTTTATCCTCTCTCCGGAGTTTGAAAACAGGCTTGAAGAGGGGCGCAGGCAATACAGGGCAAGGAATGTTACCGTTTGTACCACCAAGGAAGAACTTGATAAATTCTTGGAGTCGTTATGAGCTTGTATAGGATTGAGTTTACTCCGATAGCGGAAAAGACTGTTGCAAAATACAAGAAATCCGATCCTGTACACTATAAAAAACTTGTGAAACTTCTTCATGAATTAATGGAACATCCGAGAACCGGAACGGGGCATCCGGAGCCGTTGAAATCGGGTGATTCAATCACATATTCCAGGAGAATATCGGGGCAGGCCCGTTTGATTTATGATATTTATGAGAAAAAAGTAACGGTGTTGATATTGACGGTCGAAGGACATTATGATGACAAATAATAGACTTTACTTTTCAACCATTTAACTTTCACAAAAAATGAAATTAGTATTCGCCACCAACAATAAGCATAAACTGGAAGAGATTTCCCGGATACTGGGAGCGCGGTTTGAGATTGTTTCTTTAGAGGAAATCGGCTGCCGTGAGGACATTCCGGAGGATTACGAGACTTTGCAGGAAAATGCCTTGCAGAAAGCCCGGTATGTTAAAGAGCATTACGGTTATGATTGTTTTGCCGACGATACGGGGCTGGAAATTGAAGCCTTGGGGAATCGCCCCGGAGTCTATTCCGCCCGGTATGCGGGACCGGCAAAGGATTCGCAGGCGAATATGAGGAAAGTATTGGAGGAAATGGAGGGACAAGGCAACCGCAGGGCGCGTTTCCGTACTGTAATCGCTCTGCTATGGGAAGGACGGGAATATTGCTTTGAAGGGGAGGTGCGCGGTGAAATCCTGACGGCACAGCAGGGGCAGACGGGATTCGGTTATGATCCCATTTTCCGTCCCGAAGGCTATGCTGAAAGTTTTGCCGAAATGCCGATGGATGAAAAAAACAGCATCAGTCACCGCGGAAGAGCCGTGGGCAAATTGGTTGATTTTCTGACCGGGACATGGAAACGGTAACGGGTGTTATACTGAAAACCCAGGACTATACGGACAATCAGAAAATTGTCAGCGTCTTTTCAAAAGAAAGGGGGTATATGACCTTTATGGCCCCTTCCTTTGTTTTTAAGCGCAACAACAGCCGGACGGCAGTTTGTATGCAGATTGCCGAAATAGAACTGTATGAAAATACCCGGGGCGGACTTCACAAACTCAAAACGATGATTCCGGTAGTCCATAATGCGGCTGTTTATCTGGATGTCTATAAAATGAATATAGCGCTCCTGTGGAGTGAAGTATTAAATCTCTTACTAAAGAAAGAGCCGAAAAACGATGCACTTTTCGATTTTATCCGTTATTCCGTGGAGTATCTCAATACCACCGATGGCGATATTGCCAACTTCAATCTCTTTTTTTTATACCGTTTGGCTGCATTGATGGGGTTTCGTATCAATACGGAAACATATGCCGACGGGGCATTGTTTAATGTCCATGACGGAAACTTCGTACTTCCCGGTAGCGGAGCATCTTTCATTTCCGGACCGAATGCGGCGAGAGCCATATACCGGTTTTGCACCTGCAAAGTGGAAGAGTTGAAAGAAATTCCGTTGGACCGCCGGAGCCGGAGTACGCTTTTGGACATCGTATTGCTTTTTTTCAGTGTTCACCTTAATCTGGATTTTAACATAAAGAGTATTAAAGTACTGCGTGAGATATTTTATTAGAAATCGGTTATCTTCAAGATAAACGCCTTAGATTTTTTCTTATTTTCCTTTTTTGTGGAGAAGGGCTTTTCTGCTGTCCCGCTTCCTTGGTGTCCCGGAATAGGAATGGATGGAATTTTGATATATGATTTCAAAATACTACCTTTATAGCTTTCAAAGTGTTGCGTTGCGATGAGAATACAGATTAAGAACCTGAGCAAGATCTATCCGGACGGGCATAAAGCGTTGGATGGGCTGAGTTTGGAGATAGAACCGGGGATGTTCGGTTTGCTGGGACCGAACGGTGCCGGGAAGACCACATTAATGCGGATTATGACCTTGTTACAGGGAGCCAGTTCCGGAACCATCTGTTTTGACGGTTACGACATCACCAAAGACCGCAAGGCGATACGTTCAATCTTGGGCTACTTACCCCAGGATTTTCGTTTTTTTGAGAAACTGAAAGTGTGGGAGTTTTTAGACTACGGAGCGGCGTTGGCGGGCTTGAAAGGGACGCGTCGGCGGGGGGAGGCGGTCGATGAGATGTTGCGCAAAGTGGGGTTGTTTGAAGTGCGCGACCGGTGGGCGAACAAATTGTCGGGGGGTATGAAGCGGCGTTTGGGGATTGCGCAGGCCATTATCGGCAGTCCTAAAGTGATTATTGTTGATGAACCCACAACGGGATTGGATCCGGAGGAGCGTATCCGGTTCCGTAACATCCTGTCGGATGTCAGCGACCGGGATGTCATTATCATTCTTTCCACCCACATTGTCGGGGACATTTCCAGTACGTGCAAGAAACTGGCGTTGCTGAACCGGGGGAAATTGAGATTTGAAGGTTCGCCCGACGACATGATAGAACTGGCACGCGGAAAGGTGTGGGAAGTGTTTGTGACCGATGCCGAATTTAAAGAGGTGAAAGAGAGATACCCGATTATTTCGACGATTCCTTCCAACGGGGGATGGGACATTCAGATTGTGGCGGAAAATTTGTCCGGACTGGACGCAAAACCGATTACTCCCAATATTGAGCATGCGTATGTTTATTTTATGGACTATTTATTGCAGGACAAGATGGATATGTATGCGGATAAGGAGGTTACAGGGGATCTGTTTAAATGATACTTTAATCGTTTCGGAATGAATATACACAACATAAATACGATTGCCCGTTATGAGGTGAAGCTGCTGCAAAGAAGCTGGCTTTTCAGGATATTTGCGATTTTGGTGTTGTTAATACTGACGTTGATGCAGCTTGGCAATTTATCGTTCGTATTCTGGAAATATTCCGAGACGTGGGGACATACTGGACTTTCTTCGCTGGTGCCCTTTTTCACCGTTTATTTTTACAGTGTCGCCCAGTCGGTGATTGTGATTTTTTTAGCGGGAAGTTTTCTGAAAAGGGATAAAAAACTGGATACGGCAGAGGTAATATATGTGCGTCCCATGAGCAATGCGGATTACATTGTGGGGAAGGTGTGGGGGATTGTCCGGGTGTTTCTGGGCTTGAATCTGATTCCCTTCGCGGTGGCGATGTTCATTACGTTGGTGCTCAACCGTTCACCGTTCAGCCTCTATCCGTATTTGCTTTATTTGTTCACCATCTCCCTGCCTTCCCTCTTGTTTGTGCTGGGATTGTCATTCACTGCCATGTGCCTGTTGAAGAATCAGGCGGTGACTTTTATAGTGATGCTGGGGATTATCGGGACGATATTTTTCTATCTGCCTGAAAAATGGTACGGTATTTTTGACTTTTTCGGCGTAAACATACCTTCGGTATTATCCGATGTGACCGGGCATGCCGATATGAAACTGTTTCTTTGGCAGCGTTTGATATACCTGTTGCTTGGTGCGGGCTTCATTTGTCTGACGATTACGCTGGTGAAGCGTTTGCCTCACCGTCCCTGGAAAACGAAATTGCTGGCATTGGGTTCGGTGGTGATTATCGCAGCGGCAGTGGCGGTAGGATGGGCGTATTGGCTGCGTTTTGAGACGCTTGCCGGAGAACGGGCGGTGATTGCCGAACGTTTTAATGCGTATGCGGAACATCCGAAAGTAAATGTAATCTCCCATGCGCTCCGTATTGCACAGGACGGAGGGAGGCTTTCCGGACGGAGCGAATTGCAAGTGCGCAATAACCAACCGGACGGAATAAAAGAATTGGTTTTTTACCTGAATCCGGATTTGGAGGTGGCGGAAGTGAAGGCAGGCGGGGAAGAGGTTCCTTACAAACGGGAAAAGCAGGTGCTGATTGTTGAAAAGCCCCTGGAATCGGGTGCGGAACTGACACTAACAATTGCCTATGAAGGGGGGATTGATGAAAACAGTTGTTATACCGATATAGAGGATAAGGATTTTTTCGCCAATCCGGTGGCGAATACATTTAAATACCGTTACGGGAAGCGTTATGCCTACCTGAGCGACGACTATACTTTATTGACGCCGGAAACGATGTGGTATCCTGTGGCGGAAGCTCCCGTTTATCCTGCTGCTCCTTATAAAATCAAGCGCGACTTTACCCGCTATGCCCTGGTTGTGAAAGCCCGTCCGGGGAAGACGGTGATTTCGCAGGGAAGCATGGAAGAACGTGACGGGGAGGTGGTTTTCATCAATGAAGTTCCTTTGCCGGGCATCAGTCTGACCATCGGCGAATACGAAAAGAAATCCATACGTGTGGATTCGACGGACTACGAGATATACAATTTTCCGGGGCATGATTTTTATTCCAAATATTTCTCCGATTTGCAGGACACGCTGCCGCACATCATCCGGGACATCCGGAATACGACGGAAGTAGCGAAAAACAGGGCTTATCCTTTTGCGAAATTCTGCATGGTGGAGACGCCTATTCATTTCACCGGGTATATCCGCAACTGGAAAGGATATACCGAACAGGTCATGCCGGAGATTGTTTTTGTTTCCGAACGGGCATTGCTGACGGCGAGTGATTTCCGTTCCCAGCAAGTGCGGATGAAGGACTGGAAAAGAAGGGACGAGGTACTGGAAGAGAAGGATATTCAGATCAACATGCTGCGCGATTTTGTGCAGAATGCCTTTATCAAGGAATCTTCTTCGGATGGCAACATGCAGTGGAGCCAGTCGCCGGAAGTGAACAAGATGAACATGGCGGCTATGTTTTTCACGTTTACCGGATTCATTTATTCGGCGAATTACCCGGTCATAGATGTGACGATAAACACCCTCCAGAATATGACAACTGCACCGAGGCAGATGTGGTGGTTCGGCGGGGATGCTCTTACCGATAAGCAGCGGGCGAATATCTATTTGCAGGCCAGGAGTTTCGAGGAGGCTATTGCGGACCGGAACATCAAGCCGCAGATTTTCTATGAAATGTTGAAATTGAAGAGCAGTTTTCTGAAATATCATATCGTGTCCGAAGTGCCGGCAAAAGAACTGGATGCTTTTCTGAAAGAGTTCCGCGACAGCCATAATTTCCGGATTGTATCGTTTGATGAATTTGCAGCGGGTTTCTCAGAACGGTTTAACATAGATATTCAGCAGTTCATTCGCGAATGGTACAGAGTGAACCACTCACCCGCTGTTGAATTGATGGATGTGGATGCGAACAAGGTGGTGCTGGAAGATTATACGAAATACCAGATTCGTTTTAAGGCTTACAACTCTTCGGATTTGGAGGCGATTGTTTCCGCTAAAGTGGAAGAAGGGGGCAACCGGTGGGGAGGCTTCCGTCCGGGAGGAGGGAATACGAACCGGGAAGACAATACGCAGTATTACGTTGTGCCTCCCCGTAGTGCGCGGGAGATTAAGATCATCAATGACGAGCGTCCGGCCCGACTGATTATCAATACGAATATATCGCAGAATCTGCCGAATGAGTTCACTTACAATTTTTCGAAGGTGGACAATGAAATTTCGGACACTACGCGGGGGGTATTTCCGGTAGACACGTTGTTGTTTGCCAAGACGGCAGATGAAATTATTGTGGATAATGAGGACGCGGGATTCCGGATTATCGAGCCGGAAAAGAAGCGGAAACTGAAAGATTATTTCCGGAAAGAGGATGAAGAGAAGTATAAGCCTTTCTTTCCGTGGCGATTCCCGTCGCAATGGACGGCGGTGCTGAACAGTACATGTTACGGATTGCCCGTTCATTCCGCTGTTCACAAGCGCAAAGGTACGGGTGTGCATCGGGTGGAGTGGACAGCAACGCTTCCGGAAAATAGTGTGTATGAAGTATTTATATGGAACCCCAAATTTGAATCGTGGTTCTGGAGGAGAGAGCGGCACAGGAGCGAACAGAACCAGACGTATACGATACGGTACGACATGGAAGAAGAGAGCGCAACCGTCGATTTGAGTCAGGGTGAAAGCGGCTGGATGTCATTGGGGACCTTCTATCTGCCTAAGGGGGAGGTCACGGTTTCATTGAGCGATAAGGTGAGCGGGCAGTTTGTCGTGGCGGATGCGGTGCGTTTCAGCCGTGTAAAGAATTGATGCAATGAATTAGAAATGCGATAAAAATGAAGAATGTGATGCGAAAAATGACCTTGTTGTGTGCCCTTTTTGCTTGGTGGGGGGTACCGGACGGTTTTACACAGGAGATACTGACTTTGGACAAAGCGTTGAAAATCGCTTTTGAAAACAGTCCCTCTTTGATTCAGAGTAAATTGAGCCTGCAACAGAACGAGTTGAACCTGAAAGCGCAAAAGGCGTCTTTGAAATCGCAGTTTGCTCTGGAGGTAAATCCTTTCCGGTTTTCCCGGACAAGCCAGTATGACAGTTATAACAGCAAGTGGTATGACAGCAAATCTATGGGTGCCGATGCTTCGTTGGCTATCCGCCAACCGATTAAATGGACGGACGGAACGGTGTCGTTGGTAAACGACTTTTCATGGCAGGATGCAAGCAACCGGACATCGGGCGGCAAGAGTACGGCATTTACGCATAATCTTTCGCTGATGATTGACCAGCCGATTTTTACTTATAACCGCACCAAGATGCAGTTAAAAGAGCTGGAATTGAGTCTGGAAAATGCGCAGTTGAGTTACGCCATGCAGCAGCTCACCATCGAAAGGAATGTGACGACCGATTTCTATTCTGTTTACCAGCGCCAGAAAGACCTGAGCATTGCCCGCGATGAATATGAGAATCAGCGGCAGAATTACGAAATCATTAAGAATAAGGTAGATGCCGGGTTGGTAGCGAAAGAGGAGTTGTATCAGGCGGAAGTCAATTTGGCAACGAGCCAGTCTTCGGTTTATACTGCTGAAATCAACTACGAAAATGCGAAAGATAACTTCCGTTTGCTTTTGGGTATTTCATTGGACGAGGATATTGCGGTGCTTCCGAATACGGAAGTACAGCCTATTTCTGTCAATACTTCGGAGGCTGTAAAACACGGTTTGGAACAGCGTATGGAGCTGAGACAGAAACAGATTACACTGGAACGGGATGTGTTTGCAATCATCCGGGCAAAATCGGAGAGCGAGTTTAAGGGGAGCATTACGGCGCGTGTGGGATTGAATGCTTTGGGAGATAAGGTGACGAATGTATATGATAACCCGACGGACAACGAGGAGTTCGGTATTTCGCTGAATATCCCGATTTTCGACTGGGGAGCCAAGAAAGCAAGGGTGCAGTCCAGCAAACTGGCGATGGAATCGGATGAAGTGGATCTGGAGGAGCAGAAAAAGGAGATTACGATTAACATCCGCCAGGTGTGCCGCAATCTGCCGACATTGATTAACCAGATTAATATCCGGAAAAAGAGTATTGAAAATGCAGAGCGGACGTATGACATCAATTTGGAAAAATACCGGAACGGGGATTTGACGGGTATGGAGTTGCAGCAATATCAGTCGCAGTTGACGACGGCGAAACAGGAGTATACGAATGCGATTATCAGTTATAAGCTGGAGTTGCTGAATCTGAAGATTCAGACGTTGTGGGACTTTGAGACATCGCAGTCTTATTTGCCCGTAGAGGTAAGCAGCGGAAGGGAAAGAAGATAATCATCGGAAAGTGTAAATTTTATAAATCGATATATTATGAACAGTTATTTAAAGGCAATCGGGTTATTTTTGGGAGGTGTGCTTTTGTGCGCTTGCGGAAGAAATCAGGACGGTTCTTCTTCCGAAACGACGACTCCGGTGTGGGTGGAAGAGGTAAAGCCCCGGACGATTGAAGAGTATGTGACCGCGACGGGCACGGCAAAGGCTACCCAGACGACGGAAATCAAATCGGAGATGGTGGGGAATTATGTGCTGCAACGCAATCCGAAAACGGGCAAACCTTATCAGTTGGGTGATGCAGTGGCCAAGGGCACGGTGATTATCCGGTTGGAAAATAAACAGTATGAGAACGATGTGCAGTTGGAAAGCAAAAAATTGCAGATAGAGATTGCGGAGAAAGAGTGGGAAGGACAGAAAACCCTGTTGGAAAAAGGAGGAGCTACCCAAAAGGATGTGAATACCGCCGAAACGTCGTATATCAATGCCAAGTTGGCGCTCGAGAATGCGTATATCACCCTGAGCAAGATGGAAATCAAGGCTCCTTTTGACGGGGTGATTGTAAATCTGCCTTATTATACGCCGAATGTGGAGGTGGCTTCCGGACAAGTCATGGCGGGCATTATGGATTACAGCAAGATGTATGTGGAAACCCAGTTCCCCGAAAATTCCATGCCGAAGCTGAAAGTGGGGCAACGGGTACACATTACGAATTATAATATCAAATCCGATACCTTAAAAGGGGAATTGACACAGCTGTCGCCTGTGATTAATGAAGATACCCGCACGTTCTTAGGGTATATTCTGATTGACAATCCGAAACTGAAACTGCGTCCGGGCATGTTTGCCAAAGCGGATGTGGTGACGGTGAAGAAGGACTCTGTTCTCTCTGTTCCGAAAGATATTATCACGAAGCGTCGGGGGAACCAGATTGTGTTTACGGTAGACCGTTCTGCTGCTGTGGAAAAGACCATTAAAACGGGTATTAGCGATGACAAGTATATTGAAGTGAAGAGCGGTTTGGAGAAGGGCGACCGTGTGGTCGTGAAAGGCTATGAATGGCTGAGGGACAGAAGCCGGGTGAAAGTGATGAAATGATGATTTTAGAATCGATGGCATGAATCAGATTACAAAATTTGCGGTAAAGTATCCGGTAACCGTACTGATGCTTACCCTCGCCATTTGTTTGCTGGGGGTAATCTCTTACAATAAATTGGGTACGGATTTGTTTCCGGATTTGAAAAATCCTGCGTTGTATGTGGAATTAAAGGCGGGAGAGCGTCCGCCGGAGGAGATGGAGAAGCAGTTTGTCAAGAATGTGGAGGCATTGGCTGCCCGTCAGGACGGGGTAAAGAATGTTTCGAGCAGTTGCCGGGCGGGAGCTGCTACGATTACGGTAGAATATGACTGGGACCAGGATATGGATGCCGCTTTTCTGGATTTGCAACGGAATTTGTCGCAGATAGCCCAGAATAGTGAGGTGACCTCGCTGAATGTGTCGCGCTACGATGCCAACGCTACGCCTGTGATGATTATTGCTTTAAGGCATAGTGAGATACAGGATATGAACGAACTCCGGAAGATTGCAGAGAACTATATGCGGAGTGAGTTGGTGCGTTTGGACGGGGTGGCGGATATTCAATTGAACGGACAGGAAAATGCTTACATTGAGATAAAAACGGATCCTTATTTATTGGAAGCATTTAACCTGACGGTGGCGGATGTGGCATCGAAAATAGAGAGCGTGAACCGGAATGTTTCGGGAGGTACCATCGTGAATGAAGACATCCAGTATACGGTCAAGGGGGTGAGTTTGATAAAAAATATTGAAGATATCGGAAACATTATCGTTGCTTTCAAAGAAGCGACGGGCGGTTCTGCGGAAACGGGGACGGTCTCTTCTGTTAACGGTGCCTCCAATGTAAAATCACCTGTGTATCTGCGGGATATAGGGTATGTACAGCAGTTGAATAAAGAGCCGGACAACATTGCCCGTTTTAATGGCGACCGCTGCCTGGGATTGAGTATTTACAAGGAGAATAAATACAATACGGTGAAGGCGGTGGACAATATCCGGAAAAAACTGGACGAGTTGCAGAAAAGTATGCCGGGGTATCACTTTGACGTCATCAGCGACCAAGGGGAGTTTATCGGCGCATCGATAGGCGAGGTAAAGGATTCCGCGGTGATGGGTATCCTGTTGGCGGTGATTATCCTGTATGTCTTTTTACGCCGCATTAATACGACGCTGATTGTAAGTGTCTCGATACCGATTTCAATTATAGCAACGTTTAATTTAATGTATTTTAACGGACTGACCCTGAACATCATGACATTGGGCGGACTGGCGTTGGGAGCGGGAATGTTGGTGGACAATGCGATCGTGGTGATGGAGAATATTTTCCGGAATTTGGAAAACGGGCTTTCGGCGAAGGAGGCGGCAATCCGGGGTGCTTCGGAGGTGTCGGGTGCGATTACTTCCTCGACCTTGACGACGATTGTGGTATTTTTGCCGATTGTCTATATACAGGGGGCGGCGGGAGAGTTGTTTAAGGAACAGGCGTGGACGGTGACTTTTTCACTGTTGTCTTCCCTTTTTGTGGCGATTCTTTTTATTCCGATGTTGTCGTCGAAGTTTGTGCAACGGGGCAAGGCGGAGAAAAAATCGGTGCAGATTAAAGGTTACGGCCGCTTCGTGGGACGTTTGTTGCGCCGTCGTTATGCGGTAATTGTGACGGCATTTTTGTTGGTGGTGCTCTCCTATCTGATGTTGCCGTTTATCGGCATGGAGTTTATGCCCAAGGCGGAGTCGCGCGAGTTCAGCGTGAATATTACCCTGGAACCGGGAACGAAGTTGAAGACGACGGATTATGCTGCCGCTTCGATAGAGAATATGATCCGGGACCTGGGAGGAGATAACCTGGAATGGATATATACGTTGGTGGGACCTTCCAATACCGATACGCAACAGGACGGAAAGGCGGGGGAAGACCATCAGGCGGTGGTTCAGGTGAAGCTGAAAAAAGAGTCCGGAATGGACGCGGATTATCTGATTTCCGCCTTGAATGCGAATGCCGATATGCCGAAGGATGTGGAGATTACGTACGAAAAAGAACAGTCGGCATTGCAAAGTGCATTGGGTACGGAGGGAGCGCCGTTAGTGGTGGAAATCAAGGGCGAAGAGATAGAAGTGCTGGAGGAACTGTGTGAAGAGGTGAAGGAGAAGATTATGGCGATAGAAGGCATTTATGACGTCAGTACGTCGATGGAGAAAGGTGCGCCGGAGGTGGATATTGCCATCGACCGGCTGCGGAGCGGTATTTATGGCGTGGATATTTCTACGGTGGCTCAGCAGGTGAGTGAGAAGCTCAACGGTAAGGTGGCGGGCAGTTATGAGACACAGGGCGAACCGGTGGATATTGAGATAAAAGTGCCGGAGGTATCGTTGAAAGACTTGCAGGACGTGGAGATTGTGCAGGGAAATAAGAAATACCGTCTGGGGGAAGTGGCGGAAGTGAAGGTGACTTCCGCGCCGAGGGAAATCAGCCGGAATAATCAGAACCGGGTGGGTCAGGTGACGGCTATGTTGCGCAAAGGCTACTCTTTAGGTCAGGTGACGCCTGCCGTGAATGCGGTGTTGGAGGAGGTGGAGTTTCCTGCAAAATACTCCGCTAAAATCACGGGTGAGGAGGAAAAACGGGCGGAGTCGTTCGGCGGTTTGAGTTTCGCATTGATTCTCTCGGTGATTTTGGTGTATATGGTGATGGCTTCCCAGTTTGAGTCGCTGCGCCATCCGTTTACGATTTTGTTGACGATACCGCTGGCGGGAGTGGGAAGCATCTGGGCGTTTCTGCTTTTGGGCGAGACGTTGAATATGATGGCGTTTATCGGTTTGATTATGTTGGCGGGTATTGCCGTGAACAGTTCGATTATTTTGGTGGACCGCATTAACCAACTGAAAGCGCAGGGTGTGGAGTTGAATGAAGCGATTATGAGTGCGGCGCAACAGCGAATCCGCCCGATTATCATGACGAGCCTGACAACGATTCTCGCTTTGTTGCCGATGTGCTTCGGCTTCGGTGAGGGCGCCTCTCTGCGTTCCCCGATGGCATTGGCTGTCATCGGCGGGTTGGTGACTTCAACCCTTTTGACGTTGGTGGTGATTCCTTGCGTGTATTGTGTTTTTGATAAGAAAGGTTGAAAGGGTTGAAAAAAGTTGAAAAGGTTGAAAAAAGTTGAAAGGGTTTAATGGTTAAAGGGATGAAAAGATGGGGACGGTGAAGTATTTTGAGGAGTTTAAGATATGGCAGGATGCCAGGGAGTTGGTGGGGGAGATTTATGCTTTTACCGGAGGGGTGAGGGATTATGGATTTAATGATCAGATTCAGCGGGCGGCAGTATCCGTTATGAATAATATTGCGGAGGGGGCGGAGGCTGGTTCTGTTTCTATGTTTAAGAGATTTTTATTAATAGCGAAGGGAAGTTGCGGGGAGGTGAGGAGTATGTTATATATTGCGTCGGATTTGAATTATATGGAGAAATTGAAAGTAGAAAAATTGCAGGAAAAATGTAAAATGCTTTCTGTCGGTATTTATAATTTACTGAATTATTTAGACCGAAAGCAGGATTAGCTTTTCAACGTTTCAACTTTTTCAACGTTTCAACTTTTTCAACGTTTCAACTTTTTCAACGTTTTAACTTTTTCAACTTTTTCAACTTCTTCAACATAAGTTATTATGAACAGATTGATTAAGAGACGGGTTTTGATATCGATGTTATTCATCGGATTAACATTGATGGGGTATTTTTCATACAGCTATTTGCCGATGGAGTTGTATCCCAATGCGGAGTTGCCGGTATTGAGCGTGAATATCGGGGCGACGACCGAGCTGGACCCGAAATACATCGAGAATCAGGCGGCGATACCTGTAGAGGGGGTAATCAGTACGCTGGAGGGGGTGGAAAAGATAGAGACCCGCATTTCTACCCGGAATGCCCGGATTACCGTTTCTTTTGTGAAGGGGACGGACGTGAAATATGCCTACCTTAAACTGGAGGAAAAAATTAAGTCGCTTGCTTCCAATATTCCGGACGAGTTTCAGGTGATGGTGAACAAGGCTCCGACGGGGATGGTCAATTCCCAGTTTATGACGCTTTTTGTGTTGAGTGATGATGACATTGATTATGTGCGGAGTATTACGGATGCGGATATTGTTCCGGAACTGGAGAATGTGGAAGGGATTGCGGGGGTAACCGTGATGGGGGGACGTCAGAAGAGCATCGAGGTGATTCTGGATGAAGGCAAGTGTGATGCGCTGAAGTTAACCCGTTCGCAGATCAGTACGATGATTAGCCGCAACATGGCGGAAAAGAGCTTTGCGGGAGCCGTGTATGAAAATAACAAACGCTTTTTTGTGAATGTCACGGCAGAATATCTGAAAACGGAGGACATCGGGAATATTGTTGTGGCGGAGGGGCCTGTGCTGTTGAAAGACATTGCGGAAATTCATTTCGGCATCAAGGACGAGGAGTCCTATTCGCGGGTGAACGGAAAAGAGGTGATTACGTGTGTGGTATCGAAGTCGCCCCAGGTGAATGTGATTGAATTGTCGGGGCGGGTGCGGGAAGAGATTGACAGGCTGAACCGGGAGCTGGCGGTCAAGAATGTGGAGATAAAAGTCGATATGGATGTGGCGGAGACGATGAGCAGCAATATCGATACGATTGTGAATTTAGGTCTGACGGGAGCCGTATTGGCTATTTTCATCCTTTATCTGTTCCTTCGGAATTTCAAAATCGTGACGATTATTGCTTTTGCGATACCGATTTCCGTGTTTTCATCGTTTTATTTTTTCTATCTCGCGGACATCAGTATCAATACGTTGACGCTGACAGGTATTGCGTTGGCGGTGGGGATGCTGCTGGATAACTCGGTGGTGGTGATGGAGAATATTTTCCGCCACCGTTCGTTGGGTGAATCCGGCGACGAAGCGGCTGTCCGGGGTACACAAGAGGTGTGGAAGTCGATTTTTGCGGCAACACTGACCACGATTACCGTGTTTTTGCCTTTCTTGTTTGCTGATAATTTCATGGTGAAGTTAATCGGGGAACATGTCGGGGTGTCTATTATCTCTACTTTGCTTGTTTCTTTGGTGGTGGCGTTGTTGCTGGTACCGATGGCGGTGAATTATTTCATGACGAAGAGGGACAGCGATGTGGATTTCCGTGTGCCTTCTTTACACAGCCGTCCCGTACAGATGTATATTGCGATTTTAAAGATGTGCCTGCGTAAGCCGGCACAGGTGGTGATACTTACACTGCTGCTTCTGGTTGTTACGGTGGTTTTGTCGCTGACGCTTTCGCTGAATACGCTGAAAGAGGTGGAGACGGATACGTTTAACGTGTATGTTACCTCTCCTTCGGGATATACGCTGGAGCGGACGGACGAGAGGATACGGCGGTATGAGGAGGTGTTGCAGAACATAGAAGAGATAGAGCAGATTACTTCAAAAGTGTATGCTGCGGATGCGAATGTGACGGTGAAGTTGAAAAAGGACTATGAGAAACTCAATCACAAAACGATACAGCAGCTCAAAAATGAGGTACTTTCGTGTGCTTACCGTTTGCGGATGTGGGATGTCAGCCTGGAAGCCCGGTCGAGCAGCGAGAACTTTCAGGGGGGTGGCGGCGATGCGTTGATGGGTGGTTCGGAAGAGTTGTTGAAGTTGATGGGTATGGGTAATCAGCGGGAGCGGATTGTGATTAAGGGACAGGATTATGAGAAGATGCGGAATCTGGCGGAGTATGTGCAGTATCAGTTGCAGGACCTGGAAAATATCAATTATGCGTGGGTGAGCAGTTCCAGGGGAAAACCGGAGTCGCGGGTGCAGTTTGACGGTTACCTGATGGGGATTTATGACGTGACACCCGCAAATGTGGTGACCGAACTGACGAATTTCGCTCCGGAGAATACGACACAAATTAAGTATAAGGCAGGCGATGAGGAGTATGACATCATTATCAAGGACAAGAGTTATGCGGAGGCGAAGGAAGAGGACAAGAAGCCTGTCCGGAGCCTGGAGGACTTGCGTAATCTGGATGTGACGAATGACAAAGGTTCGTTAGTGGAGCTAAGGAGCTTCAGCACCATCAATCTGACGTGGGGTCAGGGAGAAATCAACCGGGTGAATCAGGATAAAACCATTGAGGTGAGTTACCGTTTTATTTCGGACGTGAATGAATCGAAGGAGTTTTTGGAAACCGCCCGGACGGAAATCGACGAGTTGGTGCAGAAACTGGATATTCCTTCCGGGCTTGCTGTGGAGGTGGTGCATGAGGAGGATACGACGTCGGATTTCTCTTTTTTGATTCTGGCGGCGTTTGTGATTATTTACATGATTCTGGCATCGGTGTTTGAGTCGCTGAGTGCGCCGGTGGTGCTGATGTTTGCAATACCGTTGGCGGCTATCGGTTCGTTGCTGGCTTTGCTCTTTACGGGCTATTCGCTGATGAATGCCAATGTGATGATTGGGTTTATCATCCTGATAGGAATTGTGGTCAATAACAGTATTATTCTGATTGATTACACGTCGATTCTGCGGCGGCGCGGCAACCGGAAGCAGCGGGCTTTGATTGTGGCGGGCGTGTCGAGACTGCGTCCCATTCTGATTACGGCGATTACGACCATTGTGGCGATGGTGCCGCTGGCGATGGGGAAAGGCGAGTTTGTGGCGGGATTAGGTGCTCCGTTTGCGATTACGGTGATTGGCGGATTGTCCATGAGTACGTTATTGACGCTGGTGATTATCCCGACGTTGTATTCGGGTATGGAGGACGCCTTGAAGCGGTTGCGTACGCAGAGCCTGTTTATGAAAGTGTTGCAGATTGCCCTGATGACGGGAGCGGTGGTGTGTATTGCCCTGTTTGTGGACTCGCTGCTTTGGAGAGTGGGGTATCTGATCGGGGCGGTGATTTTGATTCCGGGAGTGACGTGGTTTATGGAAGGCAGTTTGCGGCAGGCGAACCGGGCAATTATTCCTCCGGAGGAAGAGATTGTGATTCGGATACAGAATCTGGTGAAGATTTACGGCCAGCCCTCGGAGTTCATGCAGGAATGGATGTCGGGATTGCGTATCCGGGAGCGTTTGGGATTGAAGGAGGAGTATGGACATTGGCGTGATTTGCGAGTGTTGCTGTGGCTCGTGCCGATGGTGGCGTTCCTGTTTTATTTCGTTTACATGTACCAGGAGTCAGCATTCTGGGCATATCTTTTCGGGGTGTTGTTCTGGATACTGGCAGTAAAAGTGCTGGATATTGTGCGGGAGTTTACGGATAACCGGGGCAGGCGTTTTTGGGCGAAAATGTTGAAGAAAATACGCTGGGCAGTGTATTATTTTACGCCTTTGGTTACGTTGGTGTGGGGGGAGATTGCACTTTACAGCGGCGGGCTGGTAGTGATGTTTACGTTGCTATGGTATTTAGGCATTCAGGTAAAATATTTGTCCGACCGGTTACACAAGTATAACATCAATATTGATTTGATAGACGGTCGGTTCCGGGGGATACGTAAGGGCTTCTACCGCTTGGCGACGAAAATTCCGGTAATCGGCTATAAGAAGAAGCCGTTTAAGGCGTTGAATGCAGTGTCGTTGGATATTCATACGGGAATGTTCGGTTTGTTGGGACCGAACGGTGCGGGGAAGACGACGCTGATGCGTATCATCTGCGGGGTGTTTGAACAGAGCTACGGTAAGATTTTTATCAATGGTATAGATACACAGGAGAAGCGGGAGGAGTTGCAGGGGTTGATTGGTTATTTGCCGCAGGAGTTCGGTACGTATGAGAATCTGACATCGTGGCAGTTTTTGGAGTATCAGGCGTTGCTGAAAGGGATTTATGACAAGGAAACCCGGCAGAAGCGTATCCGGGAAGTATTGGAGGCTGTGCACATGTATGAGAATAAGGACCGGAAAATCGGCGGTTTTTCGGGCGGTATGAAACAGCGTATCGGTATTGCACAGACATTGCTGAACCTGCCGCGGATATTGGTGGTGGATGAGCCTACGGCAGGTCTTGATCCCCGCGAGCGTATCCGTTTCCGGAACCTGTTGGTGGAATTGTCGCGCAACCGGATTGTGATATTCTCTACCCACATTATCGAGGACATTGCCAGTTCTTGCAACCAGGTGGGTGTCATCAATAAGGGTTCGGTGAAATACCTGGGTACGCCTTCCGATATGGCGAATATTGCACAGGACGTGACGTGGGTGTTCGAGATCCCGGCAGAAGAGTTTGACGCATTGCCTTCCGATTTGCTGATTGTCCACCACATCCGTCTGGGGGAAAATATCCGCGTGAGATGTTTGTCGGAAACACAGCCCGTGCCAAATGCGGAACGGACGAACCCGGTGCTGGAGGATTCTTATCTGTGGCTGCTGCGGGGTGTGAAGTTGGCAGGTAATGAACAAATTATTACACAATAAAGATTATGAAACGTTTGCTCGATATTATTTTGCGGTTATCCCACTATAATGTGAAGATTGTTTTCGGGAATAAGTTTGTCTACTTTGTGTTGAGTGCGGTGATTTTCTATATACTGACCGTAGTCATCAATCTTTTTTCCGATTCGGAGATTACGGAGGCGACGGGGTATTATATGTTGTTGGTACCGTCCATATTGCTGATATTTTACCCGATGTGCTTCGGGATACAGAACGACCAGGATGCCAAGATTATCGAGATTATTTTCGGTATCCCGAATTACCGCTATAAAGTGTGGTTGTTCCGTTTGCTGATAGCGTATGTGATTTGTTTTGCCATTACGCTGGTGTTGGCGTTGCTGACTGACTGGCTGTTGGTGGAGGTGCCTCCCCTCAAGCTGGCGGGACAGACAATGATGCCTGTGCTTTTTGTGGGGACGCTGTGTTTTATGTTGAGCACTATTATTAAAAATGGCAGCGGTACTGCCGTAGTGTTTACGTTGATAGGCTTGGTGCTTTTTATTATGAGTAATATGTTGGAAGAGAGTAAATGGAATCTTTTCCTTAATCCTTTTGATGTCCCTTTGGATAAAAATCCGGAATTGTTCTACACCACCCTTTTCTACAACCGTATGATTTTACTGACAGGAACCGTTGTCTTCATTCTCTCCGGTCTCTATAAAACCCAGAACCGCGAGAAGTTTATTTAGAAAGTTGAAGGGTTGAAAGGTTAAAAGGAGAAGCAAGGCAATGGAACTGGAGTTGTGTTTTTTTGCTTCTCTATTGTTCGGATTTTATTGTATATGCTGGCTAATCTCCGGAGTTTTAGCATTTGATTGTTGCTGGGTGGATACGGATAGTTTCCTGAAATATGTTATATTTGTGAAGATAATAGGTTGAGTTGTAATATAGTATAACGTAATAAAAATATGAAAAGAGTTTGGGTTGTTTGCGTATTGCTGTGTATGCAGTTTTGTTTGTGCGCCCAGAATTACCAGGTGGATAAGGAAGGTGTGTTGCGGGATGCGGAAGGGAAAGAAGCGGTTTTCTTCGGGTTTAATTATTGTATGCCGTTTGCCCACGGTTACCGTAGCCACGGTGTGTTGGGGGCAGACCGTAAGGAGGCGATTGACCGCGATGTGTATCACATGGCGCGTTTGGGGATTAATGCTTACCGTATTCATGTGTGGGATGTGGAAATCAGTGACGGCGAGGGAAATTTATTGGAAAATGAACATTTGGATTTGTTGGATTATACCATTGCTTCGTTTGCAAAACGGGGAATGAAAACATTGATAACGGCGATTGCTTTTTGGGGGAACGGCTGGCCCGAGGCGGACGATAAGTCGTTGCCGGGATTTTCCAATCGTTTGGGCAAACGGGAGGCGACAGTTGATAAACGTTGTGTTGCGGCACAGGAGCGTTACCTGAAACAGTTGTTAAATCACCGGAATCCATATACGGGTTATGCCTATAAAGACGACCCCAATATCGTGGCGGTGGAGTTGAACAATGAGCCCGACCATACGGCGGAGGTGCCGGATAAGGAGGTTACTGCTTATATCAACAGATTGGTAAAAGCTGTAAAGGCGGCGGGATGCCGGAAACCGGTGTTCTATAACATTGCACAAAATCCGCATCGGGCGGATGCTGTGACTGCTGCCCGGATAGACGGCGTTACCTGCCAGTGGTATCCTTCCGGACTCGTAAGCGGGAAAGCCCGGAAGGAAAACTTTTTGCCGGCAGTGGCACATTACAGTTTGCCTTACGATACCCAAGGAAAGGCCCGCATTGTGTACGAGTTTGACGCGGCAGATATTAACGGTTCATACATGTATCCGGCGATGGCGCGTAGTTTCCGGGAAGCCGGGTTCCAGTGGGCGACGCAGTTTGCTTACGACCCGTTGGCGATGGCGGCTTATAATACCGATTATCAGACACATTGGATGAATTTGGTCTATACACCGGCAAAAGCCGTTTCCTTGCGTATTGCTGCCGAGGCGTTCGGAAGTCTGTCGCGGGGAGAAGGTTACGGGCATTATCCTGCAAATAGCCGTTTCGGTGATTTCCGGGTGAGTTACCGGGAGGATTTATCGCTGTTGAACCGGGATACGTTGTATTGCTATTCCAATACAACGGAAGAGGTTCCTGTGGCTCCCGAAAAGTTGCGGCATATTGTCGGACACGGTCAGTCGCCGGTAGTGAAATATAACGGTAGCGGAGCTTATTTCTTAGATAAAATGAATGACGGCAGCTGGCGAATAGAAGTTTATCCGGATGTGGTGGAAACTATGGATGCGTATGGTCGCCGGAATGCGTTGAACCGTAAGGTCGCGTTGATACACTCCGCTTTCCGTCAGATGCAGATTATTTTGCCGGGGATGGAGGTTTTATTGGAGGTGAAGCCGGGAGTGTATCAGTGGCATGAAGGGCGGTTGGAGGAAATTACGGCACAGGCGGGTTTTCCGGCACTTCAGGACGATGTGGAGGAGACAGCTGTTTATCATACGCCAGCTGTAGAGTTATTGGAGGGACAAGCCGCTGTTATTTGTGCCGCTGTGGCATCTCCCGAGAAGGTGGACAGTGTTGTTTTATATGGTGAGATGCAGTACGGACGGGCATTTACCGTCCGGATGTATCCCGAAAGCGGTTTTATTTATGCTGCTGCTATTCCGGGAGATTTATTGAAGCACGGTATTTTCCGTTATAGGATAGGGGTTTATACGTCGGTTGCCACTCGGCTTTTTCCGGGGAATTGTGAGGTAATACCGGGGGCATGGGATGATTATTGTCTGACGTATTACCGGAGTAGAGTCGTTACGGAGCATACGCCGGTTGTGCTTTTGGATGCGCAGAATCATGCGGAGGCAGTGGAATTGACATGGCAACCTGGTATCCGTTTTGCCTATTTACCGGAGGGTATCGTTATGGCAGAGACGGAGGGATACCAAGGCGGCGCGGCGATATCGGCGGATGTGGCATTGGCAGACAGACGGCTTAACCGGGTAAGGCTTGAAACCGGAGAGACGGTGCCGGGTACGGAAATGACACTTGTACTGATAGACCGGGACGGATTCTGGTGGAGTGCGGATGTTATTTTGCCGGGAGGCGGGAGTTATGACATTCCTTTATCTGCTTTTAGGCCTGCGGAAGTGCAGCCTGTTCGGGAAATGTATCCCGGATTCTCTTTTGCGGGAGGTATTTCTGCAAATAAGGCTGTTTCTCCGGTCGGGGAGCTTGTTTCCGTTCGCTTAGTGCTGAAGAAAGGGGATATAGTGATACAAAAAATAATGTTGGAAAAATAGATAAGATATGAAGTATTTGCTTTTGTTGTTCTTTTGGGCGGGTTTGCTGGCGTGCAGCGATGATAATAAGAAACCTGAGTTGATCATTGATCCGCCCGAAATGAGTGGTTTTGCCAAAGGGGCGGATGTGAGTTGGGTGACTGAAATGGAAAAGAAGGGGGTGAAATTTTATAATGCAAAAGGCAAGGAGACGGAATGTATGCGTTTGATGCGCGATTTGGGGATGAATACCATCCGTTTGCGGGTATGGGTGAATCCTTCCGCAGGCTGGTGTAATAAAGCCGATATGCTGGTTAAAGCTGAACGGGCTCATCAGTTGGGGATGCGTCTTATGATAGATTTTCATTATAGCGATTCTTGGGCGGATCCCAGAAAGCAGACAAAACCGGCGGCATGGAAGTCCCTTTCTTTTGAAGAATTGAAAAGTGCGGTGGCGGACCATACGAAAGACGTATTGCAGGCTTTGAAGAATAAAGGCATTACTCCAGAATGGGTACAGGTAGGCAATGAAACGGGAAACGGAATGCTTTGGCCCGACGGTCAGGCAGATAAAAGCATGTCGCAGTATGCTGCGCTTAATAATGCCGGATATGCTGCGGTGAAGTCCGTTTTTCCGGATGCGAAAGTGATTGTCCATTTGCAAAACGGGCAGGACAAGAGCCTTTTCCGTTGGCTTTTTGACGGATTGAAGGCTAATGGTGGCAAGTGGGATTTGATAGGGATGTCGCTTTATCCCGGTGTGACGAATTGGAAAGGTATGGTAAATGACTGTGTCGCTAATATTCAGGAGGTCACTAAACGTTATGGCACTGATGTTATCATTTGTGAAACCGGGATGCCGTGGGATAAGGCTGCTGTCGCCAAGGCTTTTTTGACAGACCTTTTTGAGCGGACACAGGCGCTTGGTAATGTACATGGTATTCTTTATTGGGAACCAGAGGCCTATAATGGTTGGAATGGCTATACTTTAGGTGCTTTCGATGCTTCCGGAAGACCAACGGAGGCGTTGGATGCGTTTAAGTGAGATGAAAGGATGGAAATTTAAGTTTTGTAATAACCTTATTACTAATAATGAGTGTGGCTAAAATAAGGAATTGGGACAATAATCTCTTGAAGTGGAGAAGTGGTGTTCTTGTTCCACTTCTCCATATCCAATCACTCAATTTTTAATTTAGTGGTGTAATCCGCACTTGTCCATGTCCATTGTTTGCTCCTGCAGTCATGGATGTATTGGTGAAATACAGTCCGGAATAATGAATGGGTTGTCCGGTATGGATGATGTTCGATGAGGTTGAAGAGGCATTAATAGCATTACAACCGCTGTGTCCGGAAATAAACGATGAACCGCCCGCACCGGAACCAACTGGATGATAACCAATTGTTGCCCTGTTACCACCATAATATCCGCCTCCACTACCTGCTGCGCCTACTCCATCGCTACCTCTACCTAAACCGACACCTCCACTTGTTTGTGTTCCTCCTGTAGCGACAGCAGGAAATGATCCTCCGTTACAACATTTAGAAAAACTCCCATTGCCTCCCGTTAAACCTCCTCCATGTCCTCCGTAGCCATAGTAACCTCCATTTGTTCCGTAATTGGAAGCTCCTCCACCTCCGGCAGCAACTATAATCCGGGATTTTAAACTTTCAAAATTATTCCATGCAGCATTTATCAAACGAATATCTGAGGCTCCTCCACCTCCACCAGATCCTCCGTATGCCGTATTTCCTCTGCCACCTCCATTAAATCCTCCATAGTAAGTAGCTCCGATAGGTCTTGAACCGACAAAAATGATAAGACTCTTCGCTTGAGCCAAATTAATTTCACCACCGACATAGCCACCATAACCAGCTCGTATTGAACCGTTATATGTACCGCCTGCCGCTCCCCATGCTTCTATTTTGTATTTTCCTGCCGGTAACACGACACATTGAGCCGCTCCCGTATAACCGTATGTTGTTGCCGTTGTAAGAATTACCGTATTGGTTACATTAATTTGGGTGGTAAATACATCCGGACATTTTTCGAAACGACTTTCAAGCGTATAAACGCCATTGGCCGTCAGATTATTGACCAACAGGTTACCACCGTCTTCTACAATAAGTGCATCCGGTTTTTCTACAATTTTCCATTTTTTCTCTAATCCGCCCCACCGATGCGGTATCGCAACGGGACAGGGGTTAAAGGTATAGGAAGAGGCAATAAACGGTTCCGGCAATACTTTAACCGTCACTTCATTACTCTCCGCCACGCCCATGGCACAAATGCCCGTACGACGAAATGTATACACTACCGGAGCGGCAGTTTTGTTTTCAAAGTGCTCATAAGTTAATGACACGCCTCCGGCATTGGGGATAATATCAAACTTCGCTTCTCCCGGTTTCTTCACATACCAGTTGTATTGGAAACGCACATCGGGAAAATCCGGGCAAGAAGCTGCCATCACATTCGCTATCTCTGTACCTGCCCAACAAGCTGTATCCTCTGTATTTTTAGTTGTACCGCCATCTATCTTAATTCCCGATAGACTATACACTCCCCGGAATCCCACTGTACTGTCACGTTGGGTGATTGCCGTAAAATAATTCATCACTTCCGTGCGGTCGGAAGTA
>Ga0137306_101061_pt1 | contig 30564 bp, 30 predicted proteins | sample Inofroosms_March_FD_97187 | JGI IMG/M metagenome (GOLD analysis project Ga0137306, IMG submission 97187) | Mouse cecal microbial communities from Vienna, Austria - N-Acetylneuraminic and N-Acetylglucosamine D2O microcosms_March | ecosystem: Host-associated > Mammals > Digestive system > Large...
CAGGCTGCGAATTGGTTATGTCGCAATTTACGGCTACCTGATATTTTCCCATATTTCGGGGAGTGCAGTCGAAATTCATTGTAAGGCCTGTGTTGAAGTTGAACGAGCCTTTGAGGTTTGTTATCGGGAATGCGCCATAAGGCACGCCGCCAATCTGCGGTGTGATTGATTCAACTTCCCACTTAGCCATGGCACCGTCGATAACATAAGGCACGTTTGCGAGCTCGATGTCCATTGCAGGCATTTGCGGAATGAAGCTCGTGCTGTTCATTGTAATGTTTACACGGCGAGTCTCGCTGTTGAAGATAAAAGTATAATATGTCTTTTGGCCGACGAAAGAAGAGCCTTGGGCATCGGTTGTTGTGGTTGTGCCGAATGCAATCTGATTGGGATTGGCCGAGGTGACTGCGAAGCGGCTGTTGATAGTGAAAGTGATGCCCACGCCGGGAGCTGAAATATTATTTTCGATAATTCGAGGCGAGTAAGTGAGGTTGAAACTGCTGAAAGTAACAGGAACTGTAGCTCCGGCAGGGGTGATGTCGGTGCCTTTTACAATAATCTGTTTGCCGGTTGTACTCCAGGGAATATTGGTGAGCGAGAGTGTGGGGTAGCTGGTGCCGTCGGGGGTGCGGAGATTGAAAATCTTCACGTCGGCGGTCATATTTGTATAGTTGAGGGATAGAGTATACGATATTTGGGAATAGTATGCGTCGGTGCCGGTGGTGAGGTCGGTCACGTATGCGAAGAAATTCGATATCGACTGCTCGACTACGAGGTCGTTTCTGTCCGATGTGCTGCACGATGTAAGCATGCTCAATGACATGGCTATACCGGCAAAAAAGGAAATTAATTTTTTCATATTTGTTTCTTTAGTTCTTTTCGTTCTTGTCTGCAAAGTTATGAATGTTCGTGCAAAGGAACAAATGAAGCGCTGTTTCTTTGTTCTCAAAAAATAGAATTATGTGCCGAGGAGTGATGTTTGCGACGTTGTTTGGGCTGATTTTAAACATAAATTTGCACACATCAATATTTCTTATTACTTTTGCATCGGCTTGGCGGGTTTCCGCTGCCGAGCCGTTGTCATATGAAATATGTTTTTATAGATTGTAGATTATTAGAGGGTTCTGTCGAGAGACACAACCCTTTTTTTATACTATGATGTGAAAACTTTAATCGCGCTGTCGTTGGTCGAGGGCTTCGAGGAGGTCGGTCAGACGGCGGCGCATGGCCTGCAATCGTTTGATTACCTCGTGTTTGCGTTCGAGGTCGGCTCTGTTCCGGCGTAAATGTTCCCGGGCACCGTCGAGTGTAAGCCCTTTGTCTTTAATCAGAAAGCGTATAATGCGAAGTTGCTCAATGTCGTGGGGCGTATACATGCGTGTGCCTCCGCTGTTGCGGCGCGGACGCAGTTCAGAAAATTCCTTTTCCCAAAAACGGATTGTCGACTGTGGCAGATTGAGAATCTGCGACACATCACCGATTCTATAGAATTTTTTTGTGAGTTCGTCGTGAGGAGCATCCATGGCTAATCCATTACATGACCGGCATTTTCGGCGAGACGTATGATTTCGTCGTATTGCTCGGGCGAGATATCGTAGAAATAGTAATTGACGGGATTTTGCGCTTGTCCTCGGTATCTCACTTCGTAGTGCAGGTGCGAGCCTGTCGATTTGCCGGTGTTGCCCACAAGTCCTATGAGGTCGCCTCGCTTTACCTGTTGTCCCTGCTTGGCAATGAGTTTCGACAAGTGGGCATAGCGCGTTGCGTAGTTGTAGCCGTGCGTTATTTCCACCATATTGCCGTATGCGCCCTGCCACGACGATGTGGTCACGGTGCCGTCGGCCGTGGCGTAGACCGGAGTGCCTGTCGGCGCGGAGAAGTCCATGCCTTCATGAAATTTCATAGTGCCGTACACCGGGTCGCGGCGCGCGCCGTAGCCCGAGGCCATTGTGCGCATATATTTCTGAGGCACGGGCTGTATGGCCGGTATGTGCGCGGTGCGGTTTTTCTGCAGGGTGTTTTCGGAAGCAAGAAAATCGAAAGATTTGATCTGCGACACAAGCATGTGGTCGAGTCTGTCGAGTTTTCGGTCGATATTGTTCAGCAACGGGCTGTCGGCCATAGAGTCGAGTCTGTCGTAGTTGCGCTGACGCTCGAGTCCGGCGTATCGCAGTGCCGGAGTCATGGGCTCGGCCTGCATCATCACGCGATAGAAGTTGTTGTCGCGCTCGGCGATATCCTCCATAACGGCCAGAGCCTGCTCGGCTCGGCGGTTGAGGAGCTCGAAGCGCTGTTTCAGTGCCTCGTTCTGCTGTCTGAGGGCCTTCTCTCGCGGAGAGTCTACCATATAATATAGAGCCAGAGCTATTGTAGTGACAGTCACTATGGCCCATATGTAGGCACGCGCCGATGCCATTATGCGCTGTTTCCGGTCGGGAAACACACGTTCGTACTGTTCGGTGGCCTGATTGTAGCGGAAGAATACTTTTTGGCTCATAAGTGGCTTATGGTTAATGCGGCGGCATTAAACCGCCGTATATTTGCGCACATGCGAAAAAATGAGTAATTTTGCGCTCTGAACTGCAAAATTAGCAATTTTGCGCAAATTATACCGAAAAAAATAAAAAACTCCATAATACAATGCTTACAGCAAAGGAAATACGCCAGTCATTCAAAGACTATTTTGAATCGAAGGGCCATCATATCGTGCCGTCGGCTCCTATGGTGATTAAGGACGACCCTACCCTTATGTTCACCAACGCCGGCATGAACCAGTTCAAAGATATCATTCTCGGCACAAAAGTGCCTAAGTATCGCCGTGTGGCCGACTCGCAGAAGTGTCTGCGAGTAAGCGGCAAGCACAACGACCTCGAGGAAGTGGGGCTCGATACCTATCATCATACAATGTTTGAAATGCTCGGCAACTGGTCGTTTGGCGACTACTTCAAGGAAGTGGCTATCGACCAGGCATGGGAGTTCCTTGTAGATGTGCTAAAGCTCAATCCCGAGCATCTCTATGCCACAGTCTTCGAGGGTTCGCCCGCCGAAGGTCTTGAGCGCGACAATGAGGCCGCCGCTTTCTGGATGAAGCATCTGCCCGCCGACCATATCATCAACGGTAACAAGCACGACAACTTTTGGGAAATGGGTGATACGGGTCCCTGCGGTCCCTGCTCCGAAATCCATATCGACATACGTCCCGACGAAGAGCGTGCGAAAGTTTCGGGCCGTGAGCTCGTAAACCACGACCATCCCCAGGTAATCGAGATATGGAATCTCGTGTTCATGCAGTACAACCGCAAGGCCGACGGCTCTCTTGAACCCCTGCCTGCAAAGGTAATCGACACCGGCATGGGCTTCGAGCGTCTTTGTATGGCTCTTCAGGGCAAGACCTCAAACTATGATACCGACGTGTTCACCCCCATCATCGCCAAAATCGCCTCGCTGTCGGGCAAAGAGTACGGCAAGAACCGTCAGGTCGACGTTGCCATGCGTGTTGTGGCCGACCATCTGCGCACAATTGCTTTCTCCATCGCCGACAATCAGTTGCCGTCGAATGCTAAGGCCGGATATGTGATTCGCCGCATTCTTCGCCGTGCCGTGCGTTATGCCTACACATTCCTCGACCAGAAGCAGGCTTTCATGTATCGTCTCATCGATACTCTTATTGACAACATGGGCGACGCATATCCCGAGCTCGGTGCCAACCGCGACCTCATTATGCGCGTGATAAAAGAAGAGGAAGACTCGTTTCTCCGTACTCTCGAAAACGGTATCCGTCTGCTCGACGACGCTGTAAAGGCTGCAAAGGCCGAAGGCAAAACTGAAATCTCGGGCAAGCAGGCGTTCACCCTCTATGATACATACGGATTCCCACTCGATCTCACCGAACTTATTCTTAAGGACTACGGTATGACTGCCGACATAAAGGGCTTCGATATAGAGATGGCCGCGCAGAAAGAGCGTGCACGTGCCGCTGCTGCCGTTGAGGCCGCCGACTGGGTTGTGGTAAATGAAGGCGAACCCGAATTTATCGGCTATGACAACATCGAAGCCGATGTGAAAATTCTGCGCTACCGTCATGTGAAACAGAAAAACCGCGAGTACTATCAGCTCATTCTCTCGGCGACTCCCTTCTATGCCGAGATGGGCGGTCAGGTAGGCGACAGCGGTACACTCACCGACAACAACAGCGGCGCAGTGACAGAAATCTACGATACAAAGCGCGAGAACGGTGTGGGCGTGCATCTTGTGAAGGCTCTTCCCGCTGATGTCAACGCTACCTTCCGCGCGGCTATCGACACTGAAAACCGCATGGCCATATCGCGCAACCACACAGCTACCCACCTGCTGCACCAGGCCCTGCGCGAAGTGCTCGGCACACATGTGGAGCAGAAAGGCTCGCTTGTCACAGCTGCCAGTCTCCGCTTCGACTTCTCACACTTCCAGAAGGTGACTCCCGAAGAGCTCCGCAAGGTAGAGCGTCTCGCCAACCGTCGTGTCCGCGAGGCTTATGCTCTCGACGAACACCGACACATGCCCATCGCCGAGGCAAAGGCTATGGGTGCCATGGCACTTTTCGGCGAGAAATATGGCGATGATGTCCGTGTAGTCCGCTACGGCGACTCTGTAGAGCTCTGCGGTGGCACACATGTGGCCAATACCGGCAATATCGGCATGATCCGCATAGTCTCCGAGAGCAGCATCGCCGCCGGCATCCGTCGTATCGAAGCTGTGACAGGCACCGTCGTCGAAGACCTCATCGACCACACCGAAGATACGGTGAAGGCTATCTCGGCCATGTTCAACAATGCCCCCGACCTCGTAGGCGCTCTCCGCAAGGCAATTGACGAAAACGCTGAGCTGCGTCGTCAGGCCGAAGAATATATGAAAGAGCGTATTGCTGCCCAGGCATCGCTTCTGCTCGACAAGGCTATTGTCACCGAAAACGGCACCAAGATTGTAGCTCGTCAGGGTGTGGCAATTCCCGAAGTCGTAAAAGGCCTCGCATTCGCAGTGCGCGAGCTTTCGCCCGAGGGCACAGCTTTCGTAGGCGCTACCTACGATGCGTCAGGCAAACCTTTGCTTACCGTCATGTTTACCGAAGACCTTGTGAAAGGCGGCATCAACGCCTCGCAGATTGTCCGCGAAGCAGCAAAGAGCATCAAGGGCGGCGGTGGTGGCCAGCCCGGTTTTGCCCAGGCCGGCGGTAAAGATGCCGAAGGCCTGTCGGTAGCTTTCGAGACTATAGTCAACGCCATAAAGCATTGATACAGTATATAAAGTAGCCGTCGAGCGCGGCCAGGCAGGCTCAGACGGCTACTTTTTGTAAAAAAAACTTAAAATATGTGGCTGAAACGATTTATTTTTGGTTGCGTATAAAAAAATGCGTAAATTTGCACTCGCAAAACACGCGATGGTCCATTCGTCTATCGGTTAGGACGCAAGATTTTCATTCTTGAAAGAGGAGTTCGATTCTCCTATGGACTACAATTAACAATCAGACAAAAAAGAAATAACCATAAAATGGCAAACCACGACTCTTCAAAAAAGCGTATCCGTCAGACAATCACCCGTCGTCTGCGTAACCGCTACTATGCCAAAACTGCCCGCAACGCTGTGCGCAATCTCCGCAAGATGACAGACAAGGCTGCTGCTGAAGCTCGTTACCGCGAAGTGACAGCTATGCTCGACCGCCTCGCTTCTAAAAATACCATTTCAAAGAACAAGGCTTCGAACCTCAAGAGCAAGCTGGCTAAGCACATCGCCAAGCTTTCTGCCTAAGGCGAACACAATATAAGCTCCACTGTTTTTCTCTCCGGAGCTATTTGATGGTCCATTCGTCTATCGGTTAGGACGCAAGATTTTCATTCTTGAAAGAGGAGTTCGATTCTCCTATGGACTACTGGTTAAGTTCCGACCTCTGTGGGTTGGAACTTTTTTTGATTATACACTATGATACGCAATCTGCTTTTCGACCTCGGCGGCGTGATTATGGATATCGAGCGCCGGAACTGTGTTGACGCTTTCGAACGTCTCGGCCTTAAAGATGCCGACAGTTACTTCGGGCTCTATGCCCAGACAGGTGTTTTTATGGATATCGAAGACGGCACGTCGACCGAAGAGCAATTCCATGCGGAGTTGCGCCGCCTGCTGCCTCCGGGAACAACCGACGCTCAGATTGACAGCGCCTTCATGAGATTCCTTGTAGGAATTCCCGTAGAGCGTCTTCATGCGCTGCAGCGCCTCCGAGCCGAAGGTTTCAGCATATATCTGCTCAGCAATACCAATCCGATAATGTGGAACGGGATGATACGCACCGAGTTTGCAAAAGACGGGCTTTGCCGCGAAGATTATTTCGACGGAATTATCACCTCGTTTGAGGCCCGCTGTGTGAAACCTTCGTCCGAAATATTCCGTATCGTAGAAAAACGCTATGGCATCATGCCCGAAGAAACACTTTTCTTCGACGACTCGGAAGCCAACGTCAAAGCTGCCGAAGCACTCGGTTTCAAAGGCGCGGTGGTAAAGCCCGGCACAGAGTTTATCGATTATCTTAAGGAGACAAAATGAGCGACGTGCGCTACATTGCCACTGCCGGAATGTTCGACGGCGTGCACCGAGGGCATCACTTCGTGCTCAGCGCCCTTGTCCGCGAGGCAAATGCCCGAGGGCTCGAGCCGCTGGTATTTACGTTTGCTCAGCATCCTATGGCAATTGTGGCGCCGCACAAGGCTCCGTCGTTGCTGACATCTCCCTCACAGCGCGAAGCACTTATAGCCTCTGTCGCCGGTATACGGCGCGTGGAGACTATAGAGACCTCAGCTGAATTTCTGGCAAAAGACGCGCGTAAGTTTCTCGACGATATTCATGAGCGACACGCAGTCGACGTATTTCTCATGGGATTCAACAACCATATCGGCAGCGACCGTGCCACGGCTGCCCAACTTGCCGACGCTTCTGTCGAAGTAGAATTGCTTCCCCCGCTCGAAGGCGACAGCTCCGTGAGCAGTTCGGCTGTGCGCAGCGCCATCGCTGCATGTGATTTTGTCCATGCCGAAGCACTTCTGGGGCATCAGTGGCTTTACGAGGGTATTGTAGTCCACGGACGTCAGCTGGGCCGAACAATAGGCTTTCCGACTGCGAACATAGAGCCTGCAGCAGCTTCTCTCCTTCTTCCGCCGTCCGGAGTCTTTGCCGTCGACACCATCTTGCCCGATGGCTCTGTGTTCCGTGGAATGGCAAATATAGGCACACGCCCCACAGTGGGCGGACACAAAGCTACTTTTGAGGTAAACATATTCGGATTCGAAGGAAATCTTTATGGCCGCATGGTGAAAGTGCGCTTCCTTAAACGCCTGCGCGACGAGCGCCCCTTTGTATCCCTCGACGAGCTGCGGCAGCAACTCGAAGCCGACCGAAACCTCGCTCTGGGCATCGCTGTCAAATAAATTGCGTATCGACAACAATTTTTCGGCCTTTTTGCTTGTTATAAGATTAACCCCCACGTTTGGACAACAATATTATGAAAAGAATAATAGGCTTTATTGCCATAATACTCTGCATCGGAGCTGCTATAGCCGGCAATGATTCGCGAGGAGAACGTAAAGACCGCTTCTCCCGTAAACTCAGCACGTTCAATACAATTGTCAAAGAGCTTCAGACTAACTATGTCGACACGCTCGATGCAAACACTATAATGGATAAGACCATCGGTGCGCTGTTGTATCAGATAGATCCGTATACCGAGTATTATCCTGCCGGCAATCAGGACGAGATTCTTTCGATTTCAGAAGGTAAATACGCAGGCATCGGCTCATATATTTTGCGACGTGACGATATAACGATTTTCAGAGAGCCGCAGTGGGACTCTCCGGCCCGTAAAGGCGGGATTCGTGCCGGCGATGTAATTCTATCAATCAACGGCGACACCGTGACATCTCAGACCCCTATAGACGAGGTAAGCAAGCGTCTGCGCGGACAGGCCGGCACCGAGGTGAAAATCAATGTGCGCCGACCCTACGTTGAAGATTCGCTCCTCACTTTCAATATCATCCGCAATGATATCAAAATAAATCCTCTGCCTTACTATGGTGTGGCCGACAATGGCGTAGGTTTTATAAAACTGACTACCTTCAACGAAAACAGCGCCCGCGAAGTGCGCGATGCCGTGCTCGCCATGCTCCGCAACCCCAACCTCAAAGGCATTGTCATCGACCTTCGCGACAATGGTGGCGGTCTCCTCGAGAGCGCCGTGCAGATAGCATCGTATTTCGTGCCGAAAGGCACTGAAATAGTGCGTACAAAGGGACGCAATGCGCACGACGAGCGCGTGTACAAAACAACCGGCCAGCCTCTCGACCTTAAACTGCCGCTCGCAATTCTTATCAATGGAAACACTGCATCTGCATCGGAGATTCTGTCGGGTTCGATGCAAGACCTCGACCGTGCCGTGATTGTGGGTGAGCGCTCATATGGCAAAGGCCTGGTGCAGACCACACGTCCGCTACCATACGACGACCTGCTCAAAATTACCACCGGCCGTTATTATATTCCTTCGGGACGCCTTATTCAGGCGCTTGACTATTCGCACCGCAATCCCGACGGTTCGCCGGCACGCACCCCCGACTCGCTCACGCATGAGTTTGCAACCCGTGCCGGTCGCATTGTGCGCGACGGCGGCGGCATAACTCCTGACGTGCATGTGAATACGCCCGACGGAAACCGACTGCTTTACAATATTATGGCCGATCTGTGGGCTTATGACTATGCTACAAAATACTATGCCGAGCACCCCGATTCAATCTCGGCCGACTCGCTGCGTGTGACCGACGAAATGTTTGAGGAGTTCAAAGCTTCGATTGACCCCTCGCGCTTCAAATATGACAAGCAGTGCGAATCGGGCCTGCAATATCTGCGTGAGGCTGCCGAGGCCGAGGGCTACATGACCGACTCTGTGGCGGCGCAGTTCGATATTCTCGGTAAAATGCTGCACCACGACTTAAGCCACGACCTTGATATCAACCGCGACGAGATTGTGGAGATTATCGACGATGAACTGGCAATGCGTTATTTCAGCGATGCCGACCGTGTGCGCCGCACGCTTCCGTCCGACAGTACTCTCGCCGCCGCTTATGAGATAATTCTTGCCCCTGAGCGCTATAAGGCGCTTCTGGCAAAACCCAAGGAATAAGGGGATAAAGATAAATAAGTATATAGAGGCATAAAAACAGAAAACCTTGAATCTGTTTTTATGTCTTTATGACTATTTATAAACTTAAAATATAAAGTGGTTATCCCCTGCCTGGCTCAGGATTTTCGATGAGTGGCAAAGCTTTCATTTTTATGTTTGCCTTGCGACGCTCTTTGTCGAAGAACCAGCCCCACTTGTTGAAGTAGCGGAACATGTTGACAATGTGTATGCGCAGCATGCGGGTGCTGTGGCGCGAAGCGGCGGCGTGTTCGTGCGTGATGCTTACTTTAGGCCAGTAGACTACTTTGCCGAGTCGGGTCATGCGGCGGGTGATGTCGATGTCTTCGGGATACATGAAGAAGCGCTCGTCGAACCCGTTTGTGTGCGTCAGTGCCGACATGCGGAAGAAGAGGAAGCTCCCAAGGAGATAGCTGCATTCAAAGGGCTCATCGTGACTTATGCCGGTAAGGAGGTAGCGACGCATACGCCGTGCAGTGAGCGATGCGGGCAGAAAACGCTTGCAAAAGAGGTCGGCAGGCGTTGGGAGCATGCGGCATGAATACTGCAGCATGCCGTCGGGATAATATACTTTCGGGCCGAGCATCACAGTGTCGCGCTGTGCTTCAAGGTATTCTGTCATCGGTGCTATTACGGGCTTCGACCAACATACGTCGGCGTTGAGCACTACGTGATAGTCGCTTTTGATGTGTCGGGCAAGTTCGATGCCGATGTTGTGCCCGGCACCGAAGCCGCGGTTTTCAACGTGGCTGTATGTGCATATGTCACAGCTCTCGGCAACTGCGCGCAGACGCTCGTTGTCGCTGTTGTCGATGACGAATATGTGGTTTACTCCGTCGGACTCGAGACAGCCCAATACTTTGGCGAGCTGTGCGACAGGAGTGTCGTGAACCACTATCGATGCCGTGACTGTGGGCATGGTGTTCAGCGGATATTCATTTCCGACACAAAGTCGGCAAAGCGGTTTAGGCCTTCGGCAAGAACAGCTCGCGGACATGCTATGTTCCAGCGCATGAATCCTTCGCCGTCCTCGCCATACATGTTGCCGGCGTTGAGCCACAATTTGGCATCGGCGAGCAGTTTGCGCTCGAGTTCGTCGGATGTGAAAGGCAAGGAGCGGCAATCCATCCACACGAGATATGTGCCCTCAAGGCGTGTGATGGGCAGGGTGGGGAGTGCGTCGCGGCAGAAATCCTGCATGAAGCGGTAATTATCCCATAGATATTCTATGAGTTGTTCAAGCCATTCGGTGCCGTGTCGGTAGGCTGCTTCTGTAGCAATTACTCCAAAGGGGTTTACGTCACAAACCTCGTTGTCGTTGATTGCACGGTCGATGAGTCGTCGGGTGTCGGCGTCGGGGCATACGATGTTGGCAATCTGGAGTCCGGCGAGGTTAAAGGCTTTGCTCGGCGATACACAGACAATGGCCTCGGGGTCGACCGTGGCATATGGCGTGTATGTAAAGCCGGGCATGGTGAGTTCACAGTGGATTTCGTCCGAAACGACGCGTACTTTGTTTTTCCGGCATATGTCGCGTACTTTTGCGAGTTCGTCGCGTGTCCATACACGTCCGGCCGGATTATGAGGATTGCAGAGCAGCATCAGTCTTACCGAGGGGTCGGAAGTGCGCCGCTCGAGGTTATCGAAATCCATTGTGTATGTGAGGTCACTGTAGATTAGCGGGTTTGCGTCGACAGCACATCTGTTGTTTCGGATTGAAGAGAAGAAGCAGTTGTATACCGGTGTCTGCACAAGCACTTTGTCTCCGGGCGAAGTTAGAGCCTTGATTATAGCCGAAATTGCCGGTACCACCCCCGAGGTGTATATTATCGCCGAGGAGTCGATTGTCCAGCCGTGGCGGCTTGCAAACCAGTCGCACACGGCTTTGTAGTAGCTGTCTGGTACTCGGGTGTAGCCGAAAATGCCTTGCGAGGCGCGTGCGGTGAGGGAGTCGGTGATTGCAGGTGCGGTGCGGAAATCCATGTCGGCCACCCACATCGGCAACACGTCGGAATCGGCGTCGCTGTCCCATTTATATGAATTTGTGCCTCGTCGCGGTACGAGCTCGTCGAAATCGTATTTCATTTTTTGCGAACAGTGATTATGCAGTCGGCCGGAGCCTTAATGTTTTCGTCGATAGTCACAGAACCTATTTCGTCGGCTACGATATGTCCTGATATCGGATTTTTGATATTTATGATGTTTCCGTGTATGTCGGCTTCGAGGGTGCTGTATTCAAAAGCGCGGTCGCAGTCGGGGCCGAAGGTGCAGTTTTCGAGCACAAGGTCGTGGGCATAGCAGAGCGGCTGTTCGCCGGTTATGTGGCAGTTGACCAGGCGCAGATTGTGCGAATGCCAGCCGAGATACTCGCCGTTGAGCACGGAGTCGTACACGGTGACATTGTGCGTTTCCCATAGCGCGTCTTTTGTGGTGATGCGCGCGTTGCGGATAACGGCGTTGCGGACGTACTGGAACACATATTTGCTGTCGCTGTCGAGACCGTCTATCTCAATGTCGTGGCTGAACATAAATGGATATGTGCCGTCGTGGAGCTTGAGGTTGCGGATGCGTAAGTTGTCGCACCTCCAGAATACTTCGTCGGCATCGTTAATAACCACATTCTCCAGTTTGAGATGACTCATCTCGCGGAACATCTTGGGCGCGTCAATCACTGTGTCTTTCATCGTGAGGTGGTCGCTGTACCACAGAGCCGAGCGGCCGCCGACGGCAAAGTAGCATTTTTCGATTAAAAACTTGTGGACGTGCCAGAATGGGTAGTTGCCTTCGAAGCGGCAGTTTACAGCCTCTATGTTGCGGCACTCCTTGATTGCGGATTCGCCTTCGCGGATTGTTACGTTTTCCAGTCTTATATCATGAGTTCCGAAGAGCGGACGCTCGCCTCCGAACTCCTTGTCTTTTATTATTTCCATGTCGTAAAGTTACAAAAAAATCGGCAATATTGTGGGTCGGCCTTTACGGCGTGCCCTGAAATTGCCGGCAGACAAAGGAAAAAGCGCCCGACTTCCCGTGAAAAGGGAGGTCGGGTCGCAAAATTATTTGTATTGACGTTTATCAGTCGATGTTGGGGTTGATTTCATGCCACTGCGAAACGGGAGGCAGCACGCCCATGCCGATAACCTCGTCGCGCATCTTGCAGAGGTGTTCGTAGCTTGCCTGGAGAGCGGCCATTTCCTCGGGAGTACCGTTGATAGCCTTGGTGTATACGCCGTCGGCATTGATGCGCGAAGGCATAGCCATCATAACGTGGTTGAAACGCTCGGTGTCGGCATATGTGCCTACGGGATATTCAAATTCCTTGCCGCCCATGGCTGCTGCCATCATCTCTACAGAGAGGTATGCGGGGCTCTGGAACGAGCTGCGACGACGGAGTTCGATGATTTTTGCGCCGCCCTGGGTAACTTCAACTTGCATCTTTTCCCATTCTTCGGCAGTGAGGCCGCGGCCGTTGACTGTTTCCTTGCCGGCGATAATGTCTACGAGTTTCTTGCCGCCTACAGTTGTGGGCGAAGCGAAGACTGCCATCTTCTCGCCATGACCGCCATAGGTGTAAGCGTTCTTTACTTCGGTCTGTGGAACGCCGAAGTGGAGTGCGAGAGCTTCTTTGAGACGGGTAGAGTCGAGAGCTGCGAGAGTAGCCACCTGATTGGGCTTGAGACCCGAGTGGATGAGAGCAACGAGACCGGTGATGTCGGCGGGGTTGAAAATTACAACGAGGAATTTTGCGTCGGGACAATATTTCTTGATGTTCTGTCCGAGTTCTTCTGCTACTTTGGAGTTGCCGGCGAGGAGGTCTTCGCGGGTCATACCCTCTTTACGGGGTGCGCCGCCCGACGAGATGATGTATTTTGCACCGGTGAAAGCTTCGGCTGCATCGGTAGTGCTTGTGATGTTTATATCATCGAAGCCGCACTGACGCATTTCCTTAGCAACGCCTTCTGCGCTGAATACGTCGTAGAGGCAGATGTTGGAAGTGAGGTGCATCATGCACGCTGTCTGAGCCATGTTCGAGCCAATCATACCGGCTGCGCCCACGATGACAAGTTTGTCGTTTGTAAGAAAATCCATAATGAAGTGTGCTTTTATGTTGTTTCGGTTTTCACGATTAACGCCTTCCGGCTTCAAGTGTTTGTGCCGCGGCGATATTTTTCGCAAAAATAAGATTTTTAAAGCAAACAAAAGAATTTTTTCGGCCTTTTTTTCGTCCGTTCAAAAAAAGAAGACAAAAGAGACCGAAAGATGCTCTTCGGCCGGTCGCTCTTCTTTTTTTTGCGGCTGCCGAGAACTGCGCGGCGGCGCTGTTGTTAACAATATATATGGTATCTGTATTTTCTTTTACAGAAACTTTGATGATGTTTTTTAAAATAGTTTAACCGCGGGCATGTCAGCGCCAGATATTTTTCGTAACTTTGCACTGCGGCTTCCATCACGTTTTGCCACATAAATTCTATGATAGAACGCATCGTAATCATTGACAACGTCGACCCTTTAGCTTTTTATGGTGTAAACAACGCCAATATGCAGCTTATCAAGAATTTGTATCCCAAGCTGCGCATATCTGCGCGTGGTTCGGTGCTCCGCGTCATTGGCGAGGAGCGTGAGACTGCCGATTTCGAATCTAAAATTCATCAGCTTACAACATACGTAGAGCGTTACAACTCCCTTAGCGAGGATGTGATTGTTGATGTAATCAAAGGCGATGCTCCTAAGATAAAAAAGAGCGACGGCGTGATTATTTTCGGCATGAACGGCAAGCCCATTCAGCCGCGCAATCAGCATCAGCACGACCTCGTGCAGGCTTTCGAGAACAACGACTTGACTTTTGCACTCGGTCCTGCCGGCACCGGCAAGACATATATAGCCATCGCACTGGCGGTGCGTGCCCTCAAAAACCGCGAGGCACGCAAAATTATTCTTTCGCGTCCGGCCGTAGAGGCCGGTGAGAAACTCGGTTTCCTTCCCGGAGATATGAAAGACAAAATCGACCCGTATCTCCAGCCGCTCTACGACGCCCTCGAAGACATGATTCCGGCTGCCAAGCTCAAGGAGTATATGGATACGAAGGTAATACAGATTGCACCGCTTGCATTTATGCGTGGCCGTACGCTTAACGATGCAATTATCGTGCTCGACGAAGCTCAGAACACCACCACTCACCAAATCAAGATGTTTCTCACGCGTCTGGGCATGAACGCCAAGATGATTATAACCGGCGACGTTACCCAGATAGACCTTCCGAGAGCCACACAGTCGGGTCTCGTTCAGGCTCTGCGTATACTCGACGGTGTGAGCGGCATAGGCAAAGTAGAGTTCGTAAAAAAAGATATTGTGCGCCACTCGCTGGTGCAGCGTATTGTCGAGGCTTACGAGAAGCACGCCGAAGAGGAGAAGGAGCGGCGCTCGGCGGAGAACGGCGGCGACACCCCGGCCGCAGACGCCATTCCCTCGCCGACAGACTTACAATAACCCTATCTGACTAAAAAACAATAAACAAATCATATCACAGGTCATGACACTTACAAGCACAGATTTCCACTTTCCGCATCAGGATGCGCCCGTTTACCACGGCAAGGTGCGCGACGTTTACTCAATCGAAGGCAATATTCTCGTAATGGTTGCCACCGACCGTATTTCGGCTTTTGATGTAGTGCTCCCCGAAGGAATCCCCTACAAGGGTCAGGTGCTCAATCAGATTGCAAACTACTTCCTCGACGCAACATGCGAGAAAGTGCCCAACTGGAAACTCGCTGAAGTCGACCCCATGGTCACAGCAGGCATCCGTTGCGAAGGTTTCCGTGTGGAGATGATTATCCGCGGCTATCTCGCCGGCAGCGCATGGCGTGAATATGCATCGGGCGTGCGTGAAATTTGTGGTGTCAAGTTGCCCGAAGGTCTTCGTGAAAACGAACGTCTTCCCGAACCCATAATCACCCCCACAACCAAGGCCGACGCCGGCCACGATGAAAATATTTCACGTGAGGAAATCATAGCCCAGGGACTTGTAAGTGCCGAAGACTATGCCGTGATGGAGCGCTATACACGCGACCTCTTCGAAATAGGTACCCGTATGGCTGCCGATAAAGGCCTCATCCTTGTCGATACAAAATATGAATTCGGCAAGCACGAGGGCAAAGTTCTGCTCATCGACGAGGTTCACACCCCCGATTCGTCGCGTTACTTCTACGCCGACACATATGCCGAGCTTTTTGCAGCAGGCAAGCCCCAGCGCCAGCTCTCGAAGGAATTTGTGCGCCAGTGGCTTATGGAAAACGGCTTTATGGGCCGCCCCGGTGAAAAAGTTCCTGAAATGACTCCGGCAGTATGCAAAGCCATCTCCGACCGCTATATCGAGCTCTACGAGCACGTTACCGGCCGTAAATTCGTTCCGGCTACTGAAGCCGACGCAGGCAAGCGCATCGAGACCGGCGTTCTTGATTTTCTCGACAGCCTCAAGCACTGATGCCGGAGGTTGAAAAAATAAACCCTTACGGCGGCGACAGGCGTAGCAAAGACCGTCAGGTGCAGTCGATGTTTGATAACATCGCACCGGCCTACGACATGATGAATCATCTGATGACCGGTTTCCTCGACCGTTACTGGCTCAGATGCCTTGTGAAGGAGGCGGCCTCTGTGAAACCATTGCGAATCGTCGACCTTGCCACCGGCACGGGCGATGTGGCGTTTGCCCTTGCCCGGCGCCTGCCGGAGGCTGCTGTCACCGGTCTCGACCTATCGGAAGGCATGCTCGACAAAGCGCGGGAGAAGGCCGCAGGTTCGGATGCGGCCCGTAACATAAGCTTTGTGCAGGGCGACTGTCTCGCCACCGGCCTGCCCGATGCCTGTGCCGATGTTGTCACCATTGCATATGGTGTGCGCAACTTTGCCGACATCGCCGCAGGCTATCGCGAGATGATGCGCATTCTCCGCCCAGGTGGCAAGTTGTGTGTGCTCGAGCTCTCGGCTCCCACTGGAAAACTCACGGGAGTTTTATACCGTCTGTATGCCGGTAAGGTAATACCGGCTGTAGGACAGATGCTTTCGCACGACAGCCGCGCGTACTCTTACCTTCCGGAAAGTGTTGCCGCCGTACCCAGCGGCGGAGCCATGCTTTCCATGATAACCGACGCCGGCTTTGTCCGTGCGCGTTTCTGCCGTTTCACATTCGGTGTTTGTACACTTTATACGGCTTCCAAGCCGCTGTAATCTCTCTACTGTAAATCACGTTTCTGCTATGACATTAAGACTACTGACAGCACTGTTTGCCTGCACTATGTCGCTGGCAGCCTCGGCCCAGGCCATGTTTTTCAACACTGCAAGGGTCGCCGACAGCACTGATATAGTACAGACCACACGCAAGGCATTTGAGACCCCGGCCAAAGACCGGCCTGTAGCTGAAAAAACTGCCCGCGCCACAAAAATTCCTGAAATACTGAATATCAATTCTCTGACAGAGGATGAACTCGAGTACTTTGAAGAAATCTTCGCCGTGCTCGATTCCGTGCCTTACGATACAGTTGTGGTCATGAAGCCGCTGCCCGATGTATTCTTCATGCCTGCCGTGTACCGCACATTTGAGTTTGCCGACACAGCATCGGCGCTGCATGCCGATTTTTCGGGCCGTCCAGAAATGCGCTGGCTTGAAGAGGAAGAAGCGCAGATCCGCAACATGAAGCGCATACAGCGCTCGCTGTTCATCGACCATCCCGAGTATGTGTTCTACAATATAGATATGCTTCCCGAGGCCCCCAAGGCTTACCATGCCGTTGTAAACCCCGAAGACCATACGATAAGAATCGAGGAGACTGTCAAGGAGAAGCCTATGGCTCCGACCTTCGAAGTGGCGCAGGTACGCAAGCGTCACTGGATTCGCTCGTTCAACGCATCCCTCCAGTTCTCGCAGGCTTATGTGTCGCCCAACTGGTATCAGGGTGGCAAGAGCAACCTCAATATGCTTGCCAGCATCTATTATAATGTGAAGTTGAATCAGGCTTATCATCCCAATCTGTTGTTCGAAAATACTTTCCAATATAAATTGGGTATGAACAATGCGCCCGATGACGAGCTGCACTCCTACTCGATTTCCGACGACCTTTTTCAGATTAACACCACTTTCGGTCTGAAAGCTGCCAAACGCTGGTATTACTCATTCAACGGCCAGTTCAAGACTCAGCTGCTCAATTCATATCCTACCAATTCAAATGATTTGCGCTCGGCCTTTCTCGCCCCCGGCGAGCTCAATGCCGGTTTAGGTATGACGTACAACTATGCCAACTCGAAGCGTACGTTTACTTTCGATGCCTCGATAGCCCCCCTTTCGTACAATCTGAAAATGGTTTTCAATTCCAAAATTCAGCCGCAGAATTTCGGTGTAGACGAGGGGCATAAAACAAAGCATAATTTCGGTTCGAGCACGGAGCTGAAGCTGTATTGGAAAGTGTGTTACAACATTTCGTTCTCGTCGCGCCTCTTTGCCTTTACCGACTACGACAGTGCATATGCCGACTGGGAAAACAAACTCACATTTGACATCAACCGCTTCCTCTCAACGAATATTTTCTGCAACGCGCGCTACGACACAAATACTCGCCCGTGCGACGACCCTTCGTGGCACAAGCTGCAGGTGAAAGAAATTATTTCGGTGGGATTCAGCTATAGATTCAACAGTATCTGATACGAACAACCGTGCGCATCTCCCTCCTTATATCCTTACTTCTGTTGTGGCAGCTTGTCGCTGCCACACCGCCACGGGTAAATTATGTAGAAGATGATGCCGGCAACTTTTCGCCCGAAGGGCGTTGGCAGGCAGGAGGCGACGGTGCCGTTTTCGAGATTCGGCCGCGAGCCGGACATAACGGAGTATTCGACCTTGTGCTCCTGTCGTCGGCCGACATGTCGCTTTCGCCGGGAGTGAAAATGGGTGCGATGACATCTACCGGTACGCCTTACAGCTACGATGCGTCGATGCTCGCACGACCCGGCGACAAGACCTTTGCCAAAGTGTACAGGTTTATATTTAAGTTCGAGCCCGATTTTTGTTCGTTCAGCATGACACCCTATCACCGTGGCAAACGGGTGAATCTACTTCGCTGGGTGCCTTACCTCTTCCGTGTGAGCATAAGCGAAACGGATACCCGTCCCAAAAATGTAGACGAGGCGTTCAGGCTGTCGGGCAATTATTCTTCTTACCCGGTTATTCTCTGATTCAACTATGAAAATGTCGCGAAGTCTGTCGTTCGGTTTTTATATACTATGCGTTCTTATGTTAGCTTCGGCAGCATTTGGCCAGCGTACTACGCGCCACAAGCTCCGTCCGGCAACTGCGGCGTCAGCTGCCGATGCGAGTGCCGATATGGTGCAGCTTGATACAATTGTGGCTCCGGAGCCGCGTATGCTCGGTGTCAACGGTTATGACAAGCCTCTTCGCTCAAGGCGCGAGACATTTTTTGTGACAAACAACTCCGATGCGGAACTGGCTTCTATTGCATTCACAATCACGTATTACGACACCTCACGCCGTATGCTCCACAAAGTGTCGCATCATGTTCCTGTGCGTGTTCCTGCGTCCGAAACCCGTCAGGTGAGCATAAAATCGTGGGATACGCAGTTTGCGTTTTATCATGTGCGCTCGCCATTGCCGCGCGGCACGGTGCAGGCTTCGCCCTACGAAGTTGCAATATCGGTCGATACTGTTTTTGTCGTCCGTTGATACAGAGCACGAGCCTTTGTTCTACCGATAGTCGCTGAAGCGCTCGCGCAGACGCTTGCGGGCAGTGAAAATGCGGCTCTTGATTGTGCCGACCGGAAGTCCGGTATACTCGGCGATTTCCTCGTACTTGTAGCCCGATACGTGCATGGAGAATGGAATGCGGAACTCGTCGGAAAAGTTGTTGATGGCCTCTGTAATCTCGCTTACGCAGTAGCTGCCTTCCGGAGTCTCGAGTCCCGAGTCCTGCGATAGGTTCAGGTGATATAAGTTGTCGGTAGTGTCGACTAAAGTTGCATTACGAACGCTCTGGCGGTAGTTGTTAATAAAAATGTTGCGCATGATTGTGAAGACCCAACCCTTGAAGTTTGTCCCTTCTGTGTACTTGTCTTCATTCTTCAGCGCCTTGAGAGTAGTGCTTTGGAGCAGGTCGTAAGCATCGTCGCGGTTGGATGTAAGCATATATGCGAAATTAAGCATATTGCTTTGGAGGTTCATCAGATTGTGTTGAAACTTTACACTTGCCATAGTTGTAATTTTTGAAGAGTGAGTATGAATTTTGTCTTCGAATACTCAAAAGTACCCTATTTTTTGCTATAGCAAGAAATTTCGTCGGTGTGAATAAATGTTAATTATATTCCCGTCTACTGTTGGCTGTATTAATGTGTTGTTATATAATGAGTTGTGTGGAAAGGATTTTGTTGCGATATTGTTACAAATGTGTTACATGCAATAGTAATGTAACACATTTGCAGCCTATTTGTCGCAGGTTTCGTGCAAGGCTGATAATGTATAAAATTTAATCGGCGGAGTTGTTTCAGCGCTTGTGATGGCAGTGACACGGAAGCGCTCGAGAGGAATGGCAGGGAAAAAAGTGTCGGCATTGGCGGCCTCGTCATCAATAACGGTGATGTGCAGAGTGTCTGCCATGGGCAGTGCCTGACGGTAGATTTCAGCGCCTCCGATTATAAAAGCCTCGGCCGGAGCTATCGACAGCGCCTCGGCAAGTGAATGCGCCACTTCGGCGCCGGGCGCGCGGTATGAGCGGTTGCGTGTAACCACAATGTTTTTGCGGCCCGGCAAGGCGCCTTTAGGAAGTGCTTCGAAAGTCTTTCGCCCCATGATTATCGTATTGCCCATGGTGAGAGACTTGAAGTGCTTCAGGTCTTCTTTGATGTAATAGAGCTGGTCGCCGGCATGGCCGATGGCGCCCTTGCGGTCGATAGCAACAATGAGGTGGGTCATACAGATACGTCGGCTTTTATGTGTGGGTGCGGATTATAGTCTTCAAGGAGGAAATCGTCGTACTCGAAGTCGAATATATTCTTTTTGTCGGGATTGATAATCATTTTGGGCAAGGGCCGGGGCTCACGTGTAAGCTGTATATGTGCCTGCTCGAGGTGGTTGAGATAGAGATGTGCGTCTCCGAGGGTGTGGATGAATTCGCCGGGTTTGAGGTCGGCACTCTGGGCCATCATCATAAGCAAAAGTGCATACGATGCTATGTTGAACGGCACACCGAGGAAGCAGTCGGCTGAGCGTTGATAGAGCTGGAGCGAAAGCCGTCCGTTGGCGACATAGAACTGAAACAGCGCGTGGCAGGGCGGAAGCTTCATATTCTTTATATCGGCTACATTCCATGCACTCACAATTATGCGGCGCGAATCGGGATTGTGCCGTATTGTATCCTGAACTTCTGCAATCTGGTCAATGCTGCCATTGTTGTAATCGGGCCATGAACGCCACTGGTATCCGTATACGTGCCCGAGGTCGCCGTTTTCGTCGGCCCATTCATTCCATATCCGCACACCGTTTTCCTGCAGATATCGCACGTTGGTGTCGCCTTTCAGAAACCAGAGCAGCTCGTGGATTATTGATTTGAGGTGCAATTTCTTTGTTGTCAGCAGCGGAAAGCCCTCAGCGAGGTCAAAACGCATCTGGTAGCCGAAAGTTGAGCGTGTGCCCGTGCCCGTGCGGTCGCTTTTGTCGGTGCCGTCTTTCAGTATATGATTGAGAAGTTCGAGATATTGTTTCATTTCTTTGAGTAGTTTGCTGAATTATGTCGATGAGCCGTCGTGTCGACCGACGGGCTTGAGGTCTGCATCCGTTGCATCATGGGCATGCCGAGCCGGTAGTTTCCGTTTTTATATGTCATGGCGTTGTTCGGACACGCGGTCACGCAGTCGAAACAGACCACACATCGAGAGTTGTCGACCAGTTTCTCGGGCAGTTTGATGCAGGCTGATTTGCACACGCGCTCGCATTCTCCGCAGTTTATGCAGCGGTCGGGGTCGATTTCAAAATGAAAATACGGGCGACGGGACCCATATCCAAGCACTGTGCCCACGGGGCATATTGAGTTGCAGAGCAGGCGTCCGTGTTTCCATGCCACTGCCACTACTGTTACAGCCGTGAAGCCGGCAACGGAGAGTGTGGCTATGGCAAAGCGGAGCGGAGCCTCGGCATTGCCCAATGGAGCTACAAGGAATGCTGTCACCATTCGCGCGTATGCGCTGTAGGGGTCGAGCAGAGTCGGCACGATTGAAACTCCAGTGAGCATGAAAAGAATGGCGAGCAGCAGAAAAACAAACTGTGTCTTGGGCGACGGTTTGCGGTAGCGGTACGCCTGCTTCTTGCGGCGTAGCATCCTGCTTGTGGCCGACACACAGTCCATGAGAGCGCCGAGCGGACACACAGTGGAGCAGTAGAGCCTTCCGTAAACAATTGTGACGAGCGCCCAGAAGAGTAGAGTGACGCTCACGCCGGTCATAAGAGCCGTGAGAATCTGCATGCGCACGAAGACACTTTCGTAGCCGGCGATGAGCGCCCAGGTAGGCACCCCCATGGCTATGAGAGATATAACGATGCGTACGATGCGAATGAGCCGGTACATTCTTTCTACTCTTTCTGCAAAGTTAGTCATTTTTGCCGATATTGGCGTCGCGGCATATGGCACGCGATGCCAGATAGCGGTGTCCGATGCGGCAATAGAGGCATTTTCGTGGCTCGCAATAGTTGCGTCGCAACTGTATAAGAGCCTGCGATGTGAATGCGTCGGGACTCTTTATGCCCGAAGCTTCGAAAAGTCGTATTATAGAGTTGTTTTCCGACGGTAGGCTTTGCAGAAGTTCGGCCGCGCGTTCGCACATGGCTGTGTGGCCGGTGATGTTGCCGTATGCATGCATTACCGGCGCGGCTACGTTGATGATGAGCGTCGTTATCGATACTTTGCTAAGGGCGTGTTCGCCTGGGTAGCACTGCGATGAGTCGCGCGCAATGTTTGCCTTGCTGAAATTATAGTGGGTTTTCCAATAGTCGTGGAGTTTTATGTCAAAGAGTTCTCTGACATCGGATTCGCTCTCGGCGTGGAGCAGGTCGTAACCTATTGTGAAACCGTCGCAGACCATCTGCGCGAGTGCTGCTATTCGGCGGTGCGGAAAATTTTGCGGACGCATACGGCCCATTTTCCACGATAGAGATGCCGGGCGTTGCAGGCCGTATTTGGCCGACATGAAGGTATAGTCCTGCTTCAGCCTTTTCACATATTCGGGGCTGTCGTTGTTGTCGGGAATGTCGTCGAGGAGCCCTGCCTGCCCGAAGAGTGCGGCTTCGACGGCGTGGATATCGCCACGGTGGCGCAGCAGACGGCGTAGCGGTGTCTGTCGGGCAAGTCGCTCGAAAGCGTCGCTGTTGGTGCCGAATCCGAGGGCGCGGGCAAGAGTTATGTATATGGCTTCGCCCCAGTCGCCGGCCGAGCTGTCGACGCACTCGGCAGTGCGGTCGGCCTTGCTGTACAAGCGCTCGAAAGCAAGTGCTGTGAGCCAGTCGGTGATATAGATATGAGGCAGCGACTCGATGTGCCGCGCGCATGGCAGCTGCGACACCGGGTCGTTTACCATTTCGTGGTATGCCTTGCTGAAATCGGAGGCGCAGGGCATTAGTATCTGAGGTATTTCTTCGCCGCAAGGGCGGCGGATGCGGCAGTCGTCGTGAGCCACCACATGCAGTATCACAGAGTCGTAGGCATGGTCGGAGTCGTGTCCGTGCCGATGCCAGTCGGAGGCGCGCACGTGCATCTCTACATTGCCGGCCCAGATGCGTGAGTCGATGCGTATCTTTGCGTTGAAGAAATCGGGCCCTTGACCGGTGTTCTGCAGGCCCGGGTCGATTATTTCCACACGGCGACCGTCAACTGTGGTCATGTCTGCCGGAAGCCACAGCCGGTGCTGCCATATATATTGCATGAGCAACTCCATTGCCGCCGTGTGAAAGAGCCGGTCAGAGATTGCGCAGCTCGGTGAGTCGTGCCAGATATTTGCCTATGATGTCAAACTCGAGGTTGACACGGGTTCCGGTCTGAATGGCACGGAAATTGGTGTGCTCGAAAGTGTATGGAATTATGGCTACACGAAACGAACGCGGAGTGCTGTCGCACACGGTGAGGCTTACGCCGTTTACTGTTACCGAGCCTTTCTCGACCGTCATATAGCCTTTGGCCACCATTTCGGGAGTTGTCTCGTAAACAAAAGTGAAATATGTGCTTCCGTCGGCATTTTCGACAGCGGTGCATACGGCCGTGGTGTCGACATGTCCCTGCACGATATGGCCGTCGAGGCGGCCGTTCATGAGCATCGAGCGCTCGAGGTTCACAAGGTCGCCTTCTTTGAGCAGGCCAAGGTTTGAGCGTTCGAGGGTCTCGCGGATGGCCGTCACAGTATATGTCTTGTCGGGCCCGAGGTTCACTACAGTGAGGCAAACGCCGTTATGGGCTATCGATTGGTCGATATGGAGTTCGTCGGCAAACGAACAGCGGATAGTGAGGTCGATGTTTGAGTCTTTGCGGTTGATTGCCACAACAGTGGCGGCTTCTTCTACAATTCCTGAGAACATATGTTGGTCGTGTTAGCTGGTTTAGTAGTTCTCGGCGGTGTCGGAAATGAATATTACCATCACAGCCGTTTATATGGCAAAGGTAAATAAAATGCGGCTTTTAGCCAAAAAAAACTCCGACAGCCATGCTGCCGGAGTTTTTGGTGCTATAATGCAAAGGCTGATTAGCCGTTGTATTTCTTCATGATAGCGATGAGGTCGAGCACTTTGTTCGAGTAGCCGATTTCGTTGTCGTACCAGCTGATAACCTTAACGAAGGTATCTGTGAGGTAAACGCCGGCGTTAGCGTCGAAGATAGAAGTGCGGGTGTCGCCGAGGAAGTCGCTCGAAACAACTGCGTCTTCAGTGTAACCGAGTACGCCTTTGAGCTCGCCTTCTGCAGCTTCTTTCATAGCAGCGCAGATGTCGGCTTTGGTAGCGGGTTTAATGAGGTTGGCGGTGAGGTCGACAACAGATACGTCGAGGGTGGGGACACGCATCGACATACCGGTGAGCTTGCCGTTGAGTTCGGGGATAACTTTACCTACAGCCTTAGCAGCGCCGGTGCTCGAGGGGATGATGTTGCCCGAAGCAGCACGGCCACCGCGCCAGTCCTTCATAGAGGGACCGTCGACAGTCTTCTGGGTAGCTGTTGTAGAGTGAACGGTTGTCATGAGGCCTTCCTTGATGCCGAATTTGTCGTTGAGGACTTTGGCGATGGGGGCGAGGCAGTTTGTGGTGCAAGAAGCGTTCGAAACGAACTGCTGGCCGGCATAGGTGTCGGCGTTTACACCGCATACGAACATGGGGGTGTCGTCCTTTGAGGGAGCAGACATAACCACGTATTTAGCACCGGCTTCGATGTGAGCCTGAGCTTTTTCTTTTGTGAGGAAAAGACCGGTAGATTCAACTACGTATTCAGCACCTACAGCGCCCCATGCGATTTCTGCGGGGTTCTTGCAGGCGGTAACGCGGATGTGCTTGCCGTTAACGATGAGCTCGCTCTTTTCGAGGTCGTATTCAACGGTGCCTTCGAACTGGCCGTGCATTGTGTCATATTTGAGCATGTAAGCCATGTAGTCAACGGGGAGAAGGTCGTTGATGGCAACTACTTCGATGTCTTCACGCTTTGTGGAAGCACGGAACACGAAACGTCCGATGCGGCCAAAGCCATTGATACCAATTTTTGTCATAGTGGTAATGTTGATATTGGATGATAAACAGTTATTTGTCAGAGAGTTGTTTTGCCATTGGCGAGTGCTTTCACGCATTGCCTGGCTTTTGGGTCTTTTAGACACCGCAAAATTAATGAAAATTTTCGTTATTGCAATCGTTCAGGCTGTTTTTTTATTAAGAAAACTTTGCTTAATTTTGTACGCGGCTATAGCAGCGCTTTTGTGGGTTCAAACAATCGCGGCGTCGGCTATGTTGTAGAAAAGGAGTTTAAATTCCCTAAATAGTATAATTTATGAAAAAATTCTTGAGCGAGTTTAAGGAATTCGCAATGAAAGGCAACGTAGTCGATATGGCTGTCGGTGTTATTATCGGTGCGGCTTTCGGCAAAATCGTTACATCGCTTGTCAACGATGTTATCATGCCTGTTATTGGTGTGCTCACCGGCGGCGTGAATTTTTCAGATAAAAAGTGGATTATACAGCAGGCTGTGGCCGACGGCGAGACTATCGTAACTCCCGAAGTGGCTGTCACCTGGGGAGCCTTTGTGCAGACTGTTATCGACTTTGTCATCATCGCCTTCTGCATTTTCGTAGCTATCAAATTTATAAACAAGCTCAAACGTGTGCCTGAGCCTGCGCCTGAGCCTGCGCCGGCTCCTGCTGCTCCCACTCAGGAAGAGCTTCTCACCGAAATCCGCGACCTCCTCAAGAAGGAAGTTGAGAGCAAATAAGAAATGGAGTTGCCAAGGCCCGTTTTTCTGATAGGCTTCATGGCTTCGGGCAAGACAACGCTCGGGCGGGCTCTTGCCGCTGCGCTGCCGGCTATTACGTTTGTCGACCTCGACGAGGCCGTGGAGGAATATGCCGGATGCTCGGTGTCGCAGATTTTCGCATCTCGCGGCGAAGACGGATTCAGGGCTCTCGAATCCGAGATGCTGCGTCGTAAGGCTTTGCCCGGAACTCTCATTGCCTGTGGAGGCGGTACGCCTTGTCGCGCGGAGAATATGGACTTCATGCTGTCGGCCGGCACCGTGGTGCGCCTCGAGGCCTCTGTAGATACGCTTGTAAGACGTCTTCTCGAAGCCGACCCCGACCAACGTCCGCTGGTGAAGGCATGCATAGGCTCGCCCGGCCTTTTACGGCAAAGAGTGGAGCAGATGATAAGCGGACGTATTCCTCATTACAGCCGGGCTCCCTTCGTTTTCGATGCCGAACGGCTCGACGACGAACGCCAGGTGGCCGAGGCCGTGGAGCGCTTCACCTCGCAGTTTCTTGCATCTCCCTCAAATAATATGTAATCGCTATGAACGCCCCGATACCCCTTGAAGAACTTTTGCGTGTCAATGCCGATACACGCAAGGCCACTATAGGCCTGCCTGCATCCCAAAGTGCCGGAGACCATCGCTTCCCCCTCACCCCCGAAGGGGCCGGACAACTTGTGGAGCGCGGATTCAGGGTGCTTATGCAGCGCGGAGCCGCCGACCACATCCATTATCCCGACGAGGCGTATGCACGCTGCGGAGTGGAGCTTGTGGAGCGTCCCGAAGCTCTCGGCGCGGACATCATAATATATCTGGCGGCATTGTCGTGTGCCGACGCGCGCCTTGTGAAGCGTGGAGCGTTGCTGCTCACATTCATGCAGGCCGGCGAAGAAACCCGTCTGCAGCTCGAAATGCTGATGCGCCGGCATGTGATAGTGCTCGATTTGGGACGCATCACCGACGAGCGGGGCAACCGTCCATTTGCCGACATACTCCGCGAAATCGACGGCCGTGCGGCAATTGCAGTGGCATCGTCACTCCTTGCCGATGCCGTACACGGCAAAGGAATTCTTCTGGGAGGCGTGGCCGGCGTGATTCCCTGCGAGGTGGTGACTATCGGAGCCGATATGGCAGCATGCGCGGCAGCCCGTTCGGCAATCGGTCTCGGAGCAACGGTGCGGATGTTCGACAACGATGTTTACCGTCTCCGCGACGCTCTTATGCAGTTAGGACCGGGTGTGACCGGGTCGAGCCTGCACCCGAGAGTATTCGAAAGCGCATTGCGCTCGGCCGATATCATTGTGGCGACCGACGTTCAGAGCCGGAATGCCGTTATTAATGCAGCCACCACACAGATACTCAAGCGAGGCGTTATCTGCTTCGACCTCTCGAAACATCCCGGCAGGGCCTTCCCTTCGCTGCAGGCCATTGATCTCGACCTTGCCTCGCCTTCCGACAATGACCCATCGGCCACCGGACGCCTATGCTATATAAATGCCGGCAATGCCGTGCCGCGCACTGTGGCAATGGCTTTGAGCAACACGTTCACAGCAATGCTCGACGATATACTTGTGTGTGATGGCGTTGCAAATGCCCTTAAACTCAACAACGGCTTGCGGCGTGCCGCCGTGCTTTTCCTCGGCAAGTGCGTCGACCCCGACACCGCGCGCGTGCTCGGTGTGCGCCCGGTAGATATCAATCTTTTTCTCCAGTTTTCCTGAATGGCAGCGGTAAAAGGTAAATTCTATACAGTCTGGGTCGGTGTCGAGCCTGGTGTCTACGATTCGTGGAGCGAGGCGCAGCTGCAGGTGCTCAATTTTCCCGGCGCGCGTTTCAAATCGTTCAAAACGCGAGAGGAAGCCATCGAAGCTTATCGTGGCGACCCTCAGGAACATCTCGGGCTGATAAAGTCGATACTCGGCAACCCCCGGGGCGAGAGCGTGTTGTGTGCTCAGCGCAAGGTGCCGGAAATCGACGGAATGCGCGACTATACGGTCTTTCCCGACATCCGTCTCGATGCCATTGCTGTCGATGGAGCGTGCTCCGGTAATCCGGGACGCATGGAGTACCGAGCCGTGAGAGTGGCTGACGGCAGTGAAGTTTTTCATATCGGTGCCACAAAGCCATTGTTTGGCACCAACAACATCGCCGAGTATCTCGCAATGATACACATCGCCGCACTGCTTGCCAAAGCCGGCGATACGACAACTCCCATTTATACAGATTCGAAAAATACGTTTGCCTGGCTCCGCAAAGGTAAATCGCATACATCACTCGAAGAAAACGCCAAGACCGCGCCTGTTCTCGAGTTGCTCAGGCGCGCCGATGCATGGCTCGCCGCAAACGGCCCGGTCAGGAACCCGATACTGAAATGGAAAACCGAGATCTGGGGAGAAATCCCTGCTGACTTCGGCCGTAAATAGGCTTCTTTAAACTATAAACCTCAAAACCTCTATATTGCACAAACATGGCACGAAAACTCAATATCCTCAAAAACGACCCGTGGCTCGCTCCTTTTGCTGCGGCTATCGAAGGCCGCCATAACAATGTGCTCCGCAGAGAGCGTGAGCTGACCGGTGAAAGCTGCTCGCTCAGCGACTTTGCCAACGCCCACAAATATTTCGGTCTACACCGCGTGCGTGGTGGGTGGGTATTTCGCGAATGGGCTCCGAATGCAAGCTCTATATGCCTGATTGGCGACTTTTCGGACTGGAAAGAGTTGCCGCAGTTCACACTCCACCCTGTAGAAGGGAGTATGCCCGGTGTCTGGGAGGTGAAGCTGCCGGCCGATGCAATCAAACACGGACAGTTTTACAAGATGCTCGTGAAGTGGCCCGGAGGGCATGGCGAGCGCATACCGGCCTATGCCACACATGTGGTGCAAGACCCCGACACACACATTTTCTCTGCAAGAGTGTGGGCGCCCAGAACAACATTTAAGTGGAGTGATGCCGACTTCGTGCCCGATACAGCGCCATTGCTCATATATGAGTGTCATATAGGCATGGCACAGCAGACAGAAGGCGTGGGTACGTACAACGAATTCCGCACCAAGGTGCTTCCGCGAATAGTTGCCGACGGCTACAACGCCATTCAGATTATGGCCATTCAGGAGCATCCCTATTACGGTTCGTTTGGCTATCATGTGTCCAATTTCTTTGCCGCCTCGAGCCGTTTCGGTTCGCCCGACGACCTGAAAAAACTTGTCGACGAGGCCCACAGCAAGGGTATAGCGGTGATAATGGATATCGTTCACAGTCATGCCGTGAAGAACGAAAACGAGGGCATAGGCCTGCTCGACGGAAGCCACAATCTGTATTTCCACTCCGACCGTTCGCGCCGCGAGCATCCGGCATGGGATTCGCTGTGTTTCGACTACGGCAAGAATGAAGTGCTCCATTTCCTGCTCTCCAACTGCAAATACTGGCTCGATGAATTCCATTTCGACGGCTTCCGCTTCGACGGTGTCACATCGATGCTGTACTATGATCACGGCCTCGGCAAGGCCTTCGGTTCGTATGCCGACTACTACAACGGCGGTCAGGATACCGACGCCCTCACATATCTTACCCTCGCAAATATACTCATACACCAGATTAAGCCCTCGGCAATTACTATCGCCGAGGAGATGAGCGGCATGCCGGGTCTGGCGCTTCCTTTCCGCGACGGCGGCATCGGCTTCGACTACCGCATGGCAATGGGCATTCCCGACTACTGGATTAAGACGCTCAAGGAGAAAAAAGACGAGGACTGGCATCCGACATCAATCTTCTGGGAGCTCACCAACCGCCGTGCCGACGAAAAGACCATATCGTATGTCGAGAGCCACGACCAGGCTCTCGTGGGCGACAAGACTGTGATTTTCCGCCTTATCGACGCAAAGATGTACTGGCACATGACAGTGGGAGACAAAGACCCCGACGTGACGCGCGGAATAGCTCTTCACAAGATGATACGGCTTGTAACCCTCGCCACAATCAACGGCGGATACCTCAACTTTATGGGCAATGAATTCGGCCACCCGGAGTGGATTGATTTTCCGCGCGAGGGCAACGGATGGAGCTATAAATACGCCCGTCGTCAGTGGGAGCTCGTCGACCGTGATGATTTGCAGTACCGCTTCCTCAATGCTTTCGACAATGCCATGATTGAGCTTGTATCGCGTCGCCACAACTTCCAGGCCAAGCCGATTCGCAAGCTTTGGGAGAAAGACGATGATCAGATACTCGCGTTTATGAGGGGCGACCTTATTTTCGTGTTCAACTTCAGCCCTACAAACAGCTATAACGACTACGGCATACTTGCCCCCGGCGGTGTATACTCGGTTATTCTGAGTTCAGACAGCCCCGACTTCGGCGGTTTCGGCAACATCGACGAGAGTGTGGAGCACTTTACCAAGCCCGACCCGCTTTTTGCCCCGGCAGGTGTAGAGCGCCTTATGTTGTATATGCCGGCGCGTACGGCCATGGTGCTCCGCAAGCATCCGGCACGACGTAAGCGCTGAACCGCTGCCGGGAATGCTTTTGTGACTTCGGTGTTTCCGGCTAAACTTTTTTTGGCTGTAAGGCAAAATATTCTTACCTTTGCAGCATCATAGCCCGAATGGCGGAATTGGCAGACGCGACGGTCTCAAACACCGTTGGGGAGACCCATCCCGGTTCGAGCCCGGGTTCGGGCACAGGTTACGGCAGGCTTATCATACAGATAGCCTGCCGTAATTGCATATTGACACGTGCTTGGTCTGCCCACGAACAGTCTATATCGGCCTATTGTTTTGCGACAAATTGGTGCGAGACAGCGACATCTTAAGCCAAATGACTGAAGATT
>Ga0137306_101062_pt1 | contig 30532 bp, 25 predicted proteins | sample Inofroosms_March_FD_97187 | JGI IMG/M metagenome (GOLD analysis project Ga0137306, IMG submission 97187) | Mouse cecal microbial communities from Vienna, Austria - N-Acetylneuraminic and N-Acetylglucosamine D2O microcosms_March | ecosystem: Host-associated > Mammals > Digestive system > Large...
ACCGAGCGGGCATCCATAACAGTGCCTACGCCTACTGTAAGAGCTGTTTTGGGCACGAGGTCGGTGTTTCCTTCAAAGAAACGGGCGTTGGCTATGATAGTGTCGGTGGTGAGAGTTTTCTGACGTGTGCGTGAAGTGAGCGATGAGCCGGGTTCGTTGAACGCGATGTGTCCGTCGGGGCCTACACCACCCATGAAGAGGTCTATGCCGCCATACGATTTGATTTTAGCTTCAAAGCGTTCGCACTCGGCAACGAGGTCGGGGGCATTGCCGTTGAGGATATTCACGTTTTCGCGCAGAATGTCGATATGGCTGAAGAAATTGTTCCACATAAAGCTGTGGTAGCTTTCGGGGTGGTCTTCAGGCAGGCCTACATATTCGTCCATATTGAATGTTACAACATTCTTGAACGATACCTTTCCTTCTTTGTAAAGTTCGATAAGGCGGCGGTACATGCCCAGAGGCGAAGAGCCGGTGGGGCAACCGAGCACGAAAGGCTTGTCGGCAGTTGGCGCTGCAGCATTGATGCGTGAGGCAACATAGTTGCCGGCCCATGTGGAGAGCTGGTTGTAATCAGGTTCTATTACAAGTCGCATGTTTATAATTTATGCAAAGTTAATGGTTTTGTATTTGTCAATCAGAAGAGCCATGCGGCTGTTATTGTCCAGTATTTGTTTTTGCCTTCAATCTTCTGTCCCTGGAAGCTCGATATTGTCTCGATACTTTTGGTGAGGCCGAGGCCGTAGGACGCACTTACCTGAAGATGCGATACGAGCTGCACGCCTAAGCCAAAGTTCCAGGCTACATCGACAGATTTGTTCTTATAAGCTTCGGTGATGGCTTTCTTTGAAGTGAGGAATGCTACCGATGGGCCTGTGAATACGTAGGGGGTAAATACCTTACCTATAACGGGCAGTCCTAATTTATATTTGAAGTTGAGCGGAATTTCGATATAGTCGCGGTTACGGAGACGTCCGCTTTCGAGAGCTGCATCAGTGTCGGCGGAGCCTGTGTTGCTGATGGGGTCGCTCTGGCTTATACGGTGGCAATACATTACAGAGAGGTCGAATCCTATGTTTACAATGGGTACGGTAAATTCGGCCTGCAGACCACCGGTGAAGCCGGCACGGTTATCGTTGTTGAACACGTCTGTATTGAGGCTCATTTTGTTGACCTCGACGCCTACGCGCGGACCCCAGCGGAACTGAGCTGCGGCTGGTATTGCCGATGCGGCTACAAGTACTATGAGAGCAAGGAGTGTTTTAAATTTCTTCATAAAATATAGGTTTGATTGTTATTTGTTCGAGGTATAATGTCGTGTTATAAACTACATTTTTTGCAAAATTAGCATTTATATCAATAAAAAAGCCCTTTTGTCAATAAAAATTTTTGTAATTTTGCTTATATGAATGCTGAAGAACGACTTAAAATAGAAGAAAAGGTAGTGGAGATGCTCCATACCGTTTACGACCCCGAAATTCCAGTGGATATATATGAGTTGGGCCTTGTATATAAGATAGACCTCGATGATGACGGTAATCTTGTTGTAGATATGACCCTTACGGCTCCCAATTGTCCAATGGCAGATTTTATTTTAGAAGATGTGCGTATGAAGCTCGAGAGCGTCGACGGGGTGAAAAGTGTTGTCGTAAACATTGTTTTCGAGCCCGAGTGGACGCAGGACATGATGAGCGAGGAAGCAAAACTTGAACTGGGGCTGTTATGAACCGGCCCGGGCGCACGCGCACATATTTCCTCAGCGATGCTCATCTCGGAGCTTCGTATATCACCGACCGCCGTGGGCATGAAAAGCGTATTGTGTCTTTTTTAGACGGTATCAAAGACGATGCCTGCAATTTGTTTCTGCTCGGCGATATACTTGATTACTGGTTCGAGTACAAGACTGTTGTGCCGCGTGGCTATGTGCGAGATGAGATAGGCATAGAAATCGTAGACACTGCTCAAGGAGGCATCCCACTGGAAATCGATGGCGTTCATTTCTTTGTGGGTCACGGCGACACCTTCGGCCGCCAGCCCTGCTCGTATATGTTCCTTCGTGAGCTTTTTCATAACCGAGTGCTGCAAAAACTGTATTCGGCCATTCATCCGCGTTGGACAATTCCCTTCGCTCATGGCTGGAGTTCGCACAGCCGTAAGGGGGTAGGGTACTTTGCTGAGCCAAAGCTCACTGCCCGTGCGCGTGCAGCAGTGGAAGTGCAGGCCAGGCTGCTATCGGCCGATGATTCGCTGCTGCGATATATCGTTATTGGCCATCATCATGTGGCTCTTGACGAACCCATCAACGACCATTGCCGACTTGTGATTCTCGGCAACTGGATAAACCGCTCGACTTATGCGGTGTTTGAAAACAATAAGCTCGAACTGAAAGAGTTCGAGCTTTGATTCCGCGTGACGGAATTGTTATATTAACTGCCTTATTTTTCGGTGTGGTCGCGCGCATAAGCCTCGGCCGGACACATTCCGCTGCCGTCAAAGCAGTGTGTGCATATCTGATCTTTCGGAAGTCCGATGCTCTCTACAATCGCCTCGATTGTGCTGAATTTGAGGGTTGTAAGTCCGAGACGACGAGCGATTTCGTTGACCATGCGCTCGTATTCGGGCGTGCCGGTTGTGGCGTAGCGCTCGATATTTTTGGCATCTTCGCCCTCAAAATCGCGTATTATCTGACGTGTTATCAGTTCCATGTCGCTTTTTGATGACGTGAAGCCAATGAACGGACATCCGAATACAAGCGGCGGACATGAAATGCGGGCGTGTACACCTAAAACACCGCCTTCGAAGAATGTGCACACATTGTCGCGCAACTGTGTGCCGCGGACTATAGAGTCGTCGCAGAATACTACATTTTTACCTTCTAGGATTGCGCGGTTGGGAATAAGCTTCATTTTTGCCACGAGGGCACGTCGGCTTTGGTTGCCGGGAGTGAAGCTGCGGGGCCATGTGGGTGTATATTTTAGTACAGCCCGACGGTAAGGAATGCCATTGCCTTCGGCATATCCGAGCGCAAAACCGACACCCGAATCGGGAATACCACAAACGCAGTCGGCGATTTGTTTATCATCCTGACCCATGATGCGTCCGCAATGTTCGCGCATGTCTTCGGCATTGATGCCGAGATATTCGCTTGCCGGGAAGCCGTAGTATACCCAAAGGAAAGAGCATATTTGCTGACGCGAGGCAGCCTGCTGCATCACTTCGACGCCGTCGGCGCGCAGACGCACAATTTCTCCAGGGCCTAAGTCGCGCAGTCTGTGATATCCCAGATTGGGGAATGCACAAGTCTCGCTAGTGGCTGCATAGGCACCGTCCTTTTCACCTATTATAATAGGTGTACGACCGAGATAGTCGCGCGCCGCGATTATGCCGTCTTCGGTAAGAATAAGCATCGAACATGAGCCTTTGATTTTGCGGTATACAAGATTTATGCCATCCACATAAGTCTGTCCCATGTTTATCAGCAGTGCCACGAGCTCGGTCTGGTTGATATTGTTTGCCGAAAGTTCGCTGAAATGCATGCGTTGCTGCAGCAGTTCGTCGGCAATTTCTCGTATATTATTGATTTTGGCTACCGTCACCACTGCATATCGGCCCAGATGAGAGTTTACTACTATCGGTTGTGGGTCGGTGTCGCTGATAACGCCTATACCTTGATTGCCTATGAATTCGTCGAGTTCCGGTTCAAATTTCGACCGGAAGTAATTGCTCTCGATTGAATGAATCTTACGACTGAATCCTTGCTCGGAATCGTAAGTGATTATGCCGGCGCGTTTTGTGCCGAGGTGTGAATTGTAGTCAGTGCCGTAGAATACGTCGTTGACGCACGGTCGCTTGGATATTGACCCGAAAAAGCCGCCCATGGAAATATTGTTAAAAATTTTTGCAAAAGTAATAATTTTTTACCGTTTGACAATACATGCTTCATGTAAAATTATAGTGTCTTGTGCATTTACAATCATTTACAATCACTTTTCAGGTGGCCTATATTGAAAATTTATCGCATTGTTGATGAGCGATAAATTTTGTGCCTTTGTGAACTCTTTTCTAACAACGAGCTATTGAATCTTAAGGGACTCCTGATTATATTGCTAATGAAGAAAATAACAATAGTATTGCTGATTATATCGGCAATGGCTTCAAATCTCATTATGGCACAGCAGAAAACCGTTCAATCTTCGACTCACGGTACTGAGGTGATGCAGACCATAGGCCCTCAGCGACTTGGTGAGTTTGCCCAGGAGTTCGACCATCTTTTTAACGAAGACATCCGTTTCGGCGAAGTGTGGAGCCTAAACAACCTTATGCCGCTGCGCGACCGCAGACTTGTGACAATCTCGTTTAGCTTGCAGGGAATTACCGACAGCTCACTGACCGGTCACCTTCAGGATGCGAAGAGAAGCGGTATAACATGCACTGAGGCTGCCGAGATTAGCACCCATATCGTTTGCCATGCCGGAAGCCCGAAGCATGGGCGACTTTCCGTATTGCCAAGGATGTGATAATTAACAATGTTGTGCCTAAGTAAATAAATCGCTAATTTTGCGGTATGCTAACGAAAAGTATTAAAGAAGCGATGGTGTCGCGTCGCTCGGTGCGCAACTTCATCGATCGTCCTCTCGACCCGAAGGTGCGGACAGCCATAGAAAGCAAATGTGCGGTTCTTGCTCAGAGTCTTGCCGGACAGGAGTGTCGTATCGTTCCGGTATTTCGCTCCATGGGCGGTAAGATTGGCAGTTACGGAGTGATTCGTAATGCCCAGTGCTGGCTTGTGTTGGTTTACCGCGATTCGGATGTCTTTAGCGCAGTCAATGCCGGCATGGTGATGGAAAACATGGTGCTGTGGCTTACTTCGCAAGGCCTTGGCACCTGTTGGGTCGGCGGCACATTTTCACGTTCCGACGTATCAAAATATGTTGCAGTACGCGAGAACGATAAGATTGCAGCAATGGTCGCGGCAGGTGAAGCCGCCGGACGCGATTCGCTGCTGTCCGGAATAATGAAGTCGGCTATCGGCAGTCGTCACCGCAAGAAATTCGAAGAACTATTCAAGACCGAAGTTGATTCTCCGTTCCGCCCCGCGCTTGAAATGATGTGTCTTGCCCCGTCGTCATATAATTCACAGCCGTGGCGAGGCATCGAAAGTCCGGCAGGGGTGATGAATTTTTATACGTCAATGAATAACAGTAGCGGCTTTCTCAACCTCGGCATCGCGCTCTCGCACTTTACGTATTTTGCACCCAAAGGCACATGGAGGGTTGTCGAGGGCGCTCCGTTGTACAAAGGTGCTGTATATGCGCTGTCGTGGATAAGTGGTTGAGTCAGAGTTTTCTGTCTGTTCTGTCTCTGTGCCGCTGCCTTTTCTTTTTTGCATGAAATCTCTTTTCCGGAGAGTCTTTCTGCCCGGGTGATTGTGGGTGTGGCTGCACTTCCTTTCTCTTAGGCTGAACCGACTGCAATTCATCAGCCGCAAGACATTTACGCACGGCAGCCCTGATGCGCTCGGCGTGAGGCGTGTTGTGCCGTAATATGTTGATTAAAGCTTCGATGTACTTGTCTCGGCTCTGCAGACCACAGAGCTGTGCCACGTTGCAGCTTATCAGAATTGACTTTTGATTGAAGACCCTGAGAATGGACTCGTAGTCACCGGCCTGCTCATACTTGTGAAACTGACGGCAGAACTCATCATATACTGCGGTGGGATTTACCTCCTTCAAGAGGTCGGAGAGGTGCTCCTCGAGCATGCCGACATTTTCGCAGCGTGCATCGACACGGTATTCGAAGGTACGCTTCACCCTATGCCGGGTGTGTAGCAGTGCCTGTTGGTTGAGGTCTGCTTTGAAAAGACTCAATATTGCCCGTTTTACTTTGAAAAACACGCGGTCGGGGTCTTTTCCTGCGACTTCGGCCATGGTGCGTACAATCTCCTCAATCAAAAGCATATTCTCTATTTCGGCAACATTGGGCACCATAATCTTTTTCCGTCTCAGATAAGCGACTTCCGCGTCGTCGCGGCGGTCTCGGTCGACAATGCCGAAAGAGTCCATCTTGTGAAAAGACGAGAGATCGTTGAAAGTGCGGGTCGATTCTATCACCTTGTTGCAACTTCCGAGCGAACGAACGGTATAGTCCGGAAATATCAAAGGATAGAGTTTGGCATCGATGGAGTGCTGGCTGTCGCCTTCGATAAACAACACCGGTTTGCGCGTGCCTACGAGCGTGAGATAGAGCTCCGACGATATTTTTGACTCCGGGGGCAACACTTCATAATTCCAAGCGTCTTTTTGTGAATCGCAGTCGCGTACCCAAATGGCCGGAGCTGAGTCGCGCGATGCCGTAAACTCTGTGTCGTGAGTGGTATAACAGAATGTGCAGTCGCTCCGCATAGCTTCAAGTCTATTCCATAGAGAGGCGGTGAGGGTAGGGTGAAGGAACATCTCGGGCGAATCTACAAATATTATTGCACCGGCAGGTGCATACAGCACTGCGCCAGCATAGTAAAGCACGGCTTTTTCGCCGGCGGAGAGGCGTACTGCCGAGTATGCGTTCGTGTCGATGTCGCGTGCAAAAAGAATCTTGCCGCTTTCGGTGAGCACGCGGTTACCTGGAAAAACTTCTTGCCAGAGCGAAATCACACGGTCGAGACGCGTGGGCCTCAGTTCGGTTTTGCGGCCATCGGCAATTGCGAGTTTATATCCTATCAGATTTACAAGTTCGTCGTGCATCAATTGTTGCAGCAGCATGTCGATAAGCGTAGGTGCCGGAGTGCTCTTTTCGGCCTGGGCGAGTATTGCCGGAGACAATACTCGGCGGAGCGACGACGGGAGATTGTCGTCAGAAGATTTTCGGTTGTATAAAGCATCGAGAGCCGACAGGCTGAACGCCTTCTCTCCGAGGCTTTGGATTATAGCATCGGTGAATCGTGTTTTGCCGGCTCCGTTGGCGCCGATTATGACAAACGACATGGCCGGGCTTAGCGATATAGTCTGAGCCTGGCGGCCATCGTTGCGAGGGGGTAGTCGGAGTTCCATGATGAAGAACTTTTTTATTGTGCCGCAAGATAATCATAAAATTCCACACGGGAGCATCAAATTAACATTAGTTTGAACTCAAGGAGTTTTTTTCGCCATAATTGCAGCACATATTGCCGATAAATGCCGTTTATGACGGCTTGTAGAAAAATTTTCGACTCCTCGCTGCTTGTTGTTTCGTCTATATTAAGTAATTTTGTACTTTGAAAATAAAGAGAAGATTTGATAAACAATATGAACACACCTACCACTCCCGGAGGCAGCCGTTCTCCACAAAACAACAATGGTGAAACAAAGCGCAATCTGCTCATAGCCTGCGCTGCAGTGATACTCTCAATTCTCGTAGGCTGGCTTGTATTCACGGCCGTGCGTGCAAGCAAACGCGCCGAAGCTGCCCAGATTCAGATGGAGCAGTTGCAGCTCGATATGGCTCAGAGCCAGCTCGAAAGCGATTATGCCTTGCTTAATGAAGAGTTTGCGCAGTTTGAAAATTCGCGCCGTTTTATAATGGACGACTCTGTGAAGCGCGAACTCAACGACAAATACGAGGCTGCCCGTGTGCAGGTGGAAAAACTTCAGCAGGAGCTCAAAAACCAGAAGCACAAAAGTGCGGCCGAAATCGCTAAACTCAAGGATGAAATCGGCACCCTGCGAGCTTTGCTCCGCCACTATGTGGAAGAAATTGACCGTCTTAACAAGGAGAACGAAGCCCTTCGTTCAGAAAATAAAGAGATTAAAGAGCGCAACAGCAGGCTGTCGTCGCAGGTTACGGAGACAACACGTCGCAATGAAGTGCTCAGCGAGCGCATGACTCTTGCCGAGAAGCTCAACGTAACCGGCCTCAACCTTACTCCGCTGAACAAAAAAGGCAAAAACGAGAAAAAAGTGTCGAAGGCCACACAGCTTAAGGTAACATTCACTATTCCGCAGAACAATTCCACTCCGGTGGGCGAAAAGACTATTTATATGCGTATCATGTCGCCTTCGGGCCAGTTGCTCGGAACTGGTGCTACCTTTGCATTTGAAGGTGGTCAGGTAGGCTACACCGCACGCAAGACTATTGAGTATGCCGGTGAGGAAATTGGCGGTGTGACGATTTTTTACGACGTGAACACTCCGCTGATTGCCGGTGATTATCAGGTTGAACTCTTCGCCGACAATTTCCGACTCATTTCGCGCTCGTTCACTTTAAAATAAAAATATCTTGACAGCCGATATATTCACATATATAACCGGTCATATTGACTCTGTTGAAGTCAATACGATAGGAGCGGTCTACAAAATGGTGCTGAGTATGCTGCTCGGCGCGGTAGTGGGCTTTGAGCGCAAGCGAAAAGGCCAGACTGCAGGAGTGCGCACATTCTCACTCATAAGCATGGGCGCTACTCTGGCCATGCTGCTGTCGATATATGTGCCGCAGGAATATATGGGCCTCAAGAACGGCGACCCGGGCCGAATAGCGGCGCAGGTGATTACCGGCATCGGATTTCTCGGCGCCGGCGCCATAATACAGATGAAAGGTTCGGTCCGTGGTCTTACTACGGCAGCCGGCATATGGATGGTGGCAATCATAGGCATGGCTGTAGGCGTAGGTATGTATGTGCTTTCGATTGTGGCTTGTGCGCTGATTCTGCTTGTACTTGTTCAGCTTGAGAAAGTGGAGCAGCGTGTAAGTCGCGGTACCACTTCGCGAATCATCCGCATACATACAGCCGATATTATCAGAGATGTGTCTGATTATCGTGAGGTACTCGCAGAGAACAAGGTTACGCTTCTCAATTATTATGTCGAGTACGACTTCGTCGACACTGAGACACGGCTTAATCTGGTAGTGCTTGTTCTTGAAAGCACAAACTACATAAAACTCTTCTCTGCTTTCGAGCGGTTGCATCCTACCAAAGCCATAACACTTGCCAACCAGTTAAGCATCTGATTCATCTATGGATATCGAGGGACTTATTACCGACCTTGCCTTTATTCTCCTTTTGGGGGCTGTTGTCACTGTGGTTTTCAAAGCCATACGTCAACCGGTAGTGCTCGGCTATATCGTGGCCGGATTTCTGGCAAGCCCTCATTTTCAGTATCTTCCGTCAATTACCAATGAGGCCAACATCGAATTCTGGGCTCAGATAGGTATTGTGGTGCTTCTGTTTTCGCTCGGTCTTGAATTCAGTTTCAAGAAACTCGTCAATTCGGGCGGCTCGGCGGTTGTGACCGCTCTCGTAATCATTACGGGCATGATGAGCGTCGGTTTTGGCATAGGGCGACTCATGGGTTTCAATTCCATCAACAGTCTCTTCCTCGGCGGCATGCTTTCGATGTCTTCTACGACAATAATTATCAAGGCATTCAACGACATGGGGCTGAAACAGAAAAAATTTGCTTCGCTTGTGCTTGCCGTGCTTATTGTCGAAGACCTTTTTGCCGTGTTGATGATGGTACTGCTGTCGTCGATAGCTATAAATAAAAGTGTGGAGGGCGGCGAGCTCCTTTACTCTGTGGGCAAGCTCGTGTTTTTCCTTGTGAGCTGGTTCCTGGTCGGCGTGTATGTGCTGCCTTCGCTGCTCAACGGCATACGGCGTTACCTCAATAGCGAGACACTGCTTGTAGTGTCGATGGGATTGTGCCTCGGCATGGCAGTGTTTTCTGTTGCATGCGGATTCTCGCTTGCTCTCGGAGCCTTCGTCATGGGTTCGATTCTTGCCGGCACATCATATGCCGAGCGCATAGAGCATGTTGTGGCACCTGTCAAAGACCTTTTCGGTTCTGTCTTCTTTATTTCTGTGGGCATGATGGTGCAGCCCGCCATACTTGCCGGCTATTGGGGTCCGATACTGATATTGTCGCTTACGGTGATAATCGGCATGATTGTATTCGGCACTTTCGGCATGCTTCTCACAGGCCAGACACTCAAAGTGGCGATACAGTCGGGATTCTCACTTACCCAGATTGGAGAATTTGCTTTCATCATAGCCACGCTCGGCATGTCGCTCGGCGTGCTCGATAAAACGATATATCCGATAGTGGTGGCCGTGTCGGTGATTACAACGTTCACCACACCATATTTTATAAAAATGGCCGACCCGGTGTATGTGATGCTCGAGCATCATCTGCCGGCAAGGCTCAATTTCCTTATCGATCGTTACCAAAGGCAAGCCGATCGCAGCAGCGACAATGGTCGCCCCTGGGGACGTGTTATAAAGCGACATCTTGGCAGCACTTTGCTCTACTGTATCATTCTCATCGGCATTCTTGTAATTTCCGATAAACTGCTTGTGCAGCATGTGGAAAATATTTTTGGCGAATGGAGCCGCCTGGTGTGCGTCATTGTTACTCTGCTGGTAATGTCGCCATTTCTGGTTGCCCTTATGGTGCCAATCAATGCCCGTAAAGCCAATGCGTATGAAGAGCGTGAAGGGCGTGTCCCCCGGCTTGTCGTTACACTTGTGCGTATAATCATATCGGTAGCATTTGTCGTACGTGCCATGACATTGTATTACTCGGCAAAAGCCGGCGTGCTTGTAGCCGTGGCAGTGCTGCTGCTTGTGGTGCTTGTCTTCTCCAAAAAAGTGCGAGAAAGCATGGCGAGAATCGAAAATAAATTTCTCGACAATCTGAATGAGCGCGAACTTCGTCGCAGCGGCAAGAAAAATGCCGTGGTCCACGACCTTCACAAGGCATATATCACTGTCGGCACTGGTTGTTCTTTCGTCGGGCAGCGTCTCATGGACAGCGATGTCCGCCGCAGCTTTGGTGTAAATATCGTGGGTATACAGCGTGGAACCCAATACATACCAATTCCCGACGGCCGCACGCGAATCTTCCCCGGAGATGTGATAAGTGTAATCGGCACCGACGACGAAATCGAGCGGATGTTGCCCGATGTAGAGAAAAATCTCCCCGAACCTGACATTATTGTCGACCCGTCTGAAATAAAGCTCAACCGCATACTTCTGTCCGACTCATCGCCTCTTATATCAAAAACGCCCCGCTCGGCATCGTTACGCGACACTTTCGATGCCTTGGTTGTGGCTGTCGACAGAGGAAATACACATATAGATTCGCAGCCCGACTTTGTATTCCAGCCCGGCGATATTCTGTGGGTGGTGGGCGAGCCGTCGAAAGTAAACCGAATGAAATAAACCAATCATCATAATAAAAATGGCAAACGAACGCTATGACCTCCGCGGAGTATCGGCTACTAAAACCGATGTACATGCGGCTATCAAGAACATCGACAAGGGCATATATCCCGGTGCTTTCTGCAAGATTATTCCCGACTATCTTGGCGGCGACGCCGAATACTGCAACATAATGCATGCCGACGGCGCCGGTACGAAGTCGTCGCTTGCCTATGCCTACTGGCGCGAGACAGGAGACCTCTCTGTTTGGAAAGGTATCGCTCAAGATGCGCTTATTATGAATATCGACGATTTGCTTTGCGTAGGCGCTACCGACAATATACTTCTTTCGTCGACAATAGGCCGTAATAAACGGCTTGTGCCAGGCGAGGTGATTTCGGCTATCATAAACGGCACTGAAGAGCTCGTGGCCGACCTGCGGAAATATGGCGTGAATATCCACACCACAGGTGGCGAGACTGCCGATGTAGGCGACCTCGTGCGCACAATCATTGTCGACAGCACTGTCACATGCCGCATGAAGCGTGCCGATGTAGTCGACAACGCCAATATCAAGGCCGGGGACGTAATCGTAGGCCTCGCTTCTTATGGCCAGGCAAAATATGAGAGTGAATACAACGGCGGCATGGGTAGCAACGGCCTCACTTCGGCGCGTCACGACGTATTCGGCCCGCAGGTGCGCGACAAATATCCCGAGACATACGATAACGGTCTGCCTGTCGAACTTGTTTACTGCGGAAAACTAGGCCTTACCGATGAAGTCGACGGTGCTCCGGTCAATGCAGGTAAACTCGTGCTGTCGCCCACACGCACATATGCGCCCGTCATCAAGGCTGTGCTTGAGCATTGCCGTCCGCAGATTCACGGCATGATACATTGCTCGGGAGGCGCACAGACAAAGATTATGAACTTTGTGGATAACAAACACGTTATTAAAGACAAGTTCTTTGACGTACCGCCGCTCTTTGACCTCATTCGCCGGCAGTCGGGTACGGCGCCTTCGGAGATGTACCGGGTATTCAACATGGGTCATCGTATGGAGATTTACTGTCCGGCTGAAGCTGCCGCCGATATCATCGCCATTTCCGAAAGCTTCGGTGTTCCGGCAATGATTGTCGGAAGTGTAGAGGATGCCCCGGCAAAGCGCCTGACGCTCGTTACGCCCTTTGGCACTTTCGAGTATTGACAGAGACAGACTCTATGTCGGCTTCTGAGGTTTTGAGCGCGATTTAAAACGCATTATGCAAAAGATGCAGATTGTATTGAAATCCACTTTTTGCTGCGCTATCATGTGCGCAGCCTTCTCATGCAGCGGCAATTCATCGCTGAGTGAGACAGAAGCCGACGAGCCTGCTCAAGACACGCTCAAAGTTGTCACGCTCTACGGCCCGACATCGTATTTCATATACCGCGATGAGCCAATGGGCTATGACTATACGCTGGTCGACAGTCTCGCGCACGACAAACATATGGTGCTCGACCTGAAAGTGGCGCATAGCCTCTCGGCTGCCGTTGCCATGCTCGACTCAGGCAAGGTGGACCTCATCGCATACGATGTGCCCATAACAGAGCACTACAAGAAGTATGTGATTCCTTGCGGACCGGAAAACTATACCACGCAGGTTCTTGTCCAGCCTAAGGTGCACGGGCAGCCATTGCTTACCGATGTCACACAACTTGTAGGACGTGAGGTGTTTGTGGAGAAAGACAGTCGGTATCTGCGTCGCCTTGAAAATCTCAATGACGAGATTGGCGGCGGAATCATTATCAAAGAAGTCGATGCCGACAGTCTTATAACCGAAGACCTCATTAAGCTTGTGAGCGATGGCAAGATTCCACTCACGGTAGTCGACAGCGATATCGCGCGTCTGAACAGCACTTATTACCCCGACCTCGATGTCGACCTTGCAGTCAGCTTTCCGCAGCGCGCCTCATGGGCTGTAGCTCCCGACAAAGAGCAACTGGCAAAGGAGATTGACGATTGGTTTGCCGAAGCTTCTCCGCAACGCACCAATGCCGAACTGCTCAAACGCTTCTTTGAGCAGGCAAAATATGCTCCTGTGGTGAAATTCGACTTCTCGAAGGGATACATATCGAAGTATGACTACCTCTTCAAAAAATATGCCCCAACAATCGGCTGGGATTGGCGACTGATGGCCGCACAGGCCTATCAGGAAAGCAGATTCAGACCTAATGCAAAATCGTGGGTCGGCGCGCGCGGACTCATGCAGATTATGCCGAGCACGGCACGTGGATACCGCACCAAAGTGAGTCAGCTCAACAATCCTGAAGTGAGTGTCAAGGTGGCTTCTCTGCTCCTTGATGACCTCGACGGTTATCTCCGCAAATATGTGCCGAGCGATAAGGAGCGTATAAAATTCGTGATAGCTGCATACAATGTCGGCATTGCCCATGTCTATGATGCTATCGCGCTGGCTAAAAAATATGGCCTCGACCCCACTGTGTGGGAAAATAATGTGGCGAAGGCGCTGCTAATGAAAATGAACCCTAAATACTACAACGACCCTGTGGTTAAATACGGCTATTGCAGAGCTACGGAAACTGTAAATTATGTCGATAAAATCACATCGTTCTACGAACAGGCACGTCGTGAAATAAATGCATAACCAATAAATAAAAACAGTCCTATGAAAAGAAAAGTGATTAACACTGCTGTAGCGGCTCTGCTTGCCGTATCGGCCATCACAACACCTTCATGTATCGGCAACTTTGCCCTTTTCAACCGAGTGCTCGGCTGGAACAACAACGTGGGCAACAAATTCGTAAACGAACTCGTTTTCATCGGTTTTTGGATTCTTCCGGTTTACGAAGTCTCGTTTTTAGCCGACTTTGTGGTGCTCAACAGCATTGAGTTCTGGAGCGGAACAAATCCTATCGCTTCAAATGAAAAAATCATCGAAGGTAACGATGGTCGCTATCTCGTCAAGTCGGACGACAAGGGATACGATATTATCAGCTGCAACGACGGCAGCAAGGTGCGTCTCGATTTCGACAACGAAACCCGTTCGTGGAGTGTGACTGCCAATGGCGAGACTCATGAGCTTTTCACTTTTGTCGACGACACTCATATCCGCGTCCCTGCCGGTACAGGAAACGATTACCGCACTGTCGAAATTTCGGCCGAAGGCGTTTACGCATATCGTCAGATGATGGAACAGGCAGCTTACGCAGCCCGTTGAACAACGTATAAACCATAAACTCTTCCTCCTTTTGTCGCACGACAAAGGGAGGAGTGTGTTTTTATATCAAGCTATAATAATATGAAATTGAGCAAGCAGGCACTTATAGGTTATCCTGCAGGTGTTGTCACCGGTGTTACTTACGGATTGAATCCACTTTTTGCCGTACCGCTTATGGCAGCAGGCGCGGCTGTAAGTTCGATTCTGTTTTTTCGTTATTTGTTTGCAGTGGTTCTTCTCGGCCTCTTTCTATTGGCTACGAGACATAGTTTTGTTGTAAACTTGCGGCAGGTCGTGGTGCTTCTTACTTTAGGATTATTGTTTACCTCGAGTAGCTTGCTTCTCTTTGAAGCCTATCACTATATGGCATCGGGTCTGGCTACAACACTTGTGTTTCTCTACCCTGTGCTTACTGCATTGATAATGGTTTTTCTCGGTAAAATACCTTCGTGGCCGGTATGGCTCTCGATAGCTGCCACATTTGTCGGTGTCGCTATAATGACAGGCGGCTCCGACAACGGGTCTCTGAGTACCACCGGCATAGTATTGTCTGTCTTGTCGGCCTTGTCTTATGCATTGTTTATTGTTATCGTCAACCGTAGCCGTTCAATAGCCGATATCTCTGACACGGTGCTCACTTTCTATACCTTACTTGTGGGCAGTGTGGTTTTCTGGCTCTGCGCTCAATTTTCCGATACGCCCCTTACCTACGGCATCAGTGGCGTGGGTGCATGGCTGTCGCTACTCGGCCTCGCCATATTCCCCACAATAATTTCAACGGGCACACTCGCTGTCGCTACCCGTAAAATCGGTGCGACAAAAGCATCGGTATTGGGTGTGTTCGAACCAATCACAGCAATTCTTGTGGGCACGATAGCTTTTGGAGAGCCGCTTACACCTGCTATAGTCTGTGGCATCGCCATATCAGTGGCGTCTGTCTCGTTTATGATTTGGGCTACTAAACGTTAGTTTCGGCTTTTAAGTACGGCGCGGATTGCCGGCGGAGCAGTAAAGAATGCAATCAATATGCCCGCGGCATCAGCAAGAAAGTCGAAGACATCGCCTTCGCGCGCCGATGTGAGCGTATTCTGGCAGATTTCGTCGAGGCCTCCGCAGGCAATGCATGCGGCAGCGGTAATTACAAGTGATTTGACTGTCATGCCGCGGCCGTCGCGGAAACGGTCAAAAGAAATCGCAGAGAAAAGACCTCCGAACATAATGGCATGTATCACCTTGTCGGCACCCGGAAAAATCGGTAGCTCGTCGGCTCCGAGGGGGTTGTCGTTCAGAGTGGCGTATAAAATTACGGCGATAACAATCATTGTTGGCCACCATGTAGCAAAAAATCGTTTCATAATCATTCAAAACCGATATAATCCTGTGGGTCGAGAGCTGTGCCGTTGTGCCACAGTTCGAAGGTGAATGCATCGCCTGCTGTGTTTCCAAGACCTTGTGCCGCCGATACTTTGCGCCCTTTGGCCACGTATACATCACTGAGCCCGGAGTAGATGCTGATAAAATCGTTAGGGTGCTGTACAATTACAGTCGAAAGACCATTGGAACCGGTGTTAATGTCGACTACGGAACCGCGATATACGGCCTGTACCGGTATGTTTCGCGCGGTTGTGATTTTCAAACCTTGAGTGGGTAAGGTCTCTGTTTTGAGAACACTTGTGGCAGGAGCTCCGAAAATCATGCCTTCGGCGGCTATCGGAGAGAGCACCGACAGATTGAAGCGCTCCTCTTCTTCATATTCGCGGACAAACTGGCGCTCGCTCTCGGAGGCAAGAAGTAATGAATCCGAGGAGATGACTTTGGCGGCGGCGAGCTGAAGAGCAGAGTCGCCGGGCAAATCGTCGCGCATTATGGCCACTATATTGGCTATGTAGGCGTCGTTTATACGGGCAGCCTGTTCGAGGGAGTCGAGACGAAGCGCCGTCTCGAGATAGCGGCTGCGCATATCTCCGCTCAGCGATTCGGGCAACAGACGGCGAATGGGAGTATATGCCATTACAAGCCATAAAAGTGCGGCGAATCCGGCAATGACAGCAGTCGATACTATTATCACTTTTATACTTGTCATGCGCACGCTCCACAGTCTTGCAAAAGTGTTCTCTTTTACAAAATCGAGACGGTAGTGCGTATGTTTTTTTGAGTAATCAGCCATTGTGGTGCGGATTTTGTGCTATTACTTTAGCCGGAGTCGACGAAGAGTTGTTCTTGTCGGCCAGGCGGTTAAGAACGTCTATGGCAAATTCGAGTATCGTGTCTATACCTTTGGCCTCTTTTTCGGGGTCCATATCGATAGCCCCGCCGTCTGTAGGTTCCACGCCGTTTTCGGTGAGTTTCATTTCAGCGTCGTAGACCGGAGAGGCCGAGAAGCGCACACTCCAGCCGCAAGGAATTTCCGACGAGAAAGGCATGCCGCTGCCGCCTCCTGTGCAGGCTCCGACAATCGCCACCTGCTTGAGGCCTTTCATGGCACTCACAAAGTTGTTTGCAGCGCTGAAGGTGCTACGGTTGGCAAGTACAATCACCGGTTTGAGCCAACGCACATGCCCTGTGGCCGACTCGTAATAAAACGGATAAGGCTCGGAGAATTCATCATGTCCCGGTCCTGTCTTATGTTGGATGTATCCGCCGAGAGTTTTCTCAGTGATGAAATGTGACACTATTTTTTCGACATTGTCTATAGCGCCGCCGCTGTTGTCGCGGACATCTATTATGATTCCATCTGCATCTTTCATCGAGTAAAGCATCTGGTCGATGAAGCTGTGGCTTGCGCAAATCGAAAAAGTGCTGTACCGGATATATCCTACATTGCGTTCGGTGAGGTATTTATATTGAAATCCGCCGCCGGAGCGCCATTCGAAATTGAGATAATACTGCTCGATGATACGCTCGTTGAAGTTCTGGGGATAATCGCTCCACCATTGACGGTAATAGGAAATGTCGAACCATGAAGAAAGATTGGTGTGTCCGTCGCGGAGCTCACCGAGCATTTTGGCACAGTGGTCGAATAATTGAATCTGGTCCCAGTCGGGGTCGATTTCGGCGCGGTATTGCCGTCCTATTTCGTCCCAGTCAACATCCTTGTCGGCAAAGAAACAATAATGCTCGTCGAGAACTGTCCACAGTGCGTCGAAGTTGCCGTAGGGGTCATTGTCCCATGTGTCGATGTGGTGACATGCGCTTGTGGCGACAAGCAGCGGCATTGTCAGAGCCAGAGATGCAAATATTTTCGCGATATGTTTTGTCATCGTGATAAAGCGTAAAAACAGGTCAGTAAAGGGCACTGATGATGCGTGCATTCTCAAGTCCACGGTTTCGTCGCGCGCTCAGCGAGAGCCATTCGGTGGCGAGCCCGACAACAAGTGTATGTGTCACTTTGCGTGTGACAATATTGCAGGCTTTGCTCGATAGTATAGTGCCCCGATAGCCAATGCGCAGTATAGTGCCGCCGAACCGCATGTCGAGAGTGGCGAGATTGTCGAGGCGCAGGTAGTTGCCGGGCCACGCTCCGTGTAAAAGACCGCTGTGGTTGCCAAGATAAATCTCGTAGTATAGCTCGTCGTACTGCGGCGAAAAGAATATGCCGGCGAGAGGCATCTCAATGAGATAACGGGCGCACAGCGGAAGTCCGTGAAAATTGCCGTTCCACACCGCTCCGGCCAATGCGTTTACTGTCCACGATGCTTTGGCCGATGCCGGATTATTGCTGTTTCTTGCATTATAGAAAGCGCCGCCGGCCACACCGGTAGAGCCGCCTGCCATAAGTGTGATGCCCTGAGGTCGATGCCAGTGGAGCAGCATACCCCAGCTCACATTGATGTCAATATCGAGCATCGATGCATTGCGTGCCGGGTTTTCGGCCTTGTTGAATGCAACTCTGGCGTTGAGGCGCATGAGCCATTTTTCGGGCGAAAACTTCATGGCCTGCATTCGCTCGTAGTTTAGGGCAGTCGACCATCCCGAATATTTCAGGGGCGAAAGGTAAGTGTCGGCGATATGCGACGAGCCTATTTCGGCCGTATAGGCCGACAGCACAGGCCTCAGCAGCGGTTCGTCGGCGTGGGCGCACAGCGCTGCAATGGCAAGTGTTGCCGATAGTGCCGCCCGCTGCAGATATTTATTCGTCAGCTTCATTATTTTCGTCAAAGAGCGATGGCGTTTCTTCGGCAGATGTCTCTGCTTGCACGTTGTCGGCGTCTGTTTCTTCAAAATCGGCGTCAGGTATTTCTGTGCTTTGCGCAGTTTCATCATCTACAGGCTGAGGAATGCGTTTGGGTTCGAGCTCCACAACGCTTTCAAGCCCATAGGTTGTAAGACGCTTGCCGCGAGCCTTGAATGATTTCAGTCCGATAAATTCTTCGGCATCTATTGTGAGCGGAACTCGCGAGGCGTCGGAGAAATTGAGCTCGAATCTGGCTCCGTCGGCATCGGTGAGGATGATTAGTGTCGACCGTGTGTCATCTCCCACGAAACGTTGCTTGCGTGGCGAGTCCTCAAACGTAAAGCGTTTGATGTAGGGATAGCCTTGTTCTGCATCGTTGAGCACGGCGGTCCACTCCTGCTTCGGGCGGAATTTTTCCAGTCGCACTATTTTTTCATCGTAGTGGTTTGTCACCTCAAAGCCTGTGGTGTAGAATTCTCCCGAAGCCGTGACCACAAGTATGCGATCTTCGCCGAGGAATTCGCCGAGGAATTCGCCGCGACCGTCGTAATTGAGCCTCATGACATCGGAGTCGAACCACACTTTGCGGCCACCGAGAGTGGAGTGTCCGCGTTCTTTGAGCGAGAAACGCGCCACGTCGTTTTTGGTGACGAGATTTCCCTGCGCAGCGCGGCCTTTGATTGCAAGTTTGGAGAAATCGACATCGAAACTCAGATTCTTGAGCCTCAGTTTCGGCTTAAGTGTCACTTTCACCACTTCGGCCTCGCCGTTGGGATTTGCCGAGAACCATACGATTCGGCTGTTGGGCTGGAGGTTGGATGTGAGAGTATATTCCTTGTCGCGCGTCATGCCCGTTGCGGCGAAGCGTTTCATATAATATATGCCGCCGCGGCCGTTCTGATAGATGACATTGTATATTGTGCGAGTGTCATTGCGCTTGTATACATTAAGATACAGCACATTCTTGCCGACAAAGAGCTTGTCTTGCACCCTTACGATTTTGTAGCGTCCGTCGCGGTAGAAAATTATGATGTCGTCGAGCGACGAACAAGTGCACACCGGCTCGTCTTTGCGCAGCGCAGTGCCTATAAAGCCTTCCTCACGGTTGATATAGAGCTTTTCGTTGGCTTCGGCCACAGTTGAAGCCTGAATGCTGTCGAAACTGCGGATGACAGTCTTTCGCGGATATGAAGCGCCATATTTTTTCTTAAGGTACTCATACCAGATAATAGTCTCGCGGTCGAGATGTTCGAGCCGGTCGATATTGTCGGCAATGCGTTTCTGCAGAGCCGCAATGGCGGCATTTGCCTCATCGGAATTGAAGCGAAGTATTCGCTTCATTTTTATTTCAAGCAGCCGCAATATGTCGTCGCGAGTTATGTCGCGGATAAACGACGGCTTGAAAGGCTCGAGGCGCTTGTCTATATGGGCCATGGCTTCGTCGAGAGTCCGGGCCTCCTCGTATTCTTTATCCTTGTATATACGGTTTTCTATAAAAATCTTTTCGAGGGTGGCGTAGAGCAGTTTCTCGCGGTCTTCGCCAAGGATGACACGGAGGTCGGCATCAATAATGCGTTTTGTAGTCTCGACGCCGTGACGAAGTACATCGCTCACCCCGAGGAAGCAGGGCTTCTTGTCTTTGATAACGCAGCAGTTGGGCGAAATGCTCACCTCGCAGTCGGTGAACGCATAAAGCGCGTCGATTGTCTTGTCGCTCGAAGTGCCGGGCAGAAGATGAATCAGTATCGAAGCTTCGGCGGCAGTGTTGTTCTCTACTTTTCGTATTTTGATTTGTCCGCGTTCGAAGGCTTTGAGAATTGACTCAATCAGGGCTTCGGAAGTTTTACCAAAAGGTAGTTCAGTGATATTTAGAGTCTTCTGGTCGATTTTTTCAATTTTGGCACGTACTTTTACCACGCCACCTCTGCGGCCGTCGTTATAACGGCTCACGTCGATGAGGCCGCCGGTCATAAAATCGGGGTGCAGCTCGAAGTGTTCGCCACGGACACATGCTATCGAAGCGTCGAGAAGCTCGTTGAAGTTATGCGGAAGAATTTTCGACGAAAGGCCGACGGCGATGCCTTCGGCTCCTTGAGCGAGAAGCAGCGGAAATTTGGTAGGCAAAGTCACAGGCTCGCGCTTGCGGCCGTCGTAGCTCATTGTCCACGTGGTCACCTTAGGGTTGAAAAGCACTTCGGAAGCAAACGGCGACAGACGCGCCTCGATATATCGGGCTGCTGCCGCTGCCGTGCCGGTGAGAATATTACCCCAGTTTCCTTGTGTTTCTATGAGCAGTTCTTTCTGGCCAATTTGCACGAGTGCGTCTTTGATTGACGCGTCGCCGTGCGGATGATACTGCATGGTTGTGCCGACAATGTTCGCCACTTTGTTGAAGCGTTCGTCGTCGATAGTCTTCATTGCGTGGAGTATGCGTCGCTGCACTGGTTTGAGACCGTCGTCGATGTGCGGCACAGCACGTTCGAGTATCACATATGAGGCGTACTCGAGAAACCACGACTGATACATGCCGCGTAAGTGATGGCGCACCACCTCGTCGGCCGGAGTATATGGTCTGCGGCGCTCTGCCAATGCGGCCGCCTCTGTCGTTTCGGCATCTTCTTCGCTCTCCGGAGCATCAATGATTTCGGTGCTCTCAGAGTCTTCGCTATGGGTGTGTTGCACTGCTCCCGATGTGTTGTCGGATGCAGACTCGGTATATTCCTCCTTTTCAGAGGACTCGTTAGGTATTTCTGAAGTCGGTTCTTGGTAATCGTCGCTCATTGCAAGTGTTTCTTTGGCAATCTTGCTACAAATTTAGCAAAAATTTGTCAAACACGCGAGTTTAACCTTTGAAAACTGTGACAATGGACTCTTTCTACGCCGAAATATTGCGATTTGGAATCTGCAATAGGAACGACAGCCTTAAAAAGTTTGTAAGTGATGCTCTTTTTTTTTAATTTTGTTGCAGAAAAATAAACCGGTCTTTTTTACTCAATGAAATCGCATTCACTAAAATTCCTGCGCATAGTCGTAGCCGTCGTGTTGTTGTTGGCGCTGACATGGCTTTTTGTAGACTTTACGGGGGCCGCTGCTGTCAAGTTGGCGTGGTTGGCAAAGATTCAACTGGTGCCTGCATTACTTGCAGTCAATGTAGTGGCAATTGCCGTTCTTGCTCTTCTAACCATTGTTTTTGGTCGTATATATTGTTCTGTCATATTCATATGTCCGCTGGGTATAACCCAGGATATTGTGATATGGCTTCGCCGCATATTTTCTTCGAAGAAAAACCGTAGGCTGGGGCTTTATCGCTTTGCGCCCGAACACAAAGCATGGCGTTATGGCTTTCTTGTGCTTTTTCTGGTCTTGGCAGTGTCGGGTCTCGTGTCCCTTGTGCCCATGTCGTATGCCGGCATTCTCGACCCTTATAGCATTTTCGGCCGTATGGCCGGGCAGGGTATAGTGCCTCTTTGGCGAGCTGGAGTATCGGCCGTTGCAGAGAGTCAGGCTGCCAATGGCAATTATATCGTTGCCGGAGAAGTCCCTGCAGCCCTCGCCAATTTCAATATTGCAGTTTCGGTAGTCGCTGCTATCTCATTTATAATTGTTGCAATTTTTGCTTTGCTTACCGGTCGTGGCTACTGCAATACTGTTTGTCCGGTTGGCACGATGCTCGGGTTCCTCTCGCGCTTTTCGCTCCTGCGTCCGGTGATTGACAAGTCGAAATGCAATCGCTGCGGCTCATGTGGCCGTAAATGCAAAGCTAAGTGCATCGACACCAAAGCACATGTAATCGATATGTCGCGTTGCGTGGTGTGTCTCGATTGTATAAACAACTGCTCCCAGGGTGCAATCAGCTACAGTCTTCGCCGCAAGGACGATAAAGAACCGACGACAGCCGAAACACATGCCGAGGCTGTCCGCAAGCCCGACGGCAGTCGACGTGCATTCCTTTTGGGTGCTACAATTGTTGCCGGAGCAGCTGCCGCAAGTGCAGCAGATAAGGTAACAGACGGCGGTCTTGCTCCTATAAAGGCAAAAAAACGCCACAAAGAGGCCGCGCCGGCTCTGCCGGCAGGAGCCATAAGTCTCAAACATTTTCGCAGTCACTGCACTGCATGTCAGCTTTGTATAAGCGAATGCCCCAATAAAGTACTTCGTCCCGGAACTTCTCTCGATGGCTTCATGCAGCCCGTGATGGTATTTACCGACGGCTTTTGCCGCATTGACTGCAACCGTTGCTCGCAGGTGTGCCCAACCGGTGCATTCAAGAAGATTGCCGTGGAGGAGAAGGCTGCGTGGAAAGTGGGCACGGCATTTGTCGATCACGAAATCTGTATTTCTGCTGCAAACGGTGAGTCTTGCGGCAACTGTCAGCGTCATTGTCCCACGGGCGCTATTTCGATGGTGGAGGCCGAAAACGGCAATATGCGTCCTGTTGTAAACGAGAGCGTATGCATCGGCTGTGGCGAATGTGAATACCACTGTCCGGTAGGCCGTGCAGGACAGCTGACTTCCAACTCGGCTGCTATATATGTAAACGGTATTGAAGTACATCAAAAAATCTGAAATCATGGCTGACAACTATAATAACATTGATAAATCGCGTCGCCGTTTCCTTAAAAATCTCGGCATATTCTCAGCCGCCGGGGCTCTCGCATCGTGCGGAGCGTCGACAGAAACAGAAAAGAAGGCTGTCAAAAGCTCAAAAGGCCCGATGTCGATGCGTACAAATCACAATACGGGAGATACTGTGTCACTCCTCGGCTACGGCTGCATGCGTTTCCCGACTATTGGCATGCGTGACGGAACGGATAATGATACGCTCGATCAGGAAGCTATCAACCAGTCGGTTGACTATGCTCTGGAGCACGGCGTAAACTATTTCGATACATCGCCTGCCTACTGCAAGGGCCACTCCGAAGCCGCTATCGGCGAAGCTCTTTCGCGTCATTCGCGCGACAAGTATTTTATCGCGACGAAACTGTCGAACTTCGCGCCTTCGACATGGCCCTACGAGGAGTCTGTGAAAATGTTTGAGAACTCGCTCAAATATCTTCGCACCGATTATGTCGACTATCTGCTGTTGCATGCCGTTGGTGGCGGCGGTCTTGATAATCTTCATGCACGCTATCTCGACAACGGTGTGCTGAAGTATCTGCAGGACAAACGCGAAGAAGGTGTTATCCGCAATCTCGGTTTTTCTTACCACGGAGATATCGAGGTATTCGATTATCTGCTTCAGCAAATGGACGAAGGCAATATGCACTGGGACTTCGTACAGATACAGTTGAACTATGTGGACTGGAAGGCCTCCGACGACGAGGAGCCTCTCAGTGTAAATGCAAATTACCTCTATCGTGAGCTCGAAAAGCGCAATATTCCGGCCGTAATTATGGAACCCCTGCTCGGTGGACGTCTGGCATCGTTGCCAGAGCCGATTGTACGTCAGCTGAAAGAACGACGTCCCGACGATTCTGTTGCTTCGTGGGCATTCCGCTTTGCAGGCTCTGAGCCCGGTATACTCACCGTTCTCAGCGGCATGACGTATATGGAGCATCTTATTGATAATGTCGACACTTATTCATCGCTTGAGCTGCTTACCGACGAGGAAAAGACATTCTTGCACCGTATCGCAATAGAATATCAAGAAAACAAAGTGGTGCCTTGCACGGCATGCAATTACTGTATGCCGTGTCCTTATGGTGTAGATATTCCGGGAATATTCGCCCACTATAACAAATGCATCAACGAGAATAACCTTCCCCGAGACCTCTCCGACCCGCGCTACGCCGAGGCCCGCAGGGCATTCCTTTATGGCTACGACCGCTCAGTGCCCCGTCTGCGTCAGGCCGGCATGTGCGTGGCTTGCGGTACTTGTCTGTCGCATTGTCCGCAGTCAATCAAAATTCCGACAGAACTCCAACGAATCGATAAATACGCCGATAAGTTACGCGGCGAAGCCTAAATCACAAATAAATGGGTAGGATTGATCAGGAAACAGTAAACAGAATCCTCGATGCGGCCGATATTGTCGAAGTCGTGAGTGACTTCGTAAAGTTGCGTCGTTCGGGAGCTAATTACAAGGGTTTGTGTCCGTTTCACAACGAGCGGACTCCCTCGTTTTCGGTCAATCGTGCCCGCAATATATGCAAGTGCTTCAGTTGTGGCAAGGGTGGCTCCCCTGTCAACTTCATCATGGAGCACGAGCAGTTGTCGTATCAGGAAGCTCTGCGCTATCTCGCCCGGAAGTACAATATTGAGATAGTTGAGAAAGAGCAGACTCCTGAGGAGCAGCAGGCTCAGAACGATCGCGAGTCGATGCTCGCCGTTAATGAATATGCCCTGAAGGAATTTCGCCACAATTTGCTCGAGACAGACGCCGGCCGCGACCTCGCCCTTGCTTATTTCCGTCACCGCGGTATAAGCGATACGATGATTGAGCGGTTCAGGCTCGGATATTCGCTCGACAAAGGCTCGGCATTTGTCGATGCTGCCCGTATGGCCGGCTATAAAGACAAATATCTCGTCGACACTGGTCTTGCCGGCGTGAGCGAACGCGACGGACAGAAGCGGCTATACGACCGTTTCCGTGGACGCGTTATGTTTCCCGTCCTTAGTCTGTCGGGACGTGTGATTGCTTTTGGCGGACGAACTATGCGCTCCGACAAGACTGTGGCAAAATATGTAAATTCGCCCGAGTCTATCATATACCATAAAAGCAACGAGCTCTACGGCCTCTATCAGGCAAAAAGTGCAATAGCACGTCGCGACAAATGCATTATGGTGGAGGGCTATCTCGATGTGATATCGATGCATCAGGCCGGAGTCGAAAATGTAGTGGCTTCGTCGGGAACCTCGCTCACCGAAGGCCAGATACGCCTGCTGAGACGGTTTACCAACAATGTAACACTCGTTTACGATGCCGACCCGGCGGGTATCAAAGCCTCGCTCCGTGGAATCAATATGCTGCTCGATGAAAAACTCGATGTGAAGGTGCTCCTTTTGCCACCGGGCGACGACCCCGACAGTTTCGCGCAGAAGCATTCGTCGAGCGAGGTAGAGGAGTATTTCTCAAGACAGGAAGAGGATATTATCGCTTTTATGACTCGAGTGCTGATGCGCGATGTGTCGCCAGAGGACCCTACTGCACGGGCCAAGGCTATTAACGTGATTCTCGGTTCTGTGGCTCATATAGACGACCCCGTCAAGCGGCAGGAATATCTTCAGCAGTGTTCGCGCATGCTCGGCCTTGCCGAGGAAGTGCTCGTAAGACAACTCAATATTCTCATCGCCAAGCGTTATGAAGAAGCGGAGGCCGGCGAAGCAAGGCGTGCCTCTCGTGAATCTCTCGGAGATATTGATAACGAAAATGTGTCCGACGAAAATAATACCGAGGCGGTACCCTTGCTGAATCTCAATGTAAACCGGCTCAAGCCTTTTGAAGAGATTCTTGCGCGTTATCTTGTACGATTCGGCTTGCTTTACATTGTAAACATGACCGACGAAAATGGCAATAATGTGCCTGCCACGGTCTATGATGTAATAAACAGTGAGTTGTCGGCCGACGGGATAAGTTTCACGCATAAGCCGTATCAGGCAGTATTTGAGGCTGTCGGTGCTTTGCGTAATGGCGGCGCGTGGCCGACAGAGCGTGCGGTGCGGCAGGGCGACATTGAAAATGAGGTGCAGGCGAAACTCGAGGACGCCCGCGAAAAATTACGAAGCGAAGGCGGGTCGATGGCGAAGATAGAAAAATTGGAAGCCGAGACTCGAATGGAGCTCGCATCTTTGCGCGAAGAACTGATAAATGAATTTGATGTGCAGTATGGACAGAATCATCTGATAAATTCGCCCGACGACATGGTGCGAACCACCGCTGTAGAGTTGCTTGTCGACCGCTATACAATTTCACGTTTCTATACGCGTCAGGGCGACAACCTCTCCGAGCAGAGTCTGCTCGCCTCGCTTGTGCCGACGGCGATTTACGAACTTCGCAACGCTATTGTCTCGGACATAATAAAGGAGCTTACCGTGCAACTCACAAATATTCCGTTGGATAGACCCGAGGATGCGTTTGCGATTATGAAGGAAATTCAGGAACGCAAGGAATTGCAGCGACGGCTGACCAAGGCTCTCGGCGATAGAATTATCCTGCCGGGAGCTATTTCGTAGTCTTGCTTTTGCTTAGCCGAAGAGTGCTCTGAAAGCATCGGCGACTTTCGCTACTTCGTGAATACGTATTTTCAGATTTGATTTGTCGAAGCCTTTGAGGTTTCCGGCCGGAATGAGCATGTCGGACATGCCTAACTTCTCCGCTTCGGCAATCCGTTGCTCGATGCGCACAACCGGACGTATTTCGCCCGACAGCCCGACTTCGCCAGCCATGCACCAGCCACGCGGGATGGCCATGTCGACGTTGCTCGACAAAACCGCGGCAATTACCGCGAGGTCCAGCGACGGATCGCTGACACGCAGACCACCGGCGATATTCAGGAAAACGTCTTTTGCGCCGATTTTGAAGCCCACACGTTTCTCGAGAACTGCCAATAGCATGTTCATGCGCTTAGGGTCGTAGCCTGTCACGGAGCGCTGCGGAGTGCCGTAGGCAGCTGTACTAACAAGAGCCTGTACTTCTATCAGAAATGGCCGTATGCCTTCGAGGGTCACTCCTATGGCACAGCCCGAGAGCTCTTCGTCGCCGTTGTTCTGCGACATGAGCATCTCCGAGGGATTGGTCACTTCGCGCAGGCCGCGGCGGCACATTTCATATATTCCTATTTCCGACGTGCTTCCGAAGCGGTTTTTTATGGCACGGAGCAGACGGTAGACATACTGGCTGTCGCCTTCGAACTGCAAAACAGCATCGACGATATGTTCAAGCACTTTAGGGCCGGCGAGGCTGCCTTCTTTTGTAATGTGTCCGATGAGGAGCACTGGCACTCCGCTCTCTTTTGCGAAGCGGAGCAACGAAGCGGCACATTCGCGTACTTGACTTGTGCTGCCGGCCGACGATTCGAGGGTATCTGTGGCTATAGTCTGAATCGAGTCGATAACAAGTATTTCGGGTTGTACGTCATCTACGTGGCTGAATATGTTTTCAAGCCATGTCTCGCTTACGATGAACAGATTGTCGCTTCCTCGTCCGATGCGGTCGGCACGAAGTTTGAGCTGGGTGGTGCTTTCCTCGCCCGACACGTAGAGTATCCGTTTATTGCGGATTGCAAGCAGATTTTGCAACACAAGCGTGGATTTGCCTATGCCGGGCTCACCGCCTATGAGTACAATCGAGCCTTTGACAATACCGCCGCCAAGCACGCGGTTGAGCTCTTCGCTGGGCATGTGCAGTCGCGGTTCGTCGATGGCCTCAATCTGATTGACAGGCCTCGGAACACTTTTGGAGCGGAGCGTCGCCGTCGTGGAATTGCCGGCCGATGAGAGCGTGCTCACTTTTTCCTCCACCATGGTATTCCAGGCTCCGCAACCTGGGCATTTACCTGTCCACTTTGGGGAGTCTGCACCACACTCGCTGCAAAACCACATTGTCTTTTGCTTCACTTTTGCCATCAGCGTATACGGAAGTTATAGCCAATTGATATTTCAATAGACATCGGACGCGACGCACTGAATACATCGGCTTTTTTTGCAGAGAAAATATTGCCAAGCCCATAGTAATAACGGGCTTCAAGCAGAAGCGAATGCCGTGGCTGCACATAGAATTCCATGCCGAGCGACGCACAAATGCCATAGTCGAACTTGCTGTTGATAGGCATATCGAGTTGTTCGTATCTGCGGTTCGACGGATAGTTTGGCACGGCAGATACATTAGTGTAGTCGAAGTCAGCGCTTATTTTGTCGCCAATCAGGTATGCGACCTGAGGTCCGAGATTTATAAATCCTTTGAAACGTCGCGAGCCGAAGTAAATGTGGGTGAGGATGGGGAGGTTGATATAAGTGAGTGTGCGGTTGTAGCTGAAAGGATTCAGCTCGTAGTTCTCTTTCCATCCGCGTTGCACCCAGCCGAGTTCAGCAATTAGACCGAATATTTTCTCCTCGGTATAGCGGAAGGTGACGGCTCCGGTAGAGCCCATGTTCCATAGCTGCTTCACTGAGGGCGAGAAACTTATCTGTCCCATTGAAACGCCTCCGCGCGCGCCGATGGCAATATGCGGTTTATAATGTGTTTCGGCAAATGCGATGGCCGGACACATTATCACGGCAACAAAGACCGGAAGGAAAAATCGGAATATTTTCATTGAACGCGTGATGATATCTGGCCGTCGGGCTGATAGTTGATTATGTATATGGCTTCGTTGGCAAAGCCCTCACCGGTGCGTACAAAATCAAAACTTGACTGTATGCCCATGAAAGGCGTCGTCTGCCCGGGATTGTATAATCCGTCGTTGGCGCGGAGATTTTTTATGAGATATGTTCCACTGTCGAAGCCTAAAACCCCATAGGTCGGTATACTTTCAATCATCTGAGAGCCATACCAGCGACGGAAGGCTGAGTTGATGTTTCTGTTGTCGAAGCTTGTGAAATCATCGAAGAAGCGCGAGTATATGGTGGCATTGAGGCGGTGCAGAGTGTCGAGTGCGTCGCCACGGAATGCTGTCCAGTCGGGATAGCCGAAGACTTCGGCTACGGCATACGTCACATTGTCGTCACCGTTTTCGGCTGCCGTATCCATGGCTTTTGATGCCGTTGCACGCAGACGGTCGCGGAATGCTTTGAGCACATATGCAAAGCGGTTGAACTCCTGCAAGGAGCCCGAAGAAGGTACGAAGACATATTTCTCGCCGGAGTTGCAAGGCAGTTGCTCAAGGTCGGCCATAAGCAGATTTTCTTTGTACTCGATTATGAGAGGTTCAACACCCTCTGCCTTATAGCGTTCGGTGAGATATGCGGTGAAATTCTCTTTGTCGTTTCGTCCTCCGGAATTGTGGAGAATCACCGGCCTGTAGCCGGGATACGACGCCATGAGGCCGTCGACGGCTCCAGCAAACATTTTGCCCTGAGGCGCATTGCCCTGGAGCATATAAGGATTGGTCATATACACGGTGTCGCGTATATTGAGTACGTTGAATACGTAAGAGCAGTTTTGGGCGGCGATGTCTGCTATTGCATTGAGTGCCATATCGTCGTCGGGACCAATGACAACCGATGCGTTGGCAATGGTCGTGTCGGCGGCCATCATCTGAGCAATCTCCTCAGGCTGCATCCCGTCGATATCGCGTACAACTATGCTGACTGCGCCGTCGCGGTTGCGCAGGCTGTCGGCTGCAATCAAAAAGCCCTTGTAAAAGTCAAGCATATGGTGCGAGCGTTTGTCGGGTTCGGCTTTGCCGAGCCCGAACGGCAGCATGATTGCAATGGTGCTGCTCTTCGGGCGCACTTCTTCTATGGCGGCTTCTTCGGTAGCTTCTTCAAGAGTCTCCTCGGCTGCCGGAGCTTCGGTATACTCCTCTAAGGGAAAGAGCAGCATATCGCCTTTGCGGACACCGTCGGCAACCGAAGGGTTGGATTTGACAATGGAGTCGAGTGGAAGACCGAGATGCTTGGATATGCCATAGAGCGACTCACCCTTTTTTACTTTATAGTAATAGTATTCCTTGCCTTTGACGCGCTTTACGGGCAGGTCGAGAGCGGATACTCCGGCTGTCAGCAAAAGTCCTGCGGTTATGATTGAGGCGATTTTGAGAATCGATTTCATTGCAAATGCTATTAGATATGCAAAATTAACATTTTTGGGCGGCTCTGCAAAAATTAAATTCGACAAGATGCCGCCGGTAGTATCACGATGCGCTGCTGTCGTGTCGGTGAGGCTCGAGCAGAGGCGCTAAATAACGCCCAGTGATACTCTCGGGCGAAGCGACGATTTCTTCGGGAGTTCCGGCGGCAACGACATAACCACCAGCTTCGCCTCCGTCGGGACCGAGGTCAATGACGTGGTCGGCGCATTTCACAACGTCG
>Ga0137306_101064_pt1 | contig 30528 bp, 30 predicted proteins | sample Inofroosms_March_FD_97187 | JGI IMG/M metagenome (GOLD analysis project Ga0137306, IMG submission 97187) | Mouse cecal microbial communities from Vienna, Austria - N-Acetylneuraminic and N-Acetylglucosamine D2O microcosms_March | ecosystem: Host-associated > Mammals > Digestive system > Large...
TGCCTGTCTGATGAATATAGCCTTTATTTTGTAAAAGTTCTATGATAGATAGTTCTAATGCGTGTTCGTTAAATGACATAATCTTATCATTCCTCTCCACTTGTATTGTACCTTTTTTCCCACTTGTTTGAATTATTTTTCCATCGACTTGGCTATTTTCCAAAAAGAAACTATAGTTTGCAAATACAGATACCAATCACTTAATTCATAATTAAATTTAACATCACAATATGGCTCCAACCACTTCAATTGTACTCTTGCCCACTCAGCATTTGTCGTCTGATATTTTACATCTATTTCTCTATTTACTATGTTTATATCAACTTCATCCATATTACTTTGAATATGCGTAACTACATTTAATAGTTTTACTAATCTTTCATAATCGCCTGTATACCCATCTTCCGATAATATCTCCTCACACTCAAACTCTTCACTCTCCCATATTGGTTCTAAATAATGCAATTTACTTAATGAATATGCATACTCAGAAGGTATAAAGGATGTTATATAATCAACAGCTTCTTTTTCAAAATAGTAATCTAAATCCATGTGCTGTAAAGATAGATGTACTTTTCCAATCCCCTTCTTTAGGTCTACCTTATATAGTTCCAAAAGTTCCTCGAAATTACGATTTTTAAAATGTGAATTAAGAATTGTTTTCCATTGATTTATTCTCCATGAAGAATTATCTCCACATCGTTCCTCAATCGCTTTTTTCAATTCATTAAGATAACTATCATAATCCTTGCATTCTTCCGGCAATAGTATATGCTTGTTTCTTAATTCACATATTTTTTCTTCATTCTGTCTTTTTATTGCATCAATTATCGTTTCTATATAAGAATATCTGTTTCTCAAATATTTATAAATCTGTTTTAGAGAAATGTACACATGCTTGTTATATTCAAGATCATTGCGATAAACTATTGCAACAAAGTCCGCCTCTTTCAATTTTTCAGAACAAGCTTTATCAAATTGCCAAATATGGCTTTGCGATTTTGCCTTGCTTATCCATGGACACCATTCTGGTTGTTCTCCCTGATAAGAAGGATGATACGCTGTTTCGACTGGATGAACCGAACACAAAGAACGAATATATTTAAAAAATTTTTCGTCATTTCCTTTTCCGTCTAATCCACTCTCTTTAAAACAAGAGATATCACCTTCCGAATTATATTTCACTCCATATATTTGGGCAATCATAGAGATACAATCTATAAGCGTTTGACCATAATTTAATATATCACACAATCCATATATATTTTCTATATTTTTAGCTATATCATTGCAATGTACTACTAGGTCATCTATTCTGTCTAAACAAGCACAAATACAATTAAATGCTTTTGACTCTTCCATTTCGCCTCTTTTTCCAGGTACTTTGAATTTTGCTTTTCTTTCGTACATAAAGTTATATTCTTTATTCAATATCTCTCTTAGTTTTTTATTTAACTCCAAATCTAAATTCAATTCCATATTTCTTTATTCTCCTATATTGATAAAAAAAATGTATATAAATGATAATTTAGCGACTTAAAACAGTTAATATATTGTTTTGAAAAAGCTTTAGCTTTTCAAATTCAAATTTGTTTTTTGAAATTGTTTCAAATAATGGAATAACTCTCATCAAGAACTGTTGCATTACTGTTTCACTTGGAACAACAATTAACTTTTTCTTGAAGTCAGGAACTGTAATCTGCTGCTGAGAAGTTCCTGTACTATGAGTTTCTCCAATACTTAATGCAAAATACAAATACTTTGCACTTATGCGTCTGTCATTAGGTATGACCGAAATCAATCTGACTATTGGAACATATGGGGTTTCACGCAGAAAAACATATCCAATAGTTCCTCGGGCAGAAACAGTTACACTCTCAACAAATATTTTTGCTATATCAGTGTATCCATATAGACCTTCGTTGTCTATTCCATTTGAATATATAGGAACATCACAGCCTGGTGTCGAAATATCACTGAAAATTTGTGGTCTATCGCCGCCAGCACTAAGAGTTGCAACCTCTCCTAAAGATAACTCCTCCCACCCCTGTGGTAATTGTTCTATATTGATATCTTGAATGAATATTTTCTTGTATATAGCAAGTGCAGTCGCTTCTAAATTATCATTTATCTTCCGTTTAAGCTTAATTCTATCCTCCACAATCTTATACGCTTCAACAATTTTCCGTTGCACATCAATATTAGGAACAGGTAATTCCACATTGCACATCTCATCCCAATCAAAAATCTCTCTTACACTACCATGGGATTTATATCTTGCATATCTATCAAACTCTTGTCTGCTAAACCAAAGCATCAAATAATCAGGTAATAATTTCTCATGATTCACTATCTCAAATACTATATATGAACTTGAAATAATACATTCATCTTCTTTCAACAATGCTACAGATATTTTCCCTCCATTTCTGGATGTCACAGGTCCATATGCAAATTGTCCCTTATGAACCACCTTATAATTTGAAAAGTCCGTTCCTATTGTATTTGCAATAGACTCTATAAAGGACTTACTAATACTTACCCCTAATAATCGAGTTACTTTCAAATCCTTATTTCTTATATCCACTTGGCTAATATATTTACCAAGTTTCTCATAATTCGATTTCATACCCCAACTCCTTAAACACCTCTAACAAATCTGCTTTCGATTTCTCCTCTTCAATCAGCAATTCCCTTAATTCCACTTGCAGCGTTTTCATCTTCGTATCAAAATCAATAGTTTCATCCCGATTCACAAACTCAATATATCTACTCGGCACAAGCGTAAATCCCTTTTCTTTTACCTCGTCAAATCCCGCAGAATAACAAAATTCTGGTATATTCTCATATGTATCTTCATATCCTGCCTGCTGCCAGTTATGGTAGGTTTCAACCACTTTCGCCCTATCTGCCTCTGTCAGCTCTATGTATTTCTTTTCATACGGACTTCCTATCTGCCGCAAATCCATAAAGAGTATTTCCTTTTCCCGATTGCGATAATGTTTCTCCGCCCCATTCATATCTACTGTACGTTCTTTTTTATTCTTATTCAGAATCCAAAGCGTTACACTGATATCTGTCGTATAAAAAAGATTCCTCGGCAATATCAGAATTGCTTCCACCAAATCATTTTCAATCAATCTTTGTCTGATTTTCAACTCTGTTCCATCATCCGATAATGCACCATTGGCAAGCAAAAAACCTGCCACTCCATTTTGTGACATTTTTGACACAATATTTAATATCCACCCATAATTGGCATTGCTTGTCGGTGGTACTTCGTATCCATTCCACCTTGCATCGTCCGTCAATTCATCAGGCGCCCGCCATTCTTTTTGATTAAACGGCGGATTCGCCATAATATAATCTGCTTTTAAATCCTTATGCTGATCATTTGTAAACGTATTCGCCGCCATTTCTCCAAGATTCGCCGATATTCCCCGGATTGCCAGATTCATCTTCGCCAGCTTGTAGGTAGTATTTGTATACTCCTGTCCATAAATAGAAACTTTCTTTTTGTTTCCATGATGTGCCTCAATAAACTTTATGGACTGTACAAACATGCCTCCCGAACCACAGCATGGGTCGTATAAAGTTCCGTCATAAGGCTCTATCAACTCTGCAATTAAATTTACAATCGTTTTAGGCGTATAGAATTCGCCTTTCCCTTTTCCCTCTGCAATCGCAAACTTACTAAGGAAATATTCATACATACGACCAATAATATCATTCTCTTTATCCTTTGTCGTGTCAATGCTATTAATTTCATCTAACAAGGATGCCAGTTTGACTGTATCAATCTGCAATCGGGAATAATAGTTATCCGGCAATGCACCTTTCAAAATGGGATTCGTTTTTTCAATTGTAAAAAGCGCTGTGTCTATCTTTAATGCAATATCATCCTGTTTGGCATTTTCCATAACGTAAGACCATCTACTTTGCGATGGCAAATAAAACACATTATCTTTTGTATAAAACGCAATATTATCCACAAATTTTTCCATACCATCAGCAATAATCCTCGCTCTCTGTGCTTCAAACTTGTCACTTGCAAATTTCAGGAAAAACAAACTTAATACCACATGTTTATATTCTGATGGTTCTACAGACCCTCTTAATTTATCCGCAGCTTTCCATAAAGCCTCCTCCATAGAAACCTCTTTCGCCTTTGTTTTTACTGCCACTCTGATTTCCTCCTCAGTCCTTTGTAAATTCCAAACTATCGCCAACCCCAAATTCAAGTTCGTCACATATTTTCGCAACTGTCTCCGTAGCGACAAACATGTCCTTATGTTTCCTGAGTTTGTCAAACCGCTGTACCCCTATATCTACCACTGTCTTCCTAATCCATATGCACACTGCCGCAATGCATGGATTCATTATCCGATATCAGTATACACGATATCGGCATTTTAGGCAAATAAACATCGGCATACACCCATTCATTTAATTCGCCCTGGTATCCTTGGCGCTGCCCACCTCCGGCACCACAAGGCGCGTGCCTGTCAGAATCAGGTTTTCATCCGGACCGATAACATCCCTGTTTAAATAGTACAGAAGGCTGTAATAGGATGCATCGCCATAGTATTTGTATGCGATATTGCGGAGGCAGTCGCCCGGTCTGACTGTATATTTGTGGTCATCCACCGTGTCCTCCACGTCCTCGGGCATCAGGTAATGCTGCTGCCCCATATCTGTCACCTTAAAATAATACAGCTCCCTCTCCACTGTCCCATCTGCCGCCACTTTTTTTACGGCCGGCTTCTGCCACTCAGGGCGGAAATAAATCACACTCCCGTCCGCACATTCCAGCTCCCAGTCCTCCTTGACAAGGTAACCGTACTCGCCGGACAGGCTGCCCTTTTCATCATACTCATAACAGTGGAGCGTGATGTCGTCCTCCCTCGCAATCACTTTCAGTACGCAGTTTCCGGCATCATCATACTTGTATGCACAATACTGCCACGCCCCCGATTCATTCGACCCCCAGTAGTCGACACAGTACAGCTCCTCCATCAGCTGCTCGCCATCATATTCCGCCTGGTATGCGCGGTCAAAGAACAGTTCCTCAGAGTAGCCAAACTGGTCAGATCCGACCTCACGGCTGTAGGAAATCTCAGACAAAACCTTGCCGTCCGCCGAAAACTGATAATTTCTGACATCAAACATATAGCGGTGCGCCACATAATATCCGTCGCCATATGGCACACCAGTCGATTTATAGTAAATCTGGCGGCAGGTGCGTGCCTTGTCATCCCACTCATAAACCCGTTCCTCACAATAGCTGCGCTTTCCGCTGAGGATGCTGCCAGAATATCCCAGCGCATAGCAGAGACGATTCTTCCTGTCAAAAACCGCGTGCGTGCTCTCGGCAATTTCTTCCTCCGGATACTGGTACAGAATCCCCCATTGGTACTGATTGCCCAGATGACTGTTGACCGGGCTGTGCCTTTCATCATCCGCAGCAAGAAGCTCCAGCCTGTCATCCTTGTCATAAACCTCATGCGGTGCCGCGTCCTCCTGCCCTTTTGCCACAGCCTTGTCCAAATGGCTTTCAAAAATGCCCATACAAATCCATAACAACAGCCCCGTGCCCATCCATGCCGCCATGCAACGCTGCATGTGAAAATGCCTTTTTCTCATTGGTACCTCCTATTTCTTAACAATTCCTCAATCAGATGGGAAAAACAAAAGCCATCCACTGTAACGGATGGCCTTTTTACCCACATTTTATAAGCATCAATAATCCTAAACTTCCTCGTCCGGCTCCAGGAGTGCTTTCTCGTAGCTTTCGAGAATCGTTTTCTGAATCGTATCTCTTGTGTTGGAATTGATTGGATGAGCAATATCCCTGTACTCTCCATCCGCGGATTTCTTGCTTGGCATCGCGATGAAAAGACCCTTTTCACCCTCGATGACCTTGATGTCATGAACTACAAATTCATCATCAAGTGTAATAGAAACCACTGCTTTCATTTTGCCCTCTTTTGTAATTTTGCGAACGCGAACATCTGTTATCCTCATTCTTTTGTCCCCCTTTTGCAAGTCTTTCACTTTGTTTATTCTTGTACCTTATAGAACATACCGCTCATTTTTTTCCACCACGACTTTAATACCGGTCTCCCCGACGTGGTGAGAATTTGCCCGAATCGTATCACGGCTCTCTACAATACAGTTTTCAATGTGGGTGTTATCGCCTAGATACACGTCATTTAAAATGATCGAGTTTTTAATGGTACAATTGTTGCCGACAAATACCTCCTTGAACAGGATGGAATTCTCTACCGTGCCGTTTACAATGCAGCCGCTTGAAATGAGGCTGTTGCGAACCCGGGATCCCGGGTTGTATTTTGCCGGCGGCAGGTCGTCAACCTTGGAATATACGTCCGGATACTGCTTGAAGAAATAGTCGCGGATGTCCTTTTTGAGGAAATCCATATTGGTCCCGAAGTAATCCTCCACGGTTGCGATATTTCTCCAATATGATTCAATCCTGTAACCATATATTCGCTTTAAATCTTTATAGCGTATCAGGATGTCCTGCACCAGGTCGTGCCTTCCCTCCTCAGCGCTCTTCTCAATCAGTTCGATGAGCTGCCTGCGCCTGATGACATAGATGCCGCATGACACCGTCTTTGACTTTGCCACCATGGGCTTCTCCTCGAACTCCTCGATACGTCCGTCATCATTCATCTTGACAACACCGTACCTGTCCACATCCGCATCCTCGGGCATCTCCTTCACAACGACAGTGACGTCTGCCTTTTTTGCAATGTGGTACTCCAAAACTTTATTGAAATCCATCTTGTAGACACAGTCGCCAGTCGCGATGACTACATATGGTTCATGACTTCTCTTTAAGAACAGGAGATTCTGGTATATACTATCCGCCGTTCCCTGATACCAGTTGCTGTTATCCGGGGTAACTGTCGGTGTAAAGGTGTACAGACCTCCCTGTTTTCGTCCAAAATCCCACCATTTTGAGGAACTCAGGTGCTCATGAAGGCTTCTTGAATTATACTGCGTGATAACCGCAACCTTCTGGATGTGTGAGTTGGACATGTTGCTCAGCACAAAATCAATACTTCTATAACTACCTGCTATCGGCATGGCTGAAATCGCCCTCTTGTGGGAAAGCTCCCCCATCTTCCTGCTATTTCCTCCTGCCAGTACAATACCTAATGCTCTCATTTTCCCTCTCCATTCTCGCTATTTCAATCTCCCACCTTTATCAATGTCCTGCCGCTGTCCAGAATGCCATCCGGATAATCTGCCGCAACGGTCTCACCAAAGACCACGGTGTTCTTACCCACTTTCACATTGGCGGGAACGACTGATTTCTCTCCGATTGTAACCAGTCCGCTATTGTAGATATCAGGTCTTGTGTCGTTTTCCTTTTCAGGGAGCGTGCCTATCTGCGTATTGCTGCCAACCTGCGAATACTCATCTATGATAGCCTTCTCAATCACGCACTTATCGCCAATCTGAGTCTGGTTCATGATAATGGAATTGCGCACAACCGTACCCTCTCCGATTGTGACGCCGCATCCGATAACGGAATTGTAAACCTGTCCATAAATTTCCGAACCCTCACCGATGATACAGCGCTCTATCACACTGTCAGGCGCAATGTACTGGGGAGGAAGCACCTCGCTCTTTGTATAAATCTTCCAATATTCCTCATAGAGGTTAAATTCCGGAACAATGTCAATCAGCTCCATGTTTGCTTCCCAGTAGGAACTGAGCGTCCCAACATCCTTCCAGTAGCCGTTGAACTCATAGCAGTACATCGGGCATCCCTTCTCATGGCAGTATGGAATGACATGCTTTCCAAAATCAAGTGCAGGCTGGTCTGCTTTCGCCAGAAGCGCCTCCTTCAGCGTCTTCCAGTTAAATATGTAAATTCCCATCGAAGCCAGGTTGCTTCTGGGTTTCTCCGGTTTCTCCTCAAAGTCTGTAATTTTCTTGTTTTCATCCGTAATTACAATGCCAAAACGCTTTGCTTCATCAATTGGCACCGGCATGGATGCTATGGTCACTTCCGAACCGCTTTCCTTGTGGAAGTCGAGCATCACTTCGTAATCCATCTTGTAGATATGGTCGCCTGAAAGGATCAGCACATAGTCAGGATTATAGTTCTCCATATACTCAAGATTCTGAAAAATCGCATTTGCAGTTCCCGTGTACCATTCACTCTCACTGCTTTTCTCATATGGCGGCAGTACCGTCACGCCGCCGACATTGCGGTCCAGGTCCCATGGGATACCGATACCGATATGTGTGTTCAGCTTCAACGGCTGATACTGTGTAAGCACTCCGACTGTGTCAATACCGGAATTAATACAGTTGCTGAGCGGAAAATCAATGATTCTGTATTTTCCTCCGAAGGCAACCGCCGGTTTTGCCATTTTCGATGTCAGGACACCCAGTCTTGAGCCCTGCCCACCTGCCAAAAGCATGGCAATCATCTCTTTTTTAATCATGTCGTCACCCCTAATTGCTTAATAATGGGTTTTGCATAAGTTACGGTATACAATTACAGTCCGAAATTTGTCGGAATATAATCGTTTTTGCATAAAAGCAGACCCTGATTTATTATAGCATACATTTTTGGTAAAGGGAACAACTTTAACGCGATAAATGTGAATATTTTTATACATTTTTTACGTATACATAACTTATCCCGGTAGTGTCGCAAAAAGATTCATATATTTTCCGAATTTTGTTCTATTTTCTGTCTGTTATGCATAAAATATATCGTTTCGCGGCCGCCGCGAAGTAGTTTTTGATAACGATTCAGAAATCAGTGCGCTAACTATGGAAAATTTGCCGCATGGGGTGTATCATGTATATTATATAGAAAATAACAAACCTGAAAGGAACTACCATTATGTACCAGATAAATTTCGACCACCCAGTCCACGTACACTTTATCGGAATCGGCGGAATCAGCATGTCCGGGCTCGCCGAGATCCTGATTGATGCAGGATTTCCCGTAAGCGGGTCGGACGCCAGGAAATCCCCCCTGACACAGCACCTTGCCGCCAGGGGAGCCAGAATCAGCTATCCGCAGATGGCAAGCAATATAACCGATTCCATCGACCTTGTTGTCTACACAGCCGCAATCGCAAGTGACAACCCTGAATTTGTCGCCGCCACGGAGAAAAATATCCCTCTCATGACGCGCGCCAGCCTGCTTGGGCAGATTATGAAAAACTACAAAACGCCAATTGCAATCAGCGGCACCCATGGAAAGACAACGACGACTTCGATGGTGTCGGAGGTGCTTCTCGCGGCAGACACCGACCCCACCCTGTCCATCGGGGGAATCTTAAAGTCCATCGGGGGAAACATCCGTGTCGGAAAATCCGATTACTTTGTGACGGAGGCCTGCGAGTACACCAACTCATTCCTGAGCTTTTTTCCGCATATCAGCATCATACTTAATATAGAAGAAGACCATATGGACTTTTTCAAGGATATTGACGATATCCGGCGTTCCTTCCGAAAGTTTGCCGACATCCTTCCGGCAGACGGCTCCCTGATTATCAACAAGGGGATTGACCGGCTTGAGGAGCTTGTAGACGGACTGCAATGCAACATCATCACCTTTGGCTCGGACAACGGCGCCGACTACAGCTATACAGACGCAGTCTACGATACACTCGGGCGCGGCTCCTACACCCTCCTCAAAAACGGAAAACGCTGTGGCACCGTGAAGCTTGGCGTTGTCGGTGAGCACAATATCCTCAACTCGCTCTCCGTCATCGCGCTGACGGACATTCTCGGAATTGATTCCGCCACGGTGCTTGACGCACTCTCTGCATTCCATGGAACCGACAGGCGGTTTGAACACAAAGGGGAAATTGGCGGCATCCAGATTCTCGACGACTACGCACACCATCCCACGGAGATAACCGCAACCCTGAAAGCCGCAGCCAACTATCCGCACAAGACATTGTGGTGTGTCTTCCAGCCCCATACATACACACGCACCAAAGCGTTCCTACAGGATTTTGCAAAGGCGCTCTCGCTTGCCGACAAGGTTGTCTTAACCGATATTTATGCCGCCCGTGAAAAAAATACGATCGGAATCAGCTCGATGGATCTGCTTCGTGAGCTGGAAAAAACCGGAACGGAATGCTATTATTTTGAAAGTTTTGATGAAATTGAAAATTTTTTATTAAAAAATTGTATCAACGGCGATTTGTTGATAACTATGGGAGCCGGAGATGTTGTAAAAATCGGTGAAAGCCTGCTCGGAATTTAATTATCCACATTATCCACATTTTTTGGCGCCCCGAACGCCAAAAAGAAGTGTGGATATTTTTTGCTTTCATCCACAATGCCATAATAAAAATCCACATGTTATATTTGTGGTTTGACAGGCTTTTGTGGAATCTGCATCTGTGCTATCCACATTATCCACATCATCCACATTGGGAAAAAATCCAGTATTCACAAGGCGTGGGAAGGCTCCGGGACTTGCTTTTTCGGGCAGTTATGCTACAATACACTTACCTTACGGATGCCGGTGTCTCCCACTCCGGATTCAGACTTAAGGAATTTAGACCAGGACGGGTGAAAAAATATGAATCGTGTCAACATTTACAGGGCTGCCACTAACGGGCAGACAGCCATCTCCAATTTATTCATTGATGAATATATGTCGGATGCAAATGATGCCCAGCTTAAAATATATCTTTTTCTGATCCGCATGATGAACGCAAATCTCCCAACCAGCGTCACTGACATTGCGGACAAGTTCAACTATACGGAAAAAGACGTTCTCAGGTCGCTGATGTACTGGGAATCGAGGCAGCTCCTGGCACTTGATTTTGACGCGGCTCACAACCTGTCAGGTATCAGGGTGCTGTCCTTGGAAAATGTATGTGAGGCGCCAAAAACCGCCCCACGTATCACACCAGTCTTATCCTTTATAAGACCAGCATCCATGCAGACGGGCATGACTGCCAGAACAGGAACGACCCAGACTGCTGCGAACCGTACTGTCGCAGCCGCAGGCAGTCAGCCCGCAGCTGAGAAAATCAACAGACCGGAATACTCACTCGACGAGCTGAAACGTTTTAAGAACAACGAGGACATCGAGCAGCTGCTTATGGTCACGGAACAGTATATCGGACGGCCGCTGACGCGCAGCGACATGGAGACTATCCTGTTTTTCTACGACAGGCTTGGTTTTTCCACCGACCTGATTGACTATCTGGTACAGCACTGTGTCGAGCGCGGAAAAAAAGACTTCCGCTATATGGAAAAGGTGGCGCTGTCATGGCATGAGCAGGGGATTCTGTCGCCAGCCGATGCCCAGAACGCGTCGCGCAAATATGACAAGGTGGTATACACCATCATGAAATCACTGGGAAAAAACGCAAATCCTGCTCCAAAGGAGCTTGAATACATAAATAAATGGACAAAGGAATACGGTTTTCTGCTTGATGTCATCCAGGAAGCCTGCGACAAGACGGTGCTGACAACGGACAGCCACCGTTTTGCATACGCGGACGGCATCCTCACAAAATGGTACCAGGCAGGCGTGCATCACAAAGCCGACATTCCCGCCGCGGACGCTCCCTATAAACGCTCCGCGCAGAATGGCAGACAGCGCAAAAATGACAACATTGTCACAAATAACAAATTTAATCATTTTGCGCAGAATGCATATGATTTTGATGAACTGGAGCAAAATATACTGAGTAATTGAGGATAATACAATGCCGCTTACAAACAGTCAATACGATACAGTCATGCGTGCCTATGAGGAAAAACAGCGCACTGCAAGATACAGGCTCGAGCAGAATACCCAGAACGTATACAAAAAAATACCTGCCTATCAGGAGCTGGACAAGCAGGCTGCCACCATCTCCGTCGCACAGGGGCGAAAGCTTCTCGAGGGAGACAAAAATGCGCTTGCCGAGTTAAAGCAGCTTTTAAGGGAGCTGTCGGATAAAAAAGCCTTGCTGCTGCGCGAACATGGATTTCCAGCCGACTACCTGACACCGGTTTATGCATGTGAGAAGTGCCAGGACACCGGTTATATCGGCAGCAAAAAATGCAATTGTTTTCGCGCTGCGGAAATCAATCTCATTTATGAGCAGTCCCACATTAAAAATCTGCTTGAGACAGAGAACTTTTCTTTCCTATCTTATGATTATTATGAGGGAGAAGACCTCGAAAAATTTACAAAAGCTGTACAAATATGCCAAAATTTTGTGAAAAGCTTTTATTTGGACTACCGAAATTTGTTTTTTTATGGTACAGTAGGAACGGGAAAATCTTTTTTATCATGCTGTATTGCGAAAGAACTGATTGATAAAGGGAATCTCGTCATATATTTTAGTGCTTCCCAGCTTTTTGACACACTATCCAGAAGCACTTTTGACAAAGACAGCAAAGAGGCAGTGTCCGGAATCTCCAATGATATTTTTGACTGCGACCTGCTTATTATAGATGATTTGGGAACTGAGCTTACCAATTCCTTTGTTTCCTCCCAGTTTTTTTCATGCCTCAACAACAGGCACCTGAGAAAAAAATCGACGATTATTACAACGAATCTGTCCCTGGGAGAATTGCGGGACCGCTATTCCGACCGGATATTTTCCCGCATCACAAGCAATTATGATGTATGTAAGCTGACAGGCCGGGACATACGCATGCAGAAAAAAACGGCGTCTACAGCCAGATAAGTAACTGAAACAATTGCGCCTCTTGCGCATCATAATACAGAAAGTGAGGATTTTTTCAATGCCAGTTCGTGAGGAGAAAAGAAATCTTAATTCAATACCTGTAGGATCATTGGGCATCATCCCTCTGCGGGGATGCCAGGAGCTTGGTGACAAAGTGGACAAATATCTTGTCAGATGGAGGGGCGAGCGCGAAAGCGAGCATAAGGGTTCCCTTGCATTTGCCGGATACCAGCGCGACTCCTATATCATCCAGACAAAGGTTCCCCGTTTCGGCACGGGTGAGGCGAAAGGGATGATTATGGAATCTGTGCGCGGTGACGACCTTTACCTGTTGGTCGACGTCACAAACTACAGCCTGACATATTCCCTGTGCGGACAGGAGAACCATATGTCTCCGGATGACCACTACCAGGATTTGAAGAGGATTATTGCTGCTGTCGGCGGAAAGTCAAGGCGGATTACCGTCATTATGCCATTCCTGTATGAGAGCCGCCAGCACAAGAGGAATTCCCGCGAATCCCTTGACTGCGCGCTTGCGCTTCAGGAGATGGTGAGCATGGGTGTCGACAATATCATCACCTTTGATGCCCACGATCCCCGTGTACAGAATGCAATTCCGCTCAACGGTTTCGAGACAGTCTCCCCGACTTACCAGTTTATCAAGGGGCTATTGAGCAATGTGTCTGATCTGACCATCGATTCTGACCATATGATGATTATCAGCCCTGACGAAGGCGGCATGAGCCGCGCAATCTACACGGCAAACGTCATGGGGCTTGACATGGGTATGTTCTACAAACGGCGCGACTATACAAAAATTGTGAACGGGCGCAACCCGATTGTGGCACATGAATTCCTTGGAAGCAGTGTCGAGGGGAAGGATGTCATTATCATCGATGACATGATTTCCTCTGGCGAGAGCGTGCTTGAAGTTGCCGCAGACCTGAAGAAAAGAAAAGCAAGGCGCATCTTTGCCGCCGCGACCTTTGGTCTTTTCACAAGCGGCCTTGAGCGTTTTGACGAGGCATACGAGCAGGGGCTTATCACGAGAGTCCTTACGACAAACCTGATTTACCAGCGTCCGGATTTGCTTGAAAAAGAATGGTATATCAGCTGTGACATGAGCAAATATATTGCTTATATTATTGATACGCTGAACCACGATTCCTCCATCAGCGACCTGCTGAACCCGAATGACAGGATTCACAGCTTTATCAACAGATACAAAAATGGCGAGCTTTGACAAAATCCCCCACAGTTTTCACTGCGGGGGATTCTTTTAATCTTCATATCCGTTCGGGTTGTTTGACTGCCATCTCCAGCTGTCTGCACACATATCTTTAATGCCGTACTGTGCTGTCCAGCCAAGCTCCTTCTTTGCCTTTGCTGCATCGGCATAACAGGTTGCGATGTCGCCTGCACGCCTTGGCTTTATCTCATACGGAATCTTCACGCCTGTCGCTTCCTCAAAATTCTTCACGATGTCAAGCACGCTGTAGCCTGTGCCTGTTCCGAGGTTATAGATGCACAACCCTGCCCTCTCCTCAATCTTTTTCAGCGCCTTCACATGTCCAAGGGCGAGGTCTACTACATGTATATAATCTCTCACACCTGTTCCGTCGTGCGTATCATAGTCGTTTCCGAATACACCAAGCTTCTCAAGCTTTCCGACAGCCACCTGTGTAATGTACGGCATCAGGTTGTTTGGAATTCCGTTGGGGTTCTCTCCCATTGTCCCGCTCTTGTGTGCCCCGATTGGGTTAAAGTAGCGCAGAAGGATGACATTCCATTCCGGGTCTGCCTTCTGCATGTCTGTAAGAATCTGCTCCAGCATGGATTTTGTCCATCCATATGGGTTGGTACACTGGCCTTTCGGGCATTCCTCGGTGATGGGAATAAATGCCGGATCCCCATACACGGTTGCAGATGACGAAAAGATGATGTTTTTACAGTTATGCTTTCTCATGACATCCACAAGTGTCAGCGTGCCCGCAATATTGTTATTGTAATATTCCCATGGTTTCTGGACAGACTCGCCAACCGCTTTTAATCCTGCAAAATGAATACATGAGTCAATGTTTTCCCTCGAAAATATCCTCTCGAGCGCATCCCTGTCAAGGATGTCTTCCTTGTAGAAAGTCACTGGCTTTCCTGTGATTTTCTCCACGCGCTGTAATGCCTTGACACTTGCATTTGACAAGTTATCCACTACCACTACATCATATCCTGCATTCTGAAGCTCTACTACTGTATGGCTGCCGATAAAGCCGGCTCCGCCTGTAACCAAAATTGCCATAATGTGTACCTCCGTTTTTATATTGCCATTCCTTGCGGAACAGTCTTATTTTGTGCATTGCTGCTATTTTTATGATATCGCTTTTACGGTGATAAAACAATAGCAGATTTATTAATTTTTAGCCTATAAACAACCATATTCGGTTACTGCCTCTTCCGTTCCAGTAACAGGTAAAAATACAAATTTTTTTCAATTTATACAATTTTCAATATTTACAATACATTTCTTGTTTCCATTTTTGTGGATATTGTGCATAAATATGTGGATAGTACACAGTTATTCTACGAAACAGGAGAGTTATCCACATATTTCCACCTCTACTCCCCCTATTTGACGAAAAATCCTGCAAGCTTCATCTCCTCGTCAAATGTTATGGTATAGGTCACACTCATATTGGAGTAAGACACACTGACCTGAACCATTGCATACCGGATGCCATTCTGTTTCGCCTCCGACGCATACATATTTCCGAAAGCAAGAAGCTCCCCGAATTCCTCCTTCATCTGGGATTTTGTATATTGCAGCGTCGCAGCGTTCAGCACTTGTTTCATCTCATCATTCATATATGCCGTGACTGCCTCAAAATTATTGTCGCTGTAAAGCCTTATAATCTCCTCTGCCTGTGCCTTGACCTGTTCCTCACTGAACACGGTGCTTTCACTGATGTCGCTCCACTTCGGCAGTTTCCAGTAAATGACCGCAGCCAGAACCGCAAGCAGCAGCAGGACAATCCCCCATATCTTCAAAGCCCGCTCGCGCTTTGCCGCTTTCCGCTCTGCCTTGTCAAAATTGTCGTTGTACCGATTCGCATAATCCCATGGGATGCCCATCCGCCCCAGCACATCCTCCAGGCTTTCCCCCCTTGCAGTCGCGTCATTAATCTCTGACAGAAGCTGTCTTTTGACTTCCTTTTTTCTTGATGCGCGGCATTTTAGCAGTTTTCCTACTTCCCTTACATATCGTTCTGCTGTCATCTATGTTTCCTCCCGAATATATGGTAGGACATACGCCCCTTTTTTATTATAGTGCCAAACGCCTTTAATTGCAATTCAAATATTTTTCACGGATTTTTTGTAACAGTTCAGCCATCGGCTTCCTGTTACAGGCATCAAGCCATGCAAAACCACTTCGTGGTGGCTTGATGCATCTCAGCCACTACGCTGTTTCACGGACTTTGCAACAAGTGCAAAGTCCTGGGCTGAACTGTTACGATTTTTCCTCTACCGGATGACACCGCACCCGATTTTCTCTCCGGAATCCCCTGACGGCTGGGTCTTGAAATCGTCCGGCATTTTGTGGATGATGACGCTCCTCCCGATAATATCGGGAATCCGAAAACGCTTGTCATAAAACGCAAGCCACGCATAGCCCTGATTTCCCATGAGTGGAACCATGTCCCCTGCATGGTCGGGATGAGGCTCATTCGTGGGATTATAGTGCCCTCCGGTCTTGTCAAAGGGCATCGTACAGTCGCCTTTTTCATGAATGTGCATCGCATAAAAATCGGATGAAAACTGTGTCGCAATGTTGGGAAGCCCGAAGATTTCCCCCTCAACCAGCACACCTGCGTAGGGTGTTTCGTAAAATTTGACGATGCCGCTCAGCTGCGGATTCTGTGCATTTCCACGAATCCATGCCAGTGCGTCAGGTTTTTTGTTTCGGAGTGTGTCCGTAAATATCATTCCCGGGGTAATATCTGCCATAGTGATAAAACCTCTAAACTTTTTTCTTTATCATATGTGTAGTTTATAGTGATTGTTCATAGTTACTGTTCACAAATAGCCCCATATGATTTTATATGATATTTCTGTTGTTTTTGTGATGATTGTGTGATAAAATTGAAAACCTACCGAAAAAATAGGGAGAACCTACTTGGAAAGATACAAATGTATTACTATCAGGAGGAAGCAAAATGATTACGATGGAACATGTATGCAAATCGTACAGGATTGCAAAACGAAACGCAGGCTTTGCTGAAGCCTGCAAGGCACTTTTTCACCGGGAGCATGAAATCATTCATGCCCTGAACGATGTCAGCTTCACGATTCACGATGGCGAGATGGTGGGCTACATCGGTCCCAACGGAGCAGGGAAAAGCTCCACCATTAAAATACTAAGCGGAATACTGACACCGGACAGCGGGACAGTCCTTGTGGACGGACGCGTGCCATACAAGAACAGAATCGACCATGTTCGTGAGATTGGCGTCGTCTTTGGCCAGCGTTCGCAGCTCTGGTGGGATGTCCCCGTCATTGATTCCTTTGCTTTGTTAAAGGATATCTATTCGATTTCTGATATCTGCTACCGGCAGAGTCTGGAAGAACTCACGGAATTACTAAACTTATCCGAGCTGCTGCGCTCCCCCGCAAGACAGCTCTCACTCGGACAGCGGATGCGCTGCGAGATTGCCGCGTCCCTGCTGCACCGTCCGCGCATCCTGTTCCTGGACGAGCCAACAATCGGTTTGGATGCCGTGTCCAAGCTCGCTGTCCGCGATTTTATCCTCAGGCAGAACCAGACGCACAAGACGACCGTGATACTGACAACACACGACATGCAGGATATTGAATCCCTGACGAGCAGAATCCTGCTGATTGGCAAAGGACAGATTCTGCTGGACGGTTCCCTCGACGACATCCGTACCGGAAACAAAAGCATTGATGCGACGGTCGCCGAGCTTTACCGCACCTATAACATTTAAAAAAGGAGGAATGGATACCCATGAAAAAATATCTGTCCTTCTTTCAGTTACGTTTCGCGATGGGACTGCAGTACCGCACTGCCGCACTTGCAGGAATTATCACGCAGTTTGCATGGGGCGGCATGCAGGTCATGATGTACCGCGCTTTTTACCATACAGACGCTGCGGCCTTCCCGATGACCCTTTCCGCAACAGCATCCTATATCTGGCTGCAGCAGGCGTTTCTTGCATTTTTTGCCGTCTGGATGATGGAAAATGAGATTTTTGACTCCATTGTAAACGGAAACATTGCCTATGAATTGTGCAGGCCAGTCAGCATCTATAACATGTGGGCTGCAAGGAGTATTGCGTCACGGCTGGCGCGGGCGGTTCTACGGTGTTTCCCGATTCTGATTGTCGCCGCGTTTATCCCGCAGCCGTATGGCATCGGCACGCCTGCAAGCCTGCTACACTTTCTTCTTTTTGTGCTGTCACTCATCCTTGGACTTGCTGTCACGATCACATTCTGCCTGCTGATTTACGTGCTGGCATTTTTTACGATTTCTCCCCAGGGGCTGCGCATGGTGTTTACTTCCTGCGTGGAATTTTTTTCCGGAGCCGTGATACCGCTGCCGTTTTTTCCGGATAAAATCCGCTCCGTCATGGAACTGCTGCCTTTTGCATCCATGCAGAATGCCGCACTGCGGATATACAGCGCCAGCATTGGCACAGACGAAATCAGACGAGCGATTGGGCTACAGGTATTCTGGCTTGTCGTCCTTACTGCCGCTGGAAAACTGCTTTGCAGGCTTGCCGAAAAAAGAATCATTGTACAGGGAGGTTAGCGTCCATGAAAACAATCCGATTATATCTGCACTATGTATCCATCAATATCCGCTGTATGATGCAGTACAAGACTTCCTTTCTCCTGTCGGCGATCGGGCAGTTTCTGGTATCGTTCAACGTATTTCTCGGCATCTTTTTTATGTTTCAGCGGTTCTCGAACGTGGAGGGATTTACGTACAGTGAAGTGCTGTTGTGTTTTTCCGTGGTTTTGCTGGAATTTGCGCTGGCAGAAATGGTTGCAAGGGGATTTGACACGTTTTCGGGCATGGTCAGAAGCGGCGAGTTTGACCGCATCCTGGTGCGTCCGCAGAATGAAATCCTCCAGGTGCTTGGATCCAAATTCGAGCTGACAAGAATCGGGCGGATACTGCAGGCTGTTGTCATGTTCACCTACGGCATTGTGAAAAGCAATGTTGTGTGGAGCCTTTCAAAAATCTGCACGCTTTTGTTTATGCTGATTGGCGGCACAGTGGTCTTTACAGCGCTGTTTTTTATCTATGCGGCACTGTGCTTTTTTACGCTGGAAGGGCTTGAGTTCATGAATGTGTTTACAGACGGCGCAAGGGAATTTGGGAAGTACCCGCTTGGCATCTATGGAAAAAAGATGCTGCTGTTTATGACGTTTGTCATTCCTTATGCGCTGATACAGTATTATCCGCTCCTGTATATCCTTGACAGGCGCACTTCCATCTTTTATATGCTGCTGCCGCTTGCTGCATGCTGGTTTTTTGTGCCGGCGCTGCTGCTCTGGAAGTTCGGGGTGCGGTGTTATCAGTCGAGTGGCTCCTAAATTACTAGACTGAAATTGGCACCCATAATTGCAGAGTCTGATTCAGCCCGGGAAACTCTATGGAGCGCCTTAACTGATCATGGCAGGCAATCCTTCAGGACTGCCTGCCACGCTGCACATAGATTTCGATTACTTTACTTTTCTTGCCCAAATAACAGCTCTGTTCGTTATTTCACTTATCCTATGTCCCTGATAATCGCCACATGCCTGCTCAATAACAAATCCTGCTTCATCTATACTCACGGCAGATAAAATCTGCCATGAGTATAAAATACGCTTTTATTATACTTGATTTGATCGGGCATGGCAATAAAAAGAGGGCTGTTTTCAATACAACACAATAATCTGCCATACAATATTTTCAGAGAGAAATTCGCGCCGTCTTCTGAAAAAGGCTCCCCAATTTCTCGGAAAGCCCCTTATCATTTTATACTCACGCCAGATGAAATCTGCCGTGAGTATTGTGCCAGCCGCAGCCGCGAAGCGGCATATTTCCTTATGCGGCTGTGTGCATCACCTTATACTGAGCGGTCAGTCTTTTTGACCTCCAGTATATTTTGTCACTTCTGCATCATGCCTGCAAGGATGTCCACGCAGGCATCCAGTCCGAGGCTGCTGGTGTTCAGGCACAGGTCAAACTTGGACATGTCGCCCCATTTCCAGCCGGTGTGCGTGTTGTAGAAATTGCTCCTTCTCTTGTCCGACTTGCGCAGGAAGTCCTCCGCCTCCGCGGACGCGATATTCTCTGTCTGAATCGCGCGGTTGATGCGGTAATCCTTGTCGGCATAGACAAATACCTTCAGGCAGTCCGCCCTGTCAAACAGGATGAAGGAAGCGCATCTTCCGACAATCACGCAGTCATGCTTCTCGACATTTTCCTCGATGATTTTTTTCTCTTCCAGAAACAGCTTCTCGGACATTGGCAGGCTGCTGCTGTCTTTCCTGCTGCCGCCGATGGCTGTCTTGGAGAGGTTAAAGATAATGCTGCCCGGCGCCGTCTCCTCGAGGTCACCGATATAGATTGGCGGAATGTCCAGCCTTTTTGCCGCCTCCACCAGAATATTCCTGTCATACAGCTCTATGCCTAATTTTTTCGCTACCCGTCTGCCAATCTCGTTGCCGCCGCTTCCAAATTCACGTTCCATGGTGATGATTTTATACATATTACCAGCTCCTTTTCAATTTGTTAGATATATTTTATCACAATATCGGAAAATATACTAGAAACTTTATGAAAATAAGCAGAAAATTGGTAAAACTATACAAATCAAGACTATGCTATATGTAGTACTCGACTTCTTTTTCCTTTTTCAGGTGCATCATTGCAAACACCTTGTCACGGATGACGATAAAATCATCGGATGTCCTGTCCCGCTCGTGCGGCATTTCCACCTTCACAATGCCCTGCACGCTGCCCGGATTCGCCTCCATCACAACGATGCGGTCAGCCAGAAACACCGCCTCCTCAATGTCGTGCGTGACAAACACGATAGTTTTACCCCCATCCTTGCAGATTCGCAAAATGTCATCTTGCAGCTTCATGCGCGTGATTGCGTCCAGTGCGCCAAACGGTTCGTCCATAAAAAGGATTTCCGGCTCTGCCGCGAGCGCCCTTGCAATCGCCACGCGCTGCTGCATACCGCCCGACAGCTGGCACGGCTTTTTGTCCTTTGCCTGCACAAGCCCTACCATGTCCAGGTATTTCAGTGCCTGCTGCCTGCGCTCCTTTCGATTCATTTTCTTTGCTTCCAGCCCAAGCTCCACATTATGCAGTACGGATCTCCATGGAAACAGCCCATAATTCTGAAAGATTGTGAGATACTTTGGCGATGGCGCTGTCACCTGTCTTTCCCCGATAAACACCCGCCCCCTTGCAGGCTTTTCGAATCCCGCAAGGAGGTTTAACAGCGTGGACTTGCCGCATCCCGATGGTCCTAAAAGGCAGATAAACTCTCCTCGTTCTATGGAGAGCGACACATTTTTGAGCGCCTCAAAGGTACTGCCGCCCTGTTGGTAGTTTACGGACACATCCTCTACACAAATATACATCTGTTTTCTCCTGTCTTTTATGATTCAATTTTTATAAAACAAATTTTTCCAGCCTGCGGATTCCCCAGTCCAGCAGCAGGCCGATGACGCCTATCGTAATCATCGTGGCAAGCAGGGCATCGGAACGCAGGCAGTTTTTGGCATCCATAATCAGAAATCCAAGCCCCGACTGTGCCCCCACCATCTCTCCCGACACGAGGAAAATCCATGCAGTTCCCAGCGCAAGGCGCAGGCTGTTCATAATCTGTGGAAATGCCGCCGGAAATACGACCTTGTATAAGGTCTGCGCCTGCGACAACCCGAAATTGCGCGCCACCTTGCGGTATACAGGCTCCATATGCTCCACTGCCGCCACCGTGGACAGCAGTCCCGGAAAAAATCCTGCGAGGAATATGATTGCGACCGCCGGTGCATCACCGATTCCGAACCAGAGGACGATAAACGGCATCCACGCAACGGGGGCAATCGGCCTGACAAGCTGCACGATGGGATTGATGTAGGAAAACACCCTGAAAAACCACCCAAGCAAAAGCCCCGCTGCGACCGCCGTGACGACCGAGCCGACATAGCCGGCAGCAAACCGTTTCAGGCTGACGAGAATGTGCACGCCCAGTACCACTCTCGAACTGCTGCCGGGCAGACCGTCCGTCCATAATTGCCAGAACGCGTTCCACACGCTTATTGGTGACGGAAACAATACCTCCGGAAAACTGCCAATCAGCACGGCTGCCTCCCAGACCGCAAGCAGCACAAGCAGCGACACGGCAGTGCACCACACTTTCTTTCCCAGCTTTATTCTCATCTGTACTCCCCGCCTTTCTGCCACACAAACGCCTCATAGGATGGCGGGTTTTCGAGAATATTGTCCTTTTTCACCTTCTCCGCAAGGAGTTCATAGTCCGCTTCACCAATTGCGAGATTGTCAAAGGAAATCCATGCAAGGGATTCCGCAAGCACTTTCCTGTCCTGTCCGAGATACTGCTCCGCGACAGCCAGCTTTTTTTCATCCGTCAGTGCATCCCCTGCCTGGTTGTAATATTCTGCCAGAAGTGCCGCATCCTCGCCATGGCTGTCGATGAAATCATCCCGCAGCACCAGCGCGCAGCAAATCGAATTTTCCCACAGCTCTTCTGATTTGCACAGGACATGCCCGACTCCGCTCACGACCGCCTGCGCACCGAACGGTTCCGCAACGCAGTAACCGTCAATCGCTTTTCCTGCAAGCGATGAGGGCATCTCTGCCGGCGGAAGCTGGACAACATTCACATCTTCCCGCGCCAGACCAGCCCCGGCAAGCAGGTCGTTTAACAGAATATTGTGCGAGGACTGGTTTGAGGGTATCGCAAAGGTCTTTCCTTTAAGGTCAGCCGCCGACTCAATTTTGTCAGACACTACCACGACATTGCCGTCACGGTGCCCGAGTGCGACCGCCTTTAACCCAATCCCGCGGCTTGACGCGCCCATCGCAAGCTCCACGAGCATCGAGGCACCGTCAATCTGCCCTGCATTCAGGGCGTCTGTCAAATCCGTCCACGAGCCAAACTTTTGCAGCGCAATCTGCAACTGCGCATCCTCTGCCTCGAGCAATTCCTTCTCCTCAAAAACTGCCAGCGCATGCGTAATCGGCAGATAGCCAATTGTCACGACAGTCTTCGTGTTTTCTGCCAGACTTTCCTCCGCATTGGTTTCCTGCTGTTTCCCGGCATCCTGCCATCTGCTGCCGCATCCGGTTATCACAGCCGCCGCAATCACTGCCACACCAAGCAGCCCTGTCCATTGTTTCTTTTTATATGGTTTTCTCATTTTTCATAATCTCCCTTTTCCTGCTTTTTTGTCCACACTCTGGCTCACCAGCCAAGCACTTTTCGTTTTTCCCTGATATCCGCAACGATTTTTTCACCGAGCGCGGCGGGGTCAGCGTCCACATACATCACGGCGCCGAGCGCCTCCGCCGTCGTCTTTTTCAAAAAAGTCATGACATTCTGCGAACCATAAATCTGCGCCTCGACACAGTGGTAGCTGTTCACGCCCATCAGGCGGAAGCCAAGTGCCGCGTCAATTCCTTTTTCATTGGACCACTCCGGCGACGTGAACGCATATGGCATTTCATATATATTTTTTCCAAGCGCTCCTGCGATTCCCGCAAAAATTCCAGATGACCTTGTATTGTCGATACATTCTCCCACATGCCATACCGGCGGAAGCTCCGGCTCCAAAAATTTCCTGAGCCGCTCACCTGTTTTCCCATATGCGGACTCTGATGTCTGGCAGTATCCCAGCTTCATCAGCGGGAAGGATGCACAGCCGTTTGTCAGTATCAGGACATTATTCTTGAGCAGCACATCCGCCACGTCCAAGATGGCTTTCTCATACAGGACTTTGGGATTATTACAGCCGACCATATTGACAATTCCGAGGATATCCCCCCGCACCAGCGCCTCCGCAAGCGGTTTCATGCTGCCAAAATGCTTGTGGACATACTCCACGGAAAACCCGACTTCTGCCTCCACCTCGTACGGCGGGATAAACACCGGCATTCCTTTGCGCTGCTCAAAGCTCTCGATTGCGCGCGTCACGATTTTCTCCGCAATTTTCCGTGTTTCTTCTATATTAGAATGGTGATGGTCATACCCGATGTGCTCCGCACCTGGCAGCCGCGCCGAATCACTTGTCGTCACGACGACGGTCTTATAGCAGCGCGCCACATCCATAATGGACGGATAGACCTCCTGCACGTCCGCAACCCACAAATCCAGCGCGCCTGTCCCCAGTACCAGCTCCGCACTGACAGCATTGGACAGCGGAATCACGCCCGCGTAACGATACATGGCGGACAGCCCCGAACAGCAGATTCCGTAGAACTGTATGCCCTTTGCCCCTTTTTCTTCTGCCAGCTTCTGAAAAGCTTCACTGTACCCGGTCTTTACGATTTCCCTGACCAGCACGGGCAGATGCCCATGTACCGCGATATTCACATAGCCCTTTTTGAGCGCACCGATGTTGGTCTTTGCCGTCACCCTGTCGCCCACGCCGAGCAGTGCGTCCGTCGCGATGGAGGTTCCCACGACGCCGCTGAATGTAAATGCCAGACCGCAGCGCAGGAACTGTTTCATGATGCTTTCCCAGTCCCCATCCGTCGCGCATCCTGTCTTATGATACGCCTCAAAAACCTCGTGGTATGCGCTGATGGGCAGTATGTCAAGCTCCTCCCACACTTTCTGCCGCTCGGGCGGCGCACATGCCCTGATGGTCTGGCAGGCTTCCGGCTCGGTGCGCGACAAATCGGCAAGCAGGGCGTCGGCAAGGTCAATTGCAATATTTTTGATTTGGCGGCGTTTTATCGGGATGCCAAACGCCTCCGCCATACTCCGTATCTTGTATTCGCCGACAATCGGAACGTCGAGCTTCCCCTCTGCCGCCCATTTGAGCGCCAGGATGACTTCCCGCGCATGTATCCCATGCTGCGCCACTCCTGCCGCCGCGCCGCGCAGTAAATTCCTTGCCACAATCAGGTCGGCGTCCGCGCCGCAGACGCCGCGGGGGCTTTTCTCCGTAATCCGGCATGGTCCCATGTTACAGATTTTGCAGCAGGTACCGCACATGCCGAAGCTGCACTGTGGTTTCTGCGCGTCGAAACGGTCAAATACGGTGTCGTGTCCCAGCTGTTCCATCCGCAGCAGCATTTCCCTGACTGCCGGATCCGGTGTCTTGTCAAGCACATCCTGTTTGGACGGAAATGTTTTGCGGTACTCCGCGACTGCTTTCATGTAATCCTGCGTGATGTCGTCCGCATGGGAATGCTCGGTACTGTTTCCGTTTCCATCCGTGTGCGTATGCGTGTGGCTGTCTGCCGGAATCAGTACCTTGGGGATTCCGTTGCGGTCAAATCCTATGATGCTGCGATGGTGGTGTTCCTGTCTTGCTGGTTTTTTCATCTTATTGTTCTCCGTTTATTTTATAGTATTCCTACTTGTTATATATGATATGTGGGATATATTACCACTTTCCTTCCCACTTGTCAATAGGGGCACAAAAAAAATCCGCATTCTTGAAACTTCAAGTAATGCGGAACTTTTTATACCGAATCTTATGCCATCGCATCGACAGCGCCCCCCTCAACGACCTCAATCGCATCGGGTGCGGCTTCGACGGGAATATCCACCCCTCCCAGCTGCAATGAGACATTCTCGCTGCCACCACTGCTGCTGTCGGTTCCCAGGCCGAAGCTGCTGCCACTGCTGTTGCTCTGTTTTTCTTTCTCAAGCTTGTCAAACATAAATTTCAGGTACTTCATGTCGGCTTCCATAATTTCCCTTAACTCGTCAGCACGGTGTTTTTTCTTCATCAGCTCCAGGTCCTCGGGATCCATGCTGACTTCCCCGTCAACTCCCATCTCCTCGGAGAGTTCGTCCATATTGTCCAGCTGCTCAAGCTCTCTCATCGCCTCGCGCATCATCCGCTCATACTGTTCCATGAGCTTCTGCATTCGCCGCATGTCAAGCTCTGCATTCGCATGTTCCTCCTCTTCCTGGTGAATCTGTTTGTCGGTCGCCTCATCTATTTTTTCCTCGAGGTCTGCCTCGCAGAAACCGCCTTTTTTCCCTGCCCGCTCTTCCTCCTCAAGGTGCTTCATGCGCTTCTTTGCTACCCTCGCAATCGCCTGCGCATGCATCAATGCCGCAAAAACCTCGTCATCATCATACACGCCGCCCTTGTACATCAGGCGCAGTGACGACACCTTCTGCTTCGCGCTGAGCAGCACCTGATGCGCATTGCCGGATTTTTTTGTGTTTAACAGCCTCGTCGATATTTCCTTAAAGCTATATGGAAGTCTTTTCTTCTTTACCTTCTGCGGCTTGCTCTTTCTGATTGAGACAGAACCGACCACCTTGCCACTACCGTCCCTGATTTCCAGTCTCTTTGCATTTGTCTTGCTGATTACCAGACTACTTGTTCCCATCATATTCATGCCATCATCCTCCGTGATTTAGACAGATATTATACTGGCGGTCGAAAAGACTGACCGCTCAGTATAAAGCTATGCACACAGCCGCATAAGGAAATATGCCGCTTCGCGGCTGCGGCTGGCGCGATACCCACGGCAGATTTCATCTGTCGTGAGTATATATATGCACGGCAAGCGAAATTTACCATGCATATTGCGTCATCCTTGTTTTATTTACTTTTTATATCGAACAATATTCATAAATTGTTAACAAACAGATACGCTTTCGATGAAAAACTTTCCTATCAGCAAAACTGTCCGGAAATTCCGCTGCCAAACCCTGCGCTGCAGCTCCATTCACAAATGTCAGTATTTATACTTGTAATACGCCCTGCTGCACCTCTTTTCACATGGAAAGCCCATACATATGCAGATCGTCCGCTTAATCCCGCCACGATGATTCCCATCTGGCTTTCCATCATACAATCAAATCATATTTCACGATGTCCATGCGCACCGTTCCGTCCGCATAGAAGGAAATGCCGTCCGCAGACTGCCCCGTATACAGGATTGCGCTCAGAACCTGTTCCCCATCGTTGACAAACACCTCAACGCTGAACCGGTCAAGGATAACCCTTAATTTCAGTTCCCCGTTTATGCTGTTCACCTTGCTGCGCCGCTGGTGGATAATTGCCCTCCTGGAACCGGAATGTTTCCTGTCCACCTTTAAAATGGACTCTCGCGGGCGGAAGTTCAGCGAAGTCTGGTACTTCTCATTCTGCGCAAAGCGGAGCGCAAACTTGTGGTAGCGGTTCCCTTCCTCCCCCGGGCGAATCGTCAGCTCGATATCCACCCTGCGCCCGCGGATGCCTTCCAGCTCCATCACGTCCGAAAATGTGACATCCTGATAATCCACCTTATTGGAGCGGAACGCCTCCAGCTCGCGCAGCGGCGCCTGATACAGCCTGCCGTTTTTAACAGACAGTTCGCGCGGCAGGCTCATCTGCCCGAACCACAATACGTCTGTCGTCCGCTGCTGGCAGGTGTCCCAGTTCTGCATCCATCCCATCATGACGCGGCGTCCGTCCGGCGTGAGCACTGTCTGCGGCGCGTAAAAGTCAATGCCATAGTCAACAGACTGGTCATGCTCTTCCTGAAATTTTCCGGTCTCTTCATCAAACTCGCCGATCAGGCAGAGCGTCCCATTTCCATTGTGGTACTCAAAGCTCTGCGGAAGCATATCCTGCGGGCTGGTGAGCAGCACCCATTTTCCGTCCAGCCGGAAAAAGTCCGGACATTCCCACATTTTTCCAAAACGGTTGTTGTTGGCGGCAAGCACGCTCTTGAGCTTCCACTGGAATCCGTCAGGGCTGGTATACAGTAAAATCTGTCCGCTGCCGTCAGCCGGACGGCTTCCCACGACACAGCAATAGGTGCCATCTTCATTCTGCCACATCTTGGGATCCCAGAAATCATATCTGCTGCTGCCCTCCGGCAAATCCTTTTTGTCCAGCACAGGGTTCTTTTCATACTTCTCGTAATCGATGCCATCGCCCACAGCAAGGCACTGTGTCTGTACCTCCCTGGATTCCCTGCCCCGCTGGCGTTCCTTCACCACGCCGGTATACATCAGCAGCTGTCTGCCATCCGCGAGCGTGACGGCGCTCCCCGAAAAACATCCGTCCATGTCGCAGAGCTCATCGGGAGCCAGCGCCGCCGGAAGATACTCCCAGTGCAGCATATCCGTGCTGACCGCGTGTCCCCAGTGCATGGATCCCCAGTGGCAGTCGTATGGATGGTACTGGTAAAACATGTGATATTTTCCATTTTAATAGGAAAATCCATTGGGGTCGTTCATCCACCCCACGCGCGCGGACAGGTGAAAATCCGGCCGCGCCTCCCTCGCTATCTGCTTCTCCATTGTCTCCTCATATTTTCGTGCATCCCGCAAAATGTGACTCATCATAATAACCCCCATTCCGCCGACAGCCTGTAAATTAACCATCAGCTCCTGTTTTTTATTTTACTGCGCATCCCCTGCCGACGCGTAACGGTCATACGCCGCCTGGTATACTTCCTGCAATTTCTCCATACCGCAGTTGTCCTTCAGCGTGGAAAGATAACTTTCCCACTCTTCGTCTGTCGGACCGCCTTCCTTAAGCCACAGACCCTCCTGCTCAGCTACCGTGCTCTCAAAATCTGCCTTATATCTGTCAATCGTGTCCAGCTCCTCCTGCGTGTACACACAGTCCACCGGATAAGTCACCGCACTGTCCACATACGGCATCCAGAACTCGTTTAAGTCTGTCAGACGCTCAATCGCGCGGTCTTCCATCTTGAATGTCGTGCTGTAATAATCGCTCAGAATCAGCTTCGGACCATAGACCTCGCACTCACCCTTCAGCTCGCCTGCACTCTTTCCAAACTTTTCCTGTGCCTCCGCGTCCGTGATGCTCATCCATATCCCATTGTCATACCGCCGTTATTCATCGTAATCGCACTGCGGATATTGGGATTCTCGTCAAGAATCTTACTTAAATTCGGCATATATTCCTCTGTCAGGTACGGCGTCAGGTCAATGAAAACGCCGTCCTCCCCATAGTTGGTCAAGTCATAATTGCTGAAGCCAACACCCATAAACGCATCCGGAAGGTCATCACCCGCAATCTTGATGTTGACCTGCTCCGCAAGGGAATCACTCATACAGTTCCAAGCAATCTTCACCCCTGCATCCGACTGCAGCTGGTTCAAAACCTCATTGTTCTCATACCCCTTGCTCAATGCACTCATACCACCCATAACCGTAAAATCCGTCTGTGAAGCATCGTTATTTGCCGTTCCAGGCTCCACCGTACTCGCCGATTTCCCCCCGCCGCATGCCGTCACCGAAACCACAAGCCCCGCTGCCAACGTACCAGAAACCGCCCTTTTCCAAATCCCTGTCCTTCTCATAATATTACCCTTCCTTTCTATATATAAATAATTATTATTAACAAAACCTAAACCATTCAGTAAGAACGCGCCTCACGCTAACCTTTGACCGCTCCTGCCATAAATCCTTTTTCGAAGTACTTCTGTACGAACGGGTAAATGACAAGCATGGGCGCCGCCGCCACGATGATGGATGAAAACTTAATCATCTCCGTCAGCTTGTTCAGCTCCGCATAGCCGCCGGATATCGTGCTCGCCTGGCTTGCGCTAGCGGAACTTTTTATCAGGATATTTCTCAAAATCAGCGGGAGCGGAGCCTTCTCCTCGCCCGGCAGATAAATCAGTGCCGTGAACCAGTCGTTCCAGTACGCAACCATGCTGAACACCACCATAACCGCCATAATCGAGCGGCTGAGCGGCACCACGATTTTATAAAATGTCGTCCACTTTGACGCGCCGTCAATCCCTGCCGCCTCAATCATTTCCCTGGGAATGCTGTTCTCAAAGAAATTCCTCATGATAATCATGTTGCCGACACCGACGCCGCCCGGCAGAAAGAGCGCCCACATGCTGTTCATCAGCCCCGTCTGCTTGACTACCAGGTATGTCGGGACAAGCCCGCCGCCAAAGTACATGGTAAAAATAAAGAAGATGCTCAGAAATTTTCTGCCCGGCAAATCCCTGACACTGAGCGGATAAGCCGACAGATACAGCATCAGCACCGAAAAGACCGTACCAATGACCGTATACTTAATGCTGTTTATGTAGCCTGTCACAATGCGGGAGTCCGCAAATACCGCCTTATATCCGTCCAGCGTAAACTGGCTTGGAAGCAGGAACGTCTTCCCCGCATACACATCATATGGATTTGACACGGAAGCAATCAGTATGTAGTACAGCGGATATGCCACGACAAACAAGGCAACCGCGCAGATGATAACCAGGATGATGTCACTTGTTTTCTCGGAAAATCCCGTTGTATTGTTGGATTTTGTTTTTGCGTTCATACCACACCTCCTATACAAAACTTGTGTCTTCGGATATCTTGCCGGCAATCTTGTTCACAACAATCAGCAGAATGATGTTTACCGCCGTGTTAAACAGCCCTACCGCCGTCGAGTAGCTGTACTTGGCGTTTTCAATACCCTGCTGGTAAACATATACGGCAATGACATCGCTTGTCGCCTTGTTCAAGTCCGTCTGTAACAGCCATACCTTCTCAAATCCGACATTCATCAGACCGCCCGCGCTCATAATCAGGTTCAGCACCATGATGGAGGTCAGCTC
>Ga0137306_101065_pt1 | contig 30513 bp, 34 predicted proteins | sample Inofroosms_March_FD_97187 | JGI IMG/M metagenome (GOLD analysis project Ga0137306, IMG submission 97187) | Mouse cecal microbial communities from Vienna, Austria - N-Acetylneuraminic and N-Acetylglucosamine D2O microcosms_March | ecosystem: Host-associated > Mammals > Digestive system > Large...
TATCCTCTACATTCCTACCGGGCCATTACAGAGCTTACAGTGTATATTTGACGCCCCTTTCTGGTGTGTACTATGTTGATGTTGCCACATCTGCAAAGCAATTTAAGGATTCGATCCACAAGCTCGATCAGTTGTTAGTCGAGGATATGTGGGATTTTTAGCTAGACCGCCGAGAACCCTCCGTCCGAAAGGACGGAAACGAGAGGCGTTTCTCCGCTCTACCTCTGAGCTCCTCTCTCAAATCGCTTCCTCTTTCGCATTGCTTGAAGCCGTCGAATCTGCTGTGCTCTTTCTTCGTTCATCTTTCTGAGCATTTTCTGCTGTGCACTTTCGACCGGAGAAAGATTGTCGTAGTGAATCTTAAGTTTCTTACCCAACTCTCTGTCGGCCTGATTTTGAGAACGCAGAAGCTGCTGAGCCGCACCGTTGGCAAGTCCGATAACTTTCTTTCTCGTTTTTTTAGCTTGAACAATTCCATCCGGATCTTCAATCTCCGCACCAATCTCGAAAGCGTCAGCTATCCGCTGCATTCTCTCTTTCTGATGGTTCAAAAGATTGCGCTTTTTGCTCATGGCATAAATCCGTGCCCGCTCTTCATTAGTCATTACACGGTTGCGGGCGACGTGATAGTCAGCTTGACTGACAGACTTTATTGTTTTGCCACGGGACCACCTCCGTGTGGCATTAGCTTCGATGCCGTTTTTTAACAAGCATGAAGCAAAATGCTCACGAAAGGCAGCCGTCTCTTGATTGTCTAAATGAAACCTCTTCCCGTCTTTACTAATGGTACGCAGAAGAATATGACAATGAGGCTGATGAGTTTTTTTGTCATTGCTTTTTAAATGAAAAGCGATTAAATAATCGTAACCGGGAAGCATATCTTTGGCCCACATCCGGCAAGATTTCTGAAATTTTTCCTCATCAACTCCTTCAGGCATAGACAGAATAATTCTTCTTGCATGGCCGTATTTTGCTTCACCTTCTCCCATATCTGAAGCAAGTTTCCATTGATAAAGAATTTTTCGGTACTCGGCTTTATCTGTAAAAATCTGCCCGCTCTGATCTTCAACTTCAACATCTCCATGCCGGGCAATGTAATCAGCGGTTTTAATCAGATGAGAATAAGAGCGAACATTAGGTCTTCCTAATCGGATAACAACTTCCGGTCTTCCGTTTACTACTCCGGCCGCCTTCGTTTTCGACCCGAGGGCCGAAAAGCGAAAAGCAGCGGTCGACTTAACCGTCTCGAACTCTCTTTTGAAACTCCCTTTTGGAGCTCGTGGCGTCGGAAATAAATCTTCTAAAAAAGGGTTGTCTGATAATTTCATCAGCTATATCCCTGCTAGTTTTTTAGCTTTTGTAATTTCCTGCAAAATAAACTTTTGCTGGGTGTTGAGAAAATCCTGCAAACTGCCTGTTCCTGCCTCTACATCTTTGAGTTTTCTTTCAAACATGGCAGTCAAAACAGGATTTTTTACAAGTTCTGGAACGACTTTGAGCAATGCAAATCCGACTTCGCTTGCGTTTATTTTTTTCCCTTTAGAGGCAAGATATCCTTTCTTTTTCAGCTCAGTAATGATTGCAGCTCTCGTTGCGGGCGTACCGATGCCGTCTCCCTCTTTAAGAAGTTTTTTGTGTTCGGGATTTTCAACGATGGTATGTATTTTTTCCATAGCAGCAATAAGCGTACCCTCAGTGAAATATGCAGGTGGTTTGGTCATATCTTGCTTAACAGAAATGCCCGCTACTGCCGCTCTCTCGTCTTTAGTGACTTTCGGAAGAACTTGAAGCTCTTCTTTCTCCTCTTCTTCATTGAATCCCTTCCAGCCGGCCACTTTGACAGTTTTCCCATGAGCGCAAAATTTTTCACCGGCGATATCTAACTCAATAGTCTTGACTAAGTACTGATGCTCCGGAAAGAATTGGGATAAATAACGTTTAGCAATCAGAAAATAAATTTTCTTTTCTTTCTCATTTAGGGCCTCCCATGAAACACTCTGGCAAGTCGGAATTATTCCGTGGTGCGCAGTAATTTTTTTATCGTTCCATGTAGGCGACTTAATTGAAGGATTAGCCTTCTTTGCAAGAGCGGCCAGATCCGGAATACTTTTAGCCACGGCAGCAATCACAGAAGGCGCATCATCAAACTGGCTCTCCGGTAAAAATTGGCAGTCGCTTCTGGGATAAGACGCACATTTATGATTTTCATAAAGACTCTGACACGTGTCCAAAGTCTCTTGCGCTGAAAAACCAAACTTGTTAGAAGCCTCAAGCTGAATATCAGCTAAAGAATATGCTTTAGGCTGGACTTGTTTTTTGAGAACCTCTTCAGCTTTTGTAATAACACCGCTTTTTGCCTGCTGCAATTTTTGCTTTAAGGCAATTGCAGCCTCTTTGCTTACCAGCCGGCCCGATTCATCTAATCCTTTTTGGTTTTCGGCTGCCTTCCAAGTTGCCTTAAAGCTGCCGCCGGCAACTTTAATATCTGCATTAAAGTTATAAAAAGGGATGCTCTTAAAATTTTTTATAGCAAGATCTCGGCTCGCTACTAATTGCAAAGTCGGCGTCTGAACTCTTCCGACGGCAATAAGTCTGCGCTCCTCACGGCTTGAATGAGCAAGAGTAAGAGCACGGGTCAGATTCATTCCAAGAAGCCAGTCGGCTCTCTGGCGTCCTAAAGCGGCTAATTTCATTCCGTTGTATTTTGAGTTTGGCTGCAGATTCCCAAGACCTTTTCTGATAGATGCAGAATCTTGAGCCGAAACCCAAAAACGAAGAACCGGTTTTTTATTGCCGTAAAACTCTAAGATTTCATCGACTAAAAGCTGTCCTTCTCTGTCAGGGTCTCCGCAATTTACTATTGTTTGTGCCTTAGGAATAAGTGTCTTAATAACTTTTAGTTGAGCTTTTACGCCTTTGTCAGACTTGGGAAGAAGTTTCCATTGAGTTGGAAAAATCGGCAGATCCTGCATACGCCAAATTTTCTTTCCCGTTTTTTTGCTCACCGGTATATCCTCTGCCGTGTATGCGTCCGGTTCTGCCTGCTCAAGCAAATGACCAAAGCACCAAGTGACATAATTTTGTCCGGAGCATTCGATATACCCATTGTTGCGTTTTACAACCCCCAACTCATTCACAATGGCTTTTGCCACCGATGGTTTTTCCGCAATAAATAATCTCACGTTACTTCCTCCTGCTATCTTTCGCAGCCGCTGCCCGCTCTTTCTTTTTTCTCACTAACTTCACGGTCAAACAGACTCATTTGGTAGGGATTTGAACTGCGTTTCGGTTTATTCAAACTTTGAGCCAAGCTCTGGACGACAACAGCTTTTTCCTCCTCAGAAAAACTCTTATAAATTTTTACAGCTTTTCTTGTCTCGGAATGTTCCTCTGCAACTTTAGAAATTTCACTGGAACTGCCTTCTTCAAGTTTCAGCGACTTATCCAAGCTAAATAAATAATCTTTGATTTTTTCGGCATCAGCGCACGCTCTCAGAATCTCTCTCGGATCGTCTCTTAACGCTTTAATCCATGAATCAACATAGGCGGCGTGATTTGAGGGATCATGAGAAAGTCCGAGAGTTGAGCCGACCATAAAAGAGGAAATTTCTGCTCTGAGTTCTTCTTTCGCATATTCCTCGTCCCCGAAGGATTTTCCAAAAGTTCTGTTTAGTCTTGAAGAATGAGCGGTCCAGTGTCCTAATTCATGAAGCGCAGTATCGTAAAAAGCCTCCGCATTAAAGAACTGTTTTCTTTCAGGCAGAACAATCAGATCTTTTACAGGGTTGTAAAAAGCCCGAGACTGACTTTTTTCTTCAATTTTTGCTCCTGAGGCCTTTAGAAGCTTTTCTGCTGCTTCCACAGGCGTCCAGTCATGCTGAGGTACTTCCAGAGGTTTTATTTTCAGGTTCTCACATTGTCCAACGTTAAAAATCGTAAACGGACAGGGGATCATTCTTTCTTTGACAACGATCTCTTCTCCTTCTTTTTCAGGATTTTCGTCCCGAACCTCAAACCTTCTCCAAAAGATGCAAGGGACTCCTCTTTCTCCTTTTCTGACCGAGCCTCCTAAAGAGCGTGCTTGATTGAAAGTCACCCAACGGTTATCTTCAAATCCGTTAGAGCACTGCATAGCAAAAAGAAGCATCAGGTTAGAGGCTCGATAGAGTTTTCCGGTTACCGCATTCTGCGGAAGAATAAATTGTGACTCCCAACCTTTTTGCCAAGGGGCGCATCCCTTTTCCAATTGCTCTATAAAAAGATCTGCAACCTCATTGACATAAGCATTGTATTTATTGTGAGTATTGCTTGTTTTACTTGCCATGATCTTTATCTCCTTCGGAGACTTGCGCATAAGTTCTTAAGCAAAAATCTTCAAAGAACTTATCTTTCTCTTGGGCAGTAATTGCAGTCTCTTCAAAACAGCCTAAGTCTTCGGCTTCCTTTGCATCAAAAGAAAATTCTTTGGCTGCTGCCGGTTTGCATAAATTTTTAATAAAAACCTTGACAACGATCTTTAATTGTTCTGATTTATTCATTATTTATCTCAACCCTGGAATGTTCATCGGTGCCCCCGGCTCACCGACTTTGTTCAGCTTTTAACGCTCCTGACCTTTTTGTTGCTGCTTCTGCTTAGTAAACTGAACTTCAAGGCCCGGCTGATTCAGAGAAACAGCTATGCCCTTGGCTGCAATGACGTTTTCTGTCATTGTTTTTCCGTCTTTTCCGGTAAATTGTTTCTCTCTGACCTCACCACGAACTTCAAGAGTCATGCCTTCTTTGATTCCCGCAGCTATTCTCTTTGCCGAAACTTCGCTGCCGTAATACTGGACAGTGAAGAACTTCGAATCTTTCTTTTCAAAAGTTCCGTCGGCTTTTTTTTCAAATTCCGGCCTGTAAGCTTTAAATTCAACAACAGAAGTCTTCTGTCCGGCTCGTGGGCCTGACTTAGGAACAATCTGACTGACTGTGGCTTCCTTGTAAACCACGATGGCATTGTTAAACGGTGTGTAATCGTTCATACGATTCTCCTTTTGTTTTCCGCTTGGGTTAAGAGGTGTTTATGCAGACAGCGGACGTCTGGCAGCTCTTCGATATAAATTTTTAGCTTGATTAAAGCTCCTAATCTTCTCAGAGGCTGATTCAGCATCCTCTGAGCCTTCTTGATAATCCGAAGACTGTGATCCGGCAGGAACTTCGACAAGCTGCTTTTTGATTTCTTCTATAAGGCTCCCCACGAATTTGGCGCACTTATCTTCTGTCCAATCTGTAGTCTCAATATTTGCAGTAACTCTTGCTTCAACTTTTCGCAGGGCAGTTTCTGATTCATCTTGACTCTTAGGCGAGGAAGTTTCTTCAATTTCAGCGGTGATCTCAATGGACTCAGGCAACTCCGAGGCTTCGGTATCTTTTTTCGTTTCGGCAGAATCAACCAGATCAAACTGCTTCAGTGCGCCTAAAAGACTGTCTTCGGTTTCCTCGGTTTCCTCGTTTTCCTCTGATTCGGTTTGCATAAGCGACTCTAAGCCGGTATTTTCTTGCCCTTCGGAGTCCGATTCAGCAGCATTGGCGGCCTCGGAAAACGCTGCGGCATAATTTGTTTGAGCAGCTTGTGAGGCATTTTTTACAACTTCATTTAAGTTTGCAAACGGATTGCTGAAACTTTTTACACCGATTTCATTGGTTACAAGGTTATCGAGATAGCAGTGAATCTGCTCCTGAGTCCATTGTGAATCCGGAATATTAGCCATATCAGCCGGCAATGAAGTATCTCCGGTGACAATAGAGTTGGCTGCGTTTTCTTCTTTCAACTCCTCATCAGCTGCGGCACGGATTCTTTGCTCTAACTGAGCGACGAATAAATTAACGTCCTGTATCGGAATATCCGGCGTTTGCCAATTGGCTCTTTTTGTAAACTCAGGATCTTTGTAATAACGGATCTTTTTACAAAGGATCGGCTTGGTATTTTCTAAAGTAACTATCTCATTGTCTGTCCCAAGTTCTTGGATTTCCTGCGGAAGCATTAGAGCTCTTCTTTGATCAGATTGACTTGTCGAGCCGCCGGATTTGCTTGTAGAGGTCGATTTTGACTTAACAGTCTGATAACCAAGCATTTCTGAATATTCATTTGCGTCTGACTGGGTTGCCGGCGACGGCGCATACATAATCATCAGAGCATGGTTGGAGAGCAAAGTAACAGCACCTGCTTTCCCGTAAACGTCTTCTAACTGAGATTTATTCTGAATGATTGTCAACAGTCTCATGTTGTAGCCGGCCATATAAGAGACGGCCTGCTTAATCATGTTGACAGTTCCGATGGAAGTCATCTCATCGAGAAGCACCAAACATTGATACTTCAAAGATTTATCCTGACTTGGCAATTTGCGGGTATTCAAATTCAGCAGCTGATCAAAGAAAAGATTAATCAGAACTCGAGCATCTTTTAGCTTTGTAGGCTCAATCTTGAAGTACACGCTCATTCTTTTTCTGCGGACTTCTCTTAAGTCAAAATCACTTGCGCTTGTAGCCAAATCCACCTTTGGATTCTGAAAACTTAAAAGTGCAGTGTTAAACGTGGCGACAATACTTGCTAAGGTGTTTTCAGAGTTGCTTAGAACTCGGTTTAAAGCATCCACGCAGTTGTTCGAATACGGGTGTCCTTTTTCTTGAGCTTCCTTAAGTTTTTCAAGAAGATGCTCTTTAACGGGTTTGCCTTTGCCGGAAGCCTGACGCAGAATCTCACCTAAAGTATTAGGGAGCTCGGGACTTTCTAATACAAATAAGGCCACGCCTCGGAAAAAGTCTTTGGCATTTTCCGACCAGAACTTATCGTTATTGTTCTCACCGGCATAAAGTGCCTGACCGATGGCATCGATATCACCGAGCCTTTCCGCCGGATCCTCACTGACGTAATCGAGAGGATTGTAGCGATGAGTCTTACCCTCTTCGTCATACGGTGAAAACAAATAAACTTCTTGGCCGCAAGCTTTTCTAAAGCCGGACGTGATATCAAAGTTTTCTCCCTTGATATCTAACACAACCAAAGAGTCGGAATAGTTAAGACAGTTTGGTACCACAACTCCAACACCTTTACCTGAACGGGTAGGCGCAGCCAAAAGAACAAACTGAAATCCGCCGTAAGTCAAGTAGCGGTCTTTAAATTTGCCGACAAGAATCGTTTTATCTAAGCCTTTTTTCGGATCAATTAATCCTGCTTTTTTAACTTCAGCCATAGTTGCAAAACGGGCTGCCCCGTGCAGCGCTCTTTTGTCTTTTGTCAAAACAATCAGAACGGCAAGTCCTACAAGCAGGAGCCAAGGAAAAAAGAAGCAAAAATTGACCGCCAAACGCAGCCATTTATAACCGCTCTCTCGGTACACTGCCCAGTATTGAATAATCGTCCATGGACGAGACATTCCAACCGGCAGCCCGTAAATCTGCATGAAGATAAAACTTGCGGCCCAATAAAATAAGACCAGAAGAACAACACAAGCAAAAATGCCGAATAGGACTTTCTTTGAAGTATCGCTCATGCGCTGACTCCCTTTGTCAGAGGATCAGCATAAAAAATTTCGGTAATATGCCGTCCTTCTTCACGATCGCGGTGAACGTGAACAATGACATCAATTACTTGATGCAGAAGTTTTTGAATGACCTCATAAGGCAGCTGTCTTCCGGTATTAGACTGCAGCACTTTGAGAGCCAAGTATTCAAAAACCTGCTCACAGCTGCCGGCGTGGCAGCTTGTTATTGAGCCTGCATGACCGGAAAGACATATATTTAAAAAATCATATGTTTCTCCGCCTCGAAGTTCAGCAAGAAGAATCCTATCCGGTTTCATTCTCAGACAAGATCTCATCAGACTGGTGGCAGTCACGCTGGAGTCTTCCGTTGCCTCGGAAGGATAAAAAAGATTGACCTGATTGCCGTGTTTGGGCAGTCCGTAAAGCAGCTCCGGAACGTCCTCAATTGTGATAATTCTCTGTGAGGACGGAATATGCTGCATTAAAGCCTTCATAAAAGTGGTTTTGCCGGAACCGGTCTCTCCGGCGATGATGATTGTCTTTGCGCACTTAACGCATTCAACCAGAAACTCGGAACGGCTGGCAATTCTTATGGCTTCATCCGGATGAAAAAGATTTTCATAGAGATCGTGCAGTTTCTGAGCATTTGGATCAACGCTGTCGGATTTTCGGATTTTGTTGAAAAAACCGCTTTTTTTGTAATCCTCTATCTCGATAACCGAGCGGGAAATTTTTCTGACCGTAAGGCTCACTGTTCCGCTTTTACAAGCAGGAGGCATTACAAACTGGGCTCGTTCACCGTCCGGCAGTTCTACTGATAGGACAGGATTACCGCTATCGAAAACTTTATTTTCACCTCCGAAAACTGCAGCCGCATTGCCCAAAGAAAGAAGATAGTCGTATGTAACTGCCGGATCTTCAATCTTGGCCCATCCCCCCGACTCTTCAACCCACACAATCCCCGGAGAGTTAACGGCAACTTCCGTAATATCGCTTCTGTCTAAATACTTCTGCAAAGCTTTTTTTAATAGATTTCTAAGAACTGCATCGTGGGCTATTGCTCTTCCCATGCTGTCCTCCTTTTCTTCTTATTTTCAAATGCCTGTCTTTTGCCCCATAAATCGTGGGGCATTTGTTTACTTCGCACATATATCTCCGTCATCTCTGCATTCCTCCGGTTCTTTTCTCGACAACGGCTGCCTTTGGAAGCGGTTTACCGGCTTGTTCTAATTCGACGAATTTTCTGTAGAGAGTTTTTATTTCCGGTTCGGCATCCGTTATCTTGGAGTACTTGAAGTTCATGGCCTTGACGTGTTCTGCCAACACTTCCATTCCTCCCGGAGACAATTTCACTTCCGGCTTTTGACGGGCGATTTCTTTAACGTTTGCCTTAGCAATTGTCACCAGATCTCTTGGACTTAATTTGTCAACTTCTTTAAAGCCGTGTTCATATAACCAAACTGAAGTTTTGCTTTTTAACCCATTGAACCAACGAATTAAGGAAGGCTCTGTCACTGCATGAAGAGCACAACTTTCTACCAAGTAAGCACAAACCTCTTCCTTATAACCTTTTGACTTTTTTGTAATCTGGGCCAGTGTCAATTGCGACTGAGCATACAGCCCAATTGGATCACTTTTCGCCACTAAATGCTCAAGCAAGCTTGGAGCTTCTTCAATAATTGGCTGAAGTTTATTTTTGAAAAAGGTGTCATATGCCATATGAATACCAAGCTCGTGGAGCAAAACACTTGGAGCAGAAACGGCGGAAAGATTTTCAGCTACAAGAACTGCAATTTTTTTAGATTTCGAATAAAACCCTTGAATATTGTTAGCGTCAGAACGCAGGTTCCTCTTCGCCCTTTCAATAGCATTCCTTAAAGCAGGTGTATAATCAACGTCAAGATAATTATCCTCGTGCGACTTCGTAGACTGAGGTTCGGTATGTTTTCTCTCAGTAGTCTGTAAACAAGAGGAGAGCGGGACCGAAGCCGCTTGATCAGGAAAGATGAGCGCGCCTGATATTTTTATCCACTGATTGCCCCATAGATTTTGGGGCAATTCTTTTTTGCGAACCGGTCGAACGGTAACTACCTCTAAACGGTTCGATTTCTCATTAAGAGTACAAACTATCCCGTACTGATGCTTGGAAGAATAGAAAACATATTTCAAAGGATTCAGTTGATACAACTGAGAACTATTCTTCAAAACCTCTACCAATCCTTTTAAAGAACCTTCAGTTTTGTTTTCTTCTTTAGGAAAAAAGTCTCTGTTAGGAAACTCTATTACATTCCCAGTTAAATGCCGGGAACCTGCTCCTCTATGAACAAAAGGAATATGAAAGCCTATCCTTACAACAATTGGGCAAGCAGGAAAACCTTCCTTAAGATGAGGAAGCTCTGCGATAATTCCCTCCTCGTTATCCGGAGTTGCAAGTTCATCTGGAACAATGTTTTTTGTTTTTTTATGAATCTTCGAAGCGATAGAGATTCCATCAAGCTCATCAGTTTGCAGCTTTTCTATCACTCTCAAAAAGCCGCAAAGAAGCAAGTTGTCTATAGTACTTTTTCCAAAATAGTCACAAAGCGAAGCCAAAATGACATCTCTTCTTTGATGAGTTTTATTCAATCCTGTAGACATAGCCATCCTTTTTATCGTTGCAATCCGCTTTTCGGCTTCTCGACAACAGCTGCCTTTGGAAGAGGTTTTCCTGCCTGTTCCAGCTCAACGAATTTTCTGTAGAGAGTTTTTATTTCCGGTTCGGCATCCGTTATCTTGGAGTACTTGAAGTTCATGGCCTTGACGTGTTCTGCCAACACTTTCATTCCTTCCGGAGACAATTTCACTTCAGGCTTTTGACGGGCGATTTCTTTAACGTTTGCCTTGGCAATTGTCACCAGATCTTGCGTTTTTAGTCTGCTTACATCTAGAACCCCATGTTCAGAAAGCCAAACTTTCACGGTTGAGGTGACTTCCTGAAACCATCGTTGAACTTTCGGAGTTTTATTGATTTCCTTTGCAGCTTCTTCAATAAGATATCCGCAGACTTCCTCTTTGTAATTTTTAAAGAACGGGTGCACATTTGAGTCAGAAAGTCTTTTCTGGACTTTTTCCATTAAAGGATCTTTTCCTTTTAATCCTTCTTGGAAAAGTTCATTAGCCTGTGTAATCAGTCTTTCGGTTCTTTCTTTAAACTGCGAATCCCGTGACATATGCACGCCGATTTCATGAAGCACAACGGCAACTGCATTTTCTTTGGTTAGGTTGTCGGCAACGATATAAGAGCACTTTCTCTTGGGATCGTAAAAACCCAGGACTTTTTCGTTTAGAGGCTCTTGAACCGACAAAGTTTGGAAGTTACCCTCTCGTTCTTTTGTGGCGTGAATGAAAAGGGCCTCCTTCTGATTTTGAGCAATGTAAAGTTTGTTGGCCTTAATAAGCTGAACGATTCCGTTTTCACCGAACTCTTTGGTTAGAAGTTCTCTAATGTCCAAACGAGGGGTCCCGACTTTTTCTGTTATTTCTCTCGAATAAAGCTCTACTCCCTTTTTTGTTTCTTTATTTTTAATAACGGCAAAGAGTTCTCTGAATTTATCGCATACCTTCTTTACATCTTCTCCGTCCAAGTACGGATAGAAGTTATCTTTTCCTAGAGATTTTTCACTGAAAGCGGCATTAGTCAGGAAATCATTTTGTATGTTAAGTTCTTTACAGCGATACTGAACAAAGGCTTCAAAACTTCTGGCAGATTCTTCTATTTTCGACTGCCAATAAGCGTTTTTCTTCTTCATTCTTTGATGCATTGAAGAAGCTCTTATTGCTTCTACCACATCTCCCCACGCATGAAAAACTTGCGGACGCAGCTTGGTTTCATGCTCGAAGTGAATTTCTCTGAGGTCGTCTTTAGTAATTTGGTGTTTCAACGAATAGGTCACGCTTCTGCCGTCTTTAAATGCAGCGTGATGAGTAACGGTCTCCAACACAAGGCCTGTGCTTACGGCGGGAAACAAAGGGTTTGATGTAAGTTTGCTTTCAATTGATTCCACAACCGCATCGGGCGTTTTTGAGTAGGCTTCAATTTGTCTGCGCAGATTTTCTTTATAAGCCTCTGATAGACCGAACCTTACAGGTTCAGCCTTGTCGCTTAGGAATTTGCTTTCGAAGAGTTTCGCTTCATATAGATCACAAGCCATGTGGTGATCCAGTGCATGAAACCATTCATGCGCCAAACTCGAATATCCCTTAGTTTTTGTCAGATTAATCAGTCGATTTTGCGGGTCATAGTGAGCAGAAGCAGAGCCGAATCCTCGGGAACCAAAACAAAGTCCCAGTTCACCGTTCAGAGCAACGGCCTTAGGAGGTATGTTTAAAATTTCTGCCAGATCTTTGAGAGAATCAAAAGCATTGTTAAGCATCCACTGACGCTCTCTGCCGTGTTTGCCTTGTTTTACCCAATTACCGAATTCGACGCCACGGAAACCGAACGTTGACATAAACATTTCCGGCGTAGCGTCTTTTCCTTGCCGCCAATCAGTCCCAATTCTTTCACGAATAGGTGAATTTCCTCTCCAATCCTTCTCGCTTTTTGAATACTCCGTCCTTAGTTCAAGATATTTGCTTTCAAACTCTTCTTGATGTCTGAGCACATAATCCCAAAAATCCGCGTCGGATTTAAAAGCTATCCTTTCGGTAAGTTGAAGCTCTATGCTGCCCTGTTTTCCATAGATTTCATAAGTATGAGATTGACGGTCCCCGCGCCCAAACAATCGAATAGCTGAAATCTTTTTGGGTTTATCTTCCTTTTGTTCATCTTCTTGCTTTTCAGCCTCTAAATACCTTTGCAGAGAAATACTCAATTGCCGATTTAAATTTTGCTTAAATTCCTCTTCATCTTTGCCGACAACAACAGCTATATAAGGAATTCTTTCTCCGTCTTCGTCCAGAAAACACAGAGGATGTTTCTCTTTGGCGTTATTTTCATTAAAACCGACTGCAATTTGAAAGGGGTAATCGTTAATATCCGAACCATCACTCAATTTCCAATCATTAGCAGTGGGAATGGCTTTTGCGTTTCGGAATACACCCATTCTCAAAAAAGGCCAGAACTTACCATCGGCTAGAGATAGAACCTCATAACTTTCTTTTCCTATTCCATAAAATCTATCAAAAGCTCTGACATCTCCTACTTCTGGAGCATCCTCTCCAAAGAGCACCTGACGGTGCAGACCGATTGCGGTTAACGCTGTTTTTAAGTAACCTTGATAACGAGGCGAGCTTTGTGCAGGCTTTCTGCCGCTCATAGTTCCTCTAACAAGCCAGAGGCATGCGGCAGCCTTCGGATTAATTTTTTGAAGTTCTATTATCGAATCTTTGGGCCAAACTGAATCCAATGGCTCCCTTGATAGACGTTTCTCCAGTTCGCTTTGCTCGTCATAGAGAAACTGATTTGATTGTCTATTGACTCTGACTTTGCCTTTGCGGGTGTTGTTCAGATCCTCTCCGAAGTCTTCCAATTTCAGAGAGCCGTCTTTGTTGTGTTTAAGACTGTCTCGGTGTTTGAAAAAATCATTGTCTGCTTTTCTTTCTATTTCAAACAAAGCGGCAACATCCGCTTGAGTCAGACCGGACTGCTTAAGAAGTTCTGTATTTTGTGAAATATCAAAGACGGTACTAGCGAGAATTCTGAGTGCTCCGGCTCTAGCAAGAAGTTTGTTTCCTTTTTTATCAAGTTCTTTGCCTGCCTTCATTAATTCACAGCTGCGTTTGAATCGGTTTTCAAGCGAAAGCCGATTTCCAGCAGGCAAATAATATGAAGGATTTTTGTCCTGTAAGTACCCTAAAATTTCTGGTGTCAGGGCACTTAGGACTTTTTCAGCAGGTTCCCGCAGAGATGGATCTTTGTTTGGCAGCTCTTGTATCCACTCCAAGACGGAGCTATTCCGAGGAATTGGGTTCTTCACCTTATTGAAGTCTTTCTGTTGATAGACAGGAAAGAAAAAATCAAATCCAAGCTGTTCAGCCATCAATCTAGCCATATCATCCTCACTCTTTGTTATCGTTCTCGTTGTTTTTCAGCCGTCTTAGCCGGTTCTCCCGCTTTTTGCGGTTGTTCCTTATTAATCTTTAAAGTCACTCCCTTTTCTTGAGCGGCCAAAAACATATCTGCCAACTTAGATCGAAATGCGGGTTTTAAATCAGGATGTTGTTGGAACTCCTCTTGTTTGATATGAGCTTGATAGACGCTCTCAAAAGTTTTTTTATTCTCCTCTGACAAGTTACCTAACTTATTGTCAGTCTCGATTCTCTGCTCTTCAATTTTTATGAGTTCACGGTTAATTGCGACTACTTCAACGCAGTCAGCCATCAATCCGCTAATTTCACATCTTGCAAATACCGGTTCGTCTACAGTCTCCGATTTAACTTCAACAACTTCCCATTCCTTTTCAAATTTTTCTATGGCTTTTTCTTCATTTTCGTCCAAATCGAGAGGAAGCTCGTCTGTTGACCCGGAAAGATAAGGTGCCCATTGCCTGCCCACATAAAGAGGCCGGGCATACTCAAGCCTGTCTTTAAATTCCATTTCTTTTTTCCTTAAGGATTGGTTTGTCTCAGCTAGTCGTGCAAATTGAAATTAGTTTTATTTATTTTTCTTTTTCTTTTGATTGTTGTTTGATTTGGACTCTTACGGCATTACGGCTTGGTGCATTGATGTCGTAGCGGTTCAAAGAAATTTTTATTCCTTGTTCTTGTGCACTAAGAAACACTGAAGTGAGTTTTTCTTCAAGTCCTTCTGCAAGCTGCGGATGCTCTTTAAATTCTTTTGTTTTTCTGTACGCATCCAGCAGCGTCTGCAATGTTCTCTGATTTTCTTCATTGACCTTAGCCCGTAGGTCCCACTTTTTCTGAGCCTTTTCTACTATTGGAAGGAGCACCGCTTCAGCTATGGATTTAGCTTCGGGACGAACTTTTATCTTAACTATTTGATTCTCTGAATGAAATACTTTCTTCCAAGGCTCTTGGATATTCTTAGCATAGAAAGAAAAATCTTTTCGGAAATGCTTATAGGGTTCTTGTGATACGTAGCCTAGAACGCTAAACCTGGAGATATCTTTTTTATCCTTGTCAGAGAGCTTGCTTTTATCCAGCACAATTGTGAAACTGTTAGTCTTTTCATTGAATCCTGTATAGCCAACGACCGGAGGATTACTGAAGTTATGCCAGATATTCAAATTCATGTACCGTTGCCGACAGTGCTCTGTCAAATCAGGCAGGTAATCAACGATATCTTCAAAGCTGTGTCCTCTTACCGGCTCGCTTGTTTCAAAGAACTCTTTGACTTTATATTTGAGGGCCCGCTGATAAATAGCCAGTTTTTCTTTAACTTGATTTTCATCAACTGCAGGGATAATCATTGAACCGTCAGGATTGAGAGTTCGTTCAATAAAATGCCGTTCCGGACCATGTAGTTCATACTTGCAGTCCAAAAAATGAAAATCTATTGTGTAGTATGGCTTGCTGATCTTTTCTGCCGGAGAGCCAAAATATCCCCAAAAATCAGAATGCAATTTACGCTGCAGACGATTTGAAAAGTCTTTTTCAAAAATTTTCAAAACTTCTTCTTTTGATAATTCATCTACTGTTTTTTTCATTAATTTCTCCTGAAGTTTGGCAAAATAGCTAAATCAGATTGGCGGCTTGCGCAATCCTCACCGTGCTTTTAGGATTGGGAAATGGAAAGTTATCCGCCAATTTTTGATTACAAGGACGACTATTAATGACAAAACTAAATCCATGCCATCCCGGGCTAATCATTGAAGACGTCCTCACTGCTTTTAAGATCACGCCGGCTGCCTTAGCGAAGGCATTGAAGATCTCTCCTTCAACTGTTTCCAGAATCATCTCTGGAAAGATGGGTATTTCAGCGGATTTAGCTTTGCGTGTGCAAAAAACTTTAGGTATCAGTGCCCGCTTGCTTCTTGATATGCAAAGTGCATATGATCTTCGACAAGCGGAAATCAACGTTGAAAAAACGGGTTTGCTGCTTTCTCTTCCGGCCTTGGTTGAGAAAGTCTCTCTTACGCACAATTGAGGCTTCTTTAGCCTAAAAGCTTGAAGGAAATATTTGATGTCCCAAAAAAAACTTAATAAGTTCTCAGTGGACGATGAAATAAACCAATTCTGCGAAGATCTTATTTCTTCAGTCCGGCAGATGAAACAAGGCAAAGTTGAAAGAAAAACTTTTGTGGTTCCTATTGTCGAAACACGAAAGAAAACCGGCTTAACCCAAGAAGATTTTGTAAAATAGTATCTCATTTCTCCTTACCTCTTTATCGGATTAAGCTGATAGACACCCGAAAAATCAACGTCTCTGGCAACAAAAATGCCGATTCGCTCACCTTGATTTTTTGTCAGTGTCGGAGGAATATTGCCGCTTTGACGCATAGCCTCTTCAATGATTTTTTCCATGCCGTCTTGGGAATTTTGGTAGTAGTTAACGCCGCCGGAATTCTCAGTCTGTTTTGTCATCGCAAAGTCAAACCCGTCTTGCACTAAAGTAAACAGAAGAGCGTTTCCAAAACGTGCCCACCAATGAAAATCAATGTTTCCAGCAAGACCGGAGCCGCCCAAGGAATCGGTGCCCGGAGAGTCAAGCATGACTCTTACACCCTTTGGTGTTTGAACCTGCGTCCAGAGAACAAAGATTCTGTTAAGACCGTTTTCGACGGCTCCTTTGTACTCACCAATCGCTTTAGAGCCTTTCTCAATTAATAAAACTTTGCCGTTTGCTGAATAGATATCCTGCGGAATAACACAGCTTGTCATGCCCGGGACAGTCGTATCAAGCTTAGTTTCCAAAATGCAGTCAATAAACGTGCCCTTTGCTAAAAGCAGGTTCCTATCGGGCATCATGACGGCTCGTGTAGCCGGTGTTGCCATTCCATGCATTAAAGAACCGAGCTTTCCGCCGGCACCGGAACTAACATATCCTTCCTGCTCTTCTTCACGCAGGGTGCTTGCAAATCCTTTTTTAGCTCCCGAGCCGCCGTCAGAGGTGCCTGCGGATTCACCCATCATCGGGGCCATATTGCGTTTTTCTGCCAATGTCGGCTCCTTCTTTTGCTCTTTTGCCGGAGCACCGAATCCTTGAGGTGCCCCCTGTTCAATTCTCGGAGGCTCTGCAAATACTGTAACCGGAGTTGCAGGAATAGGAACCGGCTCAACCGGAGGCTTTTCCTCTTCAGTTTTTGTTGAAGTTCAGGTTTTGGTTCGGGAGGAGTAATCGACTCCAAAGACGGCAAAATCAAAGATTTTGCTGAGTTGTAATGAATAGGCTCTTTTTCCTTTGTTTCAACTGACTTTGGAGCAAATTTCTGATAAAAACCAACACTAATGCAGGCTAAAAGAAACAAAGCCAAGCAGACACCGATTACAGCTCCCTTTTTAGACTTGTTTTTTCTTTTTCCGGCAACGCTCGGAATGCCCTTACTCGTCTGAGCAAGTTCAGTCTCTTCTTGTTCGATTGAATTGATTTTGTCTTGTTGGGCCATATTAATTGACCTCCTTAATAAGCCTGCGCTCAACTCCGGGAACGCTCACGCCGGTTTCTTTTCTTACACCGCCTCCGCTATAGCCGTCGTTGTAGATACCAACTACTCCTTGTCCGGCTCTAAGTCTTAGTTCTTTGTAAATCCCGTGAATTACAAGCCATTGTCCTTTGACATGACTGTTAAGCAGAGTTTCTTCATCATCGTCTGCGACTCTGTAAACAGCAGGAAAATCGGTGTGCTTGTCAAACTTAAGATAAGTAAACTGGCCGTCATCAAAAACCTCAAGGGGAGCCAGATCTCTTGACAGAGAAGAGGAGCCGAAGTTTTCGGTATAAAGCGTATTCTTCTGGCCCTCGTCCTCGATTGCCGCTTCATTTAAAGGCGAGTTGCTTAACAAAGCATTCACAGTTTTTTTCTTAGCTTCTTCTTGAGCTTTCTGAGCCTCCAGCATTGGATATCTGAAGGTCATCGAGTAAGTGGCGTTCTTTTTGTTTGAAGTAAGTTTTACATCAAAAAGATAGGTGTACCGGTCAGTGACAACCACTAAGTTTGTTGTGCCTTGGAAATCTTTTGGCTTCAGGAAAAAATGATTATTTCGTGCAGCAAATTCCCAAGCAGTTGAATAGCCACTGCCCCAGTCAAGCACTTTTTCACCGTCGGCAAAAACAATTGCCGTAATAACGCCGTTGACAGCATTGATCGGATAGACCTGACCTTCTTTATGTTCGGTATAAAGAACTCGTTTGTCCAGACTGCTGGAAACCGGTTTTTCTAAGGCACTGACGGAAAAAGCAGACAGAGCAATCAAACTTGCAGCGATAACTTTAACTGTTAATTTTTTCATGGCGTACCCTCCAAAATGCGGTCAGTACGCCAGCTTGTAACAGTAAACCCAAGCGGATTAATCAGACGCTGCGACTCTTCCATCGAATACGTCGGGTTGTATTCGTATCCGATCGTGGCTCTCCAAGAGTGCCTCATCTCTTCTTGATTGGTATAGGTATCAACCAGTCTCTTAGTGAATCGAACAGTAGCTACACCGTTTCCGTTAGGAACGACTGATTCAATATCACAGATAATTTTCTTTTTATCTTTCAGTTTGTTTTGAATGGAGTTTTTATTGTCAGCACCATACTGTTCATCATAAGTTTGGAAAATTGCCGGCACGCTCATTAGTCTGACCCGAGCATGATCGTTTTCCAACGTTCTCCAGTCGTAACTTTCGTGACTTAACGTATATAAATTCAGCCAATATTTGTCCATCATCTCGTCGACCGGAATGTTTTGTGGATCCCGCAGATCAATGACTCTTGTAGTGCCAGTGGACTTATCTAATTCGACAATAAACGGATAAGCCTCTTTTTTTACCGCAATAACAACCGCAACTGTACTGACAATCAAAAGTAAGACGATAAGCAATGCCGAGACATTCCAACCAAGTCTGGCTTGTTTTTCTTTTAAAGCCATTCTTTCAATGGTCCAGTCTCTGGCATCCTGATAGTTGTAGCTGTCTTGTTCTACCTGGGCGTCAGGGCTTTTGCCTGCGGGGGAAGATTCAGGAACAACTTTATGTTCCTGAACGTCTTTTTTGGGTTTTTTCTTAAAAAACATATTGTTCCTTGAGATATAATTTAAGTGGTACTTTTGTGATACTTATATAACTTTTAAATGGTGTAAGAATGTTTACTATCAGTTTGAGAAAAACAGGAGGTTCCACTGTTGCAACTATTCCGAAAACTATTTTGGAATTGCTTAACATCAAAGCAGGCGACACAGTTGAATGCGAGCTCACCGACAAAGGACTCACAATGCTTCGAAATTCTTCGGGTTTGCGTCGTAGGAAACTAAAGATTAAAAAGTTCAATCTTGAGACTCTTTTAGACGAACACGAAAAAATTCGGCCAATGCTTGATAAGGAATACAAGGCTTGGGATGCTCTTCTCCCAGTTGGTGAGGAGATTGTCAAATGAGCAGAGACCTTAGGGAAGGCGACATTATTTTTGTCGATTTTGATCCTGCCTTTGGCCAGGAACAGGCCGGAAAAAGACCAGCTCTTGTTTTGAGCACTTTTCCCTTTAACCGCAGATCCAACAAAGTAATTGTTGCTGCAATCAGTCAAGGAGCCTGTTTCAGTCGAGATCAGGGGATGACCGTCTCTCTTATCGGGGCAGGTACTCAGACACAAGGGGTTGTTATTTGTGATCAAATTCGCACAATAGATGTAGTAGCCAGGAAAGCCTTTTACATTGAAACAGTTCCAGACTTTATCCTTGAAACTGTACTTGGTAAACTGGTTACCATCATCGGAATTGAACCTGAATAATTTCATTTTCCGCTCCTCCAGCTTCCTTCGCTTTCAAAACGAAAATTCCTTGTTGCCGCATCTTGCTTTGCTTGCGAAACTTTTTCTTTACGGACTGCTTCTCTCTGCTTAGCAAACTCAACCACAGAGACTTTCTGTCCTGAAGGCTGCGGAGCTTTTGGAGCACCGCACCCGGAAAGAGTAAGCACGCTTACCGCTGTCAAAAGAATTAGTAATTTTTTATTCATTTTTTATTCCTTTTTAGGATTTCTTCGGCTTTTCGTTGGTTTTCAGCCGCCACTGCTTCCTCTTTAGCTGCCGTCTCTGCAGCAGAAGCAGACTCTGAAGTAGATGAAGATTGATGGTTTAAATTCACACTGTCTGCCGGTGAGCCAAATCCGGCTCTTGAGTCAAACTGGCTTCTGTCCCAACCGAATTCACTGTCTGGAATACTCTGAGATTGAGAAACACTTTGAACGGAACTTGTAGAACTCTGTCCGCCAAAAGTTGTTGTGCCGGAACTCTGTGCCGTAGAAGCGTTTGAAGTAATAGGAGCGGCACTGCCCGAAGGGGAAGAGCCGGCCGGAGCAGACGCTGCTGGACTGCTTGAGTAGCCTGGAGAAATTGAAGAACTGCCGGAGGCATAATTTGCCCCAACTCTCATGGCATTTTGTGCTGCAGTTTGAGCTTCTGCGGGACTTTGAGCCATAGAACCGCCGGAAGGCGTGTGGCTGCCGGAATCAGCCGCTGCATCTTTGCCGGCGAAAAAGTTCATACCAGCCCCTAACGTGTAACCTAATGAGGATGCTGCAAAAGCACCTGTTTGATTTAATCCGCTTCCGCCAAGAATGTTTTTTGCTCTTTCTCTAATCTCTTCATTACCGCGGGCAGCTCCGTATCCGAGCATACTGCCTCCCACAAAGGCAGCTGCGGTATGTCCGATGCCGCTAAACATTCCGGCCATTGAAGCAGCCTGCAAAGCCACGCCTCCGGTTAGACCAGCGGCAAACGACGGAATCGACTTAACAACCGTAGCAATAGAAAAAACAACAACGGTAAAGATAGCCAGTTTGATAAACAGAGCAGAAAAGTTCTTTCCGCCTTGGGCTTGAGCGGCTGCTGTTGTTAAATCCATGACGTTATCCGAAAAGATACCGTTAATTAAAAGCAGGGTTGAAGCTATAGCCGCCAAGGTAAAAGTCCAGCAGATCATTGCCCGCAGCCACCCGTCGAACCATGTACGTGTCGATTGAAACATCAGGCAGGCAATGAACACGGGACCGAAAGCTAAACCCATTACGATGAAGATTTCATATAAAAGAAGGTATCCGACGGCAAAAATCATGAAGTAGACGCACACCACAAACATGATGAGCATCAAAGCAACGAGAAAGAAGATAATGGCGATGTTTTGTCCAAACATCCCTACTCCGGTCTTCTCCCAAACTCCTTGAATTGCGGTGAAACCCAACATAAAATTTTTCCAAGTCTCATCACAAGCCGCCCAGGCTGAGTCAATGCTACTTCCCGGCTGAACAGCCTTAGATACTGCCGACAGCAGCATGGATTCGACCCCGTAAACTGCGGGAATGACATATTGAGCAAACATTGCCGCATTCAGGGCAAACATCGACACCAGAGTTATCTTTACGCATGACTCCACAAGAGAGGGAATCGAGCCTTCGACACGTCCGCTGCTTATTTGCCAAGCTCTAACCAAAAAGAAAATCAAAATTGCAGAGCTCACTATCGGCAAGATATCCGTGATGATTGATGCAGAGACAGATTCAGCAAATCGCTGAATCATGCTTCTTACCTGATCCCCGAAGGCTTCAAAAACGCCGGCAGCCATATCAATTTCTCTTCTTCGGTTTATTAACAGGGGCTAAAAGATTGTCTAAATCCGCCTCAGTAATCGGAGGGAACATCTCTTGAAAAGCTTTTTTCTTTGCAGCTTCTTCCAGAGCTTTGGATTGTTGCGCCATCTGGGCCTGCTGAAACTGCGCCGCAAACTGCGAAGCGTTTAAAGCTACTTGTTCGGCTTGAATTCGAGCTGATAAATCTGCAATGGCTTTAGCGTCTTCTGCCTCATTGATTTTCGACATCAGTGATTCAATGTTCTGAAGTCTTTGAGCGACGGTATTCTGTCCTTGCTGTAAGGCTGCCGCAGTCTCGGCTTTATAGTTCTGAGACCTCAAACAATACTCTTTTGGTTCTCCTTCAAGCTGCTCACAAGCTCTTCCTAGTTCGAATTTTTCAAAAAACTGTTTCCCAAGATTACTAAGAGTGCCGGTTCCGCTAAGAATTGAATTAAGCCTTGATTGAACATCTTGAGGAATCAAATTTCTCAGATTCAGATCGTACTTAAGTGTGCCGAAACCACGGTTTCCGGTAAAGTTTTTCAGCTGATTGACCGCAGTGTTGTACTGTTGAAGCTGCGTCTGATAGGCTTGCTGCAGCTGTTGAAGCTGCAAAACAGCCTGAGTAATTGCGCTCACATCCACTGTCGGGATGCCGGAGGCAAAAACCTGACTGCCCAAACCTAAGCTCAGACAGAAAGCCAGAGAAATTACAAATTTTCTTTTTTTGATTTTCATTATTTTCTCCTTGGATAACTAATTACTGTCATTTTTTGGGGTTCTTATCCAACTGAAAGTTACATCCCCGTTGTCTAGGAACAACTCCTTTCAAGGCAGCAGAAAGCTTCTTTTGAGGACTCCCAGCAATAAAACTGTGGTTCTCCTATACAGTAGTTTTCTGCCCCCTTTAACCTTTGTTCCCCCTTTAACCTTTGTTTTTTAACCAACGAAACCAAAAGAAGTAAAGAAAAGGTAGTTCTTCTCAGAAGCGGGTTATTTAGGTGTACACTGTGGACACAAATAGGAGGAATACAATTGTTAGCGGTTAATTCGAATACTTTTCTTAAAGTCCGAGTCTCAGAAGATATAAAGCAAAATGCAGCTGCTTTATTTGAAGAATTAGGCATGAGTCTTTCTGAGGCAGTCAGACTATTTCTGATTCGATCAATTGCAGAACAAAGATTGCCCTTCGATCTGAAATCTAAAAACGAGCCATTAATTCCAGCTCTGATGACCGAAGAGCAATTGGTTTCAGAAGTCTTGGAAGGATATAACTCCCTGAAAACCGAAGAGACATTTTCTTTAGAAGATGTCAGGAAAGACACTGACCGCATTTTAAGAAAATGTGCTACAAAGTAACTATTTCCAAAAAAGCCCGTGATGATCTTGTAAAGCTCACTACTTATTTGGCCGTCGACTGTGCTGTCCCCATCACCGCAGAACGCCAACGCAATAGAATTCTGGAAGGCATAGAGTCTCTTAAGCAGTTTCCTTACAGGTGTAAATGTTTTCTTACCAAGGAGAAGTTCCAAGGCATTGAGTTCAGAACTCTGATCCTTGACCCCTGGCAGGTCATTTTTGTCATTGATGAAAAAAGTAAAACTGTTGATATTGTCCGTATCCTGAGTTCTCGGATGGATCTTCCCTCTCATTTGCAAAAACAATTCTCTTTGAGGCCTTGATTGAGTCGCTTTCTTCATGCCGCACCTTCCTCTTGAGGCAGTGACTTTTCCCCTAAGAAGTAAGGAATCCACTCGTTAGGTTCTTCTCCCACAAGATTGAACAATTTTTCTGCAAACTGAACCGAGCCGGCATTGCCGGACAGAATTTTCAGAGCTTTTTTAAATGGTCCGAGATCCAGTCTTACAAGCACAGAGACGGGACCCTGTTTGATGACAGCAAGGCGGCTTTGCGTATCCATCTTTTTGATAATGGAAAATTCATCTTTAGTTGTCTTGAAGCCCTCTACATAATCGCTTTCTTTGGCATAGGGATTCGGCAGATAAATCTTTGTTGCACTGTTATCAATAAATGCACTGCCTCTCTCGTTTTTAAGCACGTCTTCCGGAGACTGCGTAGCAAAGACAAAGATGCCGTTTTGTTTACGGATGGTTTTCAATTTGTCGAAGGCATACTTTGCCGTAACCGGATCGGCCAAATACTTCCAAAACTCGTCCATAACTATGATGGTGCGCCTCTTATCCTTCATAACCTGCGTTTCGATAAGATGCAAAATGAGTTCTGTAAAAGCCCCTCTGCATTCAGCATTTTCTAAAAAATCCGTTCCATCAATGCCGAAATTCGGATACTCGTTTAGATCTAAAGTGTTCTCTTCGTTGTCAAAGCACCAAGCCAAAGGACCGTCCAGAATCCACTTCTTAAGTCTAAGTTTCAGCGAAGTTCGAGCAGAGGCTGCCGTGTCTCCCTGCTGGAACAATTGCGACAGATACGCTAAGCGTCTGTCTTCTTTCGGCAGACTCATTACCGTAGTGACGGCTTGAGCGATTCGATCTTCGTCCATCGGATCAATCGGCAGTCCGTCTCGGGCTAAAAGCCGCTTGGTCCAACCGATTAAAAACTGAATATTTGCTTGAGTCGGCTCCAGCTGAAACGGATTAATACCCGAGGGAACTCCGTTTTCAATTGTGAGATAGCCGCCTCCCATAGCTCGAATAGCCAGCTCAGCACCTTTGTCTTTATCAAATAAAATGACTGAGAGCTTATGTTCGTTAGTTCTGTACTTTTGCGCACAGAACAAAAGGAAATTTAAAAGAACAGTTTTACCGGCTCCGGATGCTCCGATGATAGAAGTGTTGCCTAGCGGAACTTCTCCGAAAGAATCTGCCTTTGCGTCGGTGTAATGAAAATTAAAATAAAACGGCTGATTCGATGGCATTTTCAGCAACGCTACGGCTTCTCCCCACGGATTACGGTCTCTTTTTCCGCACGGGAAATTGTGAAACGCTGCTAAGTGAGCGAAATTCATGCTCGTAATTCTTGCGACTCTCGGGCGTTGTTTGCATCCGGGGATTTGATGCAGATAACTTGTCGGTAAAGCTAAAGTGGACTTTACCGGCAGAAATCCTGCGTCTTGCAGTTTCTTTACTACATCGTTAGCGTTTTTATAAACTTTTTCTTTATCTCCGAATACGAAAAGCGAGTAGCAGTATTCACCGACAACAATCTCACCGTTTGCGACCATATCACGAGCTGTCGAAAGAAGCCTGATCTGACTTAAGCCGTCATCTTCAGCATTGTTCAATTGATTCTGCTGCCGCTTCAGAACGGTTAGGCCTTTTTGTTTGCTCATGGCTGTAAAGGTCTGAGTTTCAATAAACGGATAAGGACTCTGATCGAAATTACTGTTGTAAAGCAGTCCGTCTAGGATTCGTGAGAAGGTTGCCAAGGGATAATCTTTGAGTTCTATGGACTGCGCATAACTGTTTTCAAGAGCAGTTTGAAATTCAATTGTGTCGCTTCCGACGAATATCTGAACATTGCCCAAGGCTTCATCCAAAGGCATCGAAGGAACTCTGATTTTTTGCCATTGACCGGTAATCAGATAGTTGTAAAAACTTAACTGATTAGAGTAAGTGATGCCGTTTTCAGCATACTCGGAAAGAATAACCGGCTCATAGTCCTGCAGGGACTCGTAAAGAGCTAAGAAAACTTTTTTGAAGTCCTCAATTCTTTGGTCTAGTTCTTCTTTAATTTCTTCCGCTTTTCTTTTATCTCCTCCGAAAATAGTAAAGATGCTAAGAGGATTTGCTTTATGACTGACTAACGTTACATAAAGCTCTGTTGCCATTAAATTGCCGTCGGAAATGTTCCTGTTGTACTCAGAAATGAATCTGTTTACAAAATCAGTTCTGGGATCGGTGGGAGCCGACAGCTCATCGTGAATTACTCTTCTAATCCGATGGACTTTGATGGATATTTCATCGGTTTGAGAGGCACCGGCCATCACTTTTAAAAAGTTGTTCTGACGCTCTGCATCTCTTTGTAGATCTTCGTTGCTTACAGCTTCAAAGACTTTGCCGGAAATTTTTACTGTTGCGACAAGATCTCCTTCTTTGCAGATCACAATTCCCGGCGCAATCACTGCCGAATAAGGCAAATAGGCAGATAAAGACTTTTCTTGTTTTTCTTTAGACTGTTTTTCTGAAAACACTGCCGTTTACTCCTTTAGGTCATTCAAAACACAAACACAGTCGGCTTTTTGTTTCGGTGCAAAAGACAGAATCCCTTCTCGGAAATTCCTATTTGCCCCGTTAGAGAGCGGCAATCGGTCAAAAAATTGCTGAAAAATTTGATCGTCTTTATCCGCTGCCGACTTCAGAAAAAAATGCATCGGTAAACACAGAAGCAAAAGCGGAAGCCACACCCACAAACCTAAAAGTGAAAAAATTCCGATATTGGCGACAAAGGCTTTAATAGGTACACCGAAGACACAAGGTGTCTTCGCTGCACCCTTAAACAAAGGAGCTTGTAAATCCATAAACTTAACCTACAAGCAGGTCTGCAAGCCAAGGAGCGGCAGCAATTGCGATAGCTCCTAAAAATGGCCCTGCAATGTGCTGGATAGAAGCCGAAGTCCAAATCATTCGGTATCCGGCCCATATGATCGCAAGAGTTACTACACCATAAGAGGCACTCTGGCAGAGCCCTAAGATTGTCTGCAGAAGGTTATTAACGCTTTGAGTGCCGCCGGCTGCCAATGCAGGCTCAGCAAATGCACTAATCAACGCAATAACAGCAAGTAATGCGGGGGCTTGAAGTTTGCTGATAAAGTTCATATAAATATCTCCTATAGGAAAGTTAAAAAATAAGTCCCCTCGTCTGTTGTGATGACGAGGAAATCAAAGGCCTGGAAGTGTTTACTTCCGGCAAATTCTTTTGTTCTGGTGCTGTAATAGAGGGCACTTGCGCTTGAAGTCCGGCAGAATTTCTTACTTTGTTGACATAACCATGTTCGTAGCCGGTTTTAAAGTTTCCCGAGTAATAACAAGACAATGCGTCATGCAAAGCTTGCTGGCCTCTGGCTCCTTTTCTTTGCGCTTTTGCGTAACACGCACCTAAAATCTTTGAAGCTGCCTTTAAATTCGTACAGGCATCCAATGCTTGAGCAGCGTCCAACCCATACTTCGAAAAATTCTTTTTATTAATTTGAGCTAGTCCCACTGAATAATTAGCCCCTGATAACTCAAGTTTGGCTATCGTGCTCATGGCTTCATGAAAGGCTTTAGGTTGAACGACTGAGCCTCCGACCACTCCTATAGCGTATGGATTAAAGTCCGATTCTGTTTTGACCAATGCACGCAGTGTGTCGACTGCCACCGTTGGAGCACACCGTTTAGCAAGCAATTCGAAGTCGTCTGCGGCTGCACTTGCTGCGGCAACTAAAACAAAACCTCCGGCTAGGATCTTCGTGAACTGCCGAAGACTGAAGCCTGTGGAACTTTCGTTAGGCATCGTGACCTCCTTTAAGAGTTCCTCTTCGATAATCTCTTGCCACATCTCTGACGAACCACAGATTTAAGTCAAGGAACTTGGAAAGACTCCTGTAGCCCCAGCCGGAACCAATAAATGCAACGACTATGGGTTTAAACGCCTCACGTTCGAGTCCCATTCTCTCCAGAAAATTCTCTTTTCTCCCGTGAGTTTTCAAATGCCCCCAGTCAATAACCGTTCTTCTCTTAACCGGAAGAATTTGTGAAACCTGCATACAAGTCAGTCCCGCTGCGAGCATATCTTCTGCGACCTCTCTGTAATCAGAAGCCTCACTTGTCATTTTTTCGTAACTCAATTGACTTCCTTTTCAATCAATACATCAGTGAACAAAGTCCTTAAGTTTTCAGTCATACTTTTGTATAACTTATTAAGGAAGTTGCTCATGACTAAAACAACATTGAGAAAAGCCGGCGGCTCTGCAATTACAACCGTCCCCGCACTCATCAGTGATTCTTTGAAACTGAACATCGGAGACGAACTAACATGGGAAATTGAAAACGGTAAGGTCATCCTTAAAGCCTTAAAACCGGTGCGGAAAAAATCAAAGCTCGATGACTTGTTAGACAAATTCGAAGCATCGCAAAACGTGCGTTCCTTGGAAGACGAACAATGGCTTAACTCCGCTCCCCGTGGCAAGGAACTCTTATGAAAAAGATATGCCGAGGAGAAATCTATAGAGTCTGTCTTGACCCCGTTCAGGGAAGGGAGCAGCAAGATTTTGGTTGTTTCTTCCGACTGTTTGAACACTGATTTGAAACAAAACTCTTTGAAAGAAAGAGAGTTGATTGCAAAACGCTTGAGAGCAGAGTTTTTGTTCAATTTCCAGGGCATATTTATCGCTCCATGCCTTTGACAGGCGTTCTCTCTTTGGTCACAACTGTCTGTTGAATCATCTGCTGCTGTTCGGAGTTTCTTGTCATCGCGCGGATCTTTTCCTTGACAATTTCCTTGATTGCGTCAAGTTTTTCTCTTTTTGTTAAATATGTAAAAAAGACCACAGTTAAGCAGGAGTATGTGAAATTCTTTCGCAGTGAAGGTAAAATGGAGCCGTACCCGTTAAGTACCACAGACGGGCTACATATCAAGAGAGTAGAGAAAATGAATGACACGTACATCAAAGTTCGGCTTTCCGAAGAACTCAAGGAGCAGGCACTCAGAACTTTTGAAAGTATCGGCATCAGTGCTTCAGACGCGATTCGGGTGTTTTTAACCCGCACCATTGCCGAGCAGAGAATTCCCTTTGAGTTGAAAGCCGCCAGAACACCTGTTTTTGCTGATAATCTTGAACCTGAAAAGCTCAGAGAAGAGATTCTGAAAGGCAAAGTGGCGATTGATGAGGGCAGGTATCTTCCGGCCGATGAAGCTTTTTCCCAAATTCGCAGAAATCTTGATTTATGAAATACACAGTCATTGTTTCTGAGGAGGCACTGGAGGATATTCAGGCAGTTTTTCATTACATTTCTGACAAAGAATGTCTTCCCGCAACAGCCCGACGTTGGGTTGATTCGCTGGAAACTGCTGTTAACGCCTTGAATTATCAGCCGTATCGTTATCCGCAATACGAAATTCAAATTCCCGGAGTTTCGTCGCTTCGAAAACTTGTCGTCGGAAAGTATTTGGTGCTGTATACGGTCGATGACTCTAAGCAGCTCGTTTCCGTGTTCAGGGTGATTTCCTCCAGACGGGATATTGCTTCGCTGCTTGACGGCGAACTCTCTGAGAGCAGATAAATCACTCATTTGATTCTCCCGATGTTAAGAAAAACGGGGTCACCACCCTTTTGACAGCGTTTTGCAGCACTTCAATTGAAGCTCTCATTGTTTGAGGAGACTGAGTTAAAAACCTCTCAACTTCACTTCTAAACCGCTCTTTAACCGTATAGCTCAAGAATTCTTCGCTTACTGAGAATCCCAGGTTGTTAACAAAAATAGTGAAAGCTTCAAAGCGCATATCTTTGGAGACAGAAAGAAACTGAGCAAGTACAACCGAAAGGGCAAGTTCTCCTTGAACTCTCCAAAAATCTTCCTTTTCTTCTAAAAGCAAATTCCCTAATTTCTTAGAGCTTGCTAGGAAATTGTTTGCGTTTTGAAACTGAGAAATTACCGAGTTGAATTCATTTATTAAGTTTGCTGCTTTCATTTTAAATTTCTCTAGGCAGGGAAAATCCTCTGCCTTTTTCCTTAGAACCTATACCTACCCTCAAGCTTGACTGCCGCATCAAGCTTGCCCGCAGAGCCTTTTGTCAAACCAAATTGCAGACCTCCGGAAACGCCTTTTCTTTCAACCTGTATTCCGGCCTGAAGTTTTGAGGAGAACCTTCCGGCAAATTGATTGGACATAGAATCAAGTTCTCCGACAGTAACTCCAGAAACAGTTGTAGAGTTTTTAAGGTTTCCAATGCTGTAAACAAGAGTCAAATCAGCTTGAGGACGAATCCTCCAGTCACCGATAGAAGCTTCTGCTTCAACACCGACACCAAGGGGAACCTGCAGCAAATTCGTGGAAGTACTGCCGTAACGGAAGGCACTTTGACCGTTAAGTTTCGTGGTGTATCCCTGAGTATGAGTTCTCATCCAGCGTAAGCCGGCGTGCGGAACGATATGAACGTTTTCAGAGAGCTGAATGTTCTTCTCAAGTTTTGTAGCAACGTTGGCAACTGTATTTTTAATACGTGCATCCGAGCGATCAAAACCCGACCACAACGGCAGAGACTGAGACGCTTTACTTACATTTTGTCCGACATTGATAGAACTAATCCAGTTAAGGTCGTTGTCGAAGTCCTTGGCTACATAGCCATGAATCATCCACTGGCTAAATTTGTTCCTTGTCGCAATGTAATCTCCGAGAGAATCTGCTTTTCCTTTCTGGAAGGAAAATGCTAAACCTGCTCTTACATCAGGCATCGCTGCGAACTGATGATCCGCACCAAGAATGAAACCGCCGGAATAAGCTCTGAACCCGCCGTTCATATTGCCGGCACCGTCCAAGTCTTTAGTCTTTAAACGTGTTCCAAGCAAATCAGCCCACAAATGCAGACCTGAATAGTCTTTAAGCATTCCATTGGCATATCCGTAATCTCTAAAAGAAAGGTGTTTTTCTACAGAATCCGTTGTGCTATCGGCCAAGTCGTTTGTAATGGACAAAGCTCCCGATGCCTGCCCGATCATCACCACTGAATTCAACAGTTTTGTCTTAACATCTCTGCCGGCTGTCTTATCCTTGAGAATCTTGCAGATGAGCTGCTCGTCAGCTCCTCCGGAACAAGGACCGTTTAACGCTTTGTTAACGTTATTCGGTATAACGATATCCGGATAAAGAGTCCTAACATCGGCTAGCTGAGCATTGACCCAAATATTCGCTGGGTCATGATGCAGCGTCAGAATCCACTCAAGACCGGTACCTTGCTGCGCAAGTGCATAAAGATTATCTTTTGCTATCCAGCCTCCGATCCAGCCGCTTTCATCTTCATTGCCTGTAGTGACAAAACCGCTGACAATTGAGTAATCTCCGGGCTCCTGCAAATCTCCTAAGACTAAAGTTGCACCCGGCTCCACAGTCACTTTGGCTATATCGCTGGTTGTAGTAAATATCGGTGAATTTGCAGCCGCTTCAGCTTTGATCACCGTGTAGCTGCCGTCTGCAAAATACAAATCACCGTTGCCGATTTGGACATGATTGTCTTCATCTGTCCAGACTTTCGGACCAACCGCAATTCCGCCTCCAGGCCCGGTAACAACCTGCTCTGTAACAACCAAGCGGCTCGGAACATCAGG
>Ga0137306_101066_pt1 | contig 30512 bp, 25 predicted proteins | sample Inofroosms_March_FD_97187 | JGI IMG/M metagenome (GOLD analysis project Ga0137306, IMG submission 97187) | Mouse cecal microbial communities from Vienna, Austria - N-Acetylneuraminic and N-Acetylglucosamine D2O microcosms_March | ecosystem: Host-associated > Mammals > Digestive system > Large...
ATCGACTATTTCTCTTATCGGGTGTCCGGCTGTTCACGAACACGTTATCTGATATTGACGGATTTTTTCCGTTAAAGGCAGACTGTGTACGGGAACCGTCCGAGCATAGGATATGGAAATGGCAGATGGCTTATTTTGTGCTCCTTTTTTGTTGTTTTTTAATATGTTTAATGAGGGAGGATTTTTAGAGAAAATGGTTAGAAAATGGATAAAAAGGTTTGGATTAACCATTTTATTTTTGCCAGTGATATTGATAATTGCGGTAGTGGCATTTGAATGGTTTGGCATGCGTATGAATCATAAGGCCACGGATCGGCAGACGAAGAACATGCAGACAAATTTAGTGAATGAAATTTCGGATATAGAAATCCTCCATGTTTACTCGGAAACTGGAAATATATCAGGAACGGGAAATCATGTAGAATGTTTGTCCGTGATCACATTTGCAACAGAAATGACAGAAACCGAAATAAGAGATCGAATGTCAGAATACTATACGCTTGATGGCTGGGAATGTTATATAAATAAAATTGATGATCATTCCTTTTCCTTTTATCAGAGTACCTCAGCTCCTTTTCCGAACAATTTAGAAGGACATTAATAAGGAGGGGCTGTTGTTGTACCCAGAGCAGATTTGAGAATTATGGATTTTATTTTTCTATGGACAAAATGATTGAAATGATCAAAAAAATTACAATTACAAGGAGCAATGTCATTTAGATAAGGAAACGAGAAACGTAGTCAAGGAAAAGGGGAGAGAACCATTGCCAAAATCGTCTGCTCCTTTTTCCGGTTTCGAGATTAAGAATTCCTAAAACTCCTGACTTTTGCTAAAAACGAAACAAAAATATACAAACTCACTCTGTTCAAACAATGTATATTTTTGTTTCAACGCCAAATTCAGGAATTTAAGGACTTCTAAATCTCTGCAAAGTCAAAATCCCGCAGACGGTTTTGGCAATGGTTCTCTCCCCTTTTCCTTGACTACGTTTCTCGTTTCCTTATCTAAATGACATTGTTACAGGGGGGGTATGTGTTTGTTTGAATCACGGAGTTGGTATATGTTGTATGTTAAAAAGATCAGAAAGCATAGATTTATTTTGATTCTCGTTTTTTTATTATTTTTATATATTGCAGGAAATATTTTAAATATTTGTATATACAGCAATAAGGACGAAAAATGCTATGTAGATACAGCGATTGTTCTTGGTGCAGCAACTTTCAGGGGCGATGTTTCTTTTGTGTATCGGGAACGATTAAATCATGGAATTTATTTGTATCAACAAGGGTATGTAAAAAAGATAATTGTCACAGGAGGTCGAGCCGGGGAAAATCCACAATCCGATGCCTGGGCAGCCAGGCAATATGTGATGAGTCAGGGGATTCCTCCAAAGGATATTTTAATGGAAGAGAAATCTACGACTACGCAGGAAAATCTAGAAAATGCGAAAGAGATTATGAATAACGAAAAGTTTCAGGCTGCTATTATTATCAGTGATCCGTTGCATATGAAACGTGCGATGTTATTGGCACAGGATATGGGAATGGAGGTTTACAGTTCACCCACTCCGACGACAAGATATCGTAGTTTGAAGACAAAAATACCTTTTCTTGCACGGGAACTTTTTTATTATATTGGATATCAGTGGTATCGAATATTTCAGGCAATAGGAACGGTTATCTATTAATAGTTTCTTACGAATTATTCCAAAACTGTGAACTTTCACTGATTTTGTTGACATATCCCACCTTTTGTCATTATAATAGTGGGGATTATAAAAAGATAACTGCAAAGATGTGGAGCAGTAACAACATGGGAAAATACTGGAGAATATAGATGAGACAAAAAAAATGGAAAAAGGGAATGGCGGTTCTGATGGCAGGTTTGCTCAGCTTTCAGGCACCTTTTGTTATTCCGGCTCCGTTGGGACATGCTTATGCCTATACGGAACGTCAGGCAGTGACAAATGCTTCCTCCCTCAATGTACGAAGTGGTCCTGGTACTTCTTATTCCCGGGTGACAAGCCTGGGGAAAGGGACTTCGATTACCGTAATCAATGAGGTGATTGGCTCTGACGGCAAACGATGGTATCAGATTCGTTTTTCTAGTGGTACTGGTTATGTTTTGGGAACCTACATTCGCTTTCCAGTAACTTATAATCAGGATTCTAATTTTGAGGCATATCTTACGTCTCAAGGCTTTCCGGAAAGCTATAAGACAGGGTTGCGGCAGCTTCATGCACAGTATCCAAACTGGGTGTTTGAGGCTCAACAGACAGGGTTAGACTGGAATACGGTGATACAGAATGAGAGTATTATTCCCCGCAGCCTAATACATAAAAATAGTATTTCATCTCATAAATCCACGGCAGACGGGGCCTATAATTGGGATAATGGTACATGGACCGGTTTTGACGGAAGCACCTGGGTGGCTGCCTCCGAGGATATTATTCGTTATTATATGGATCCGCGGAATTTTTTGGATGATGTATATATTTTTCAGTTTATGAGTCATGGATATGACGCTTCCACTCAGACAAGAGAAGGTTTACAGAAACTGGTTCAGGGAACATTTCTGGATGGTAACACGACAGGTGGCGACTTGGGAAATTGGAGTAGTGGCGGTTCGCAGTCTACGGGACCAGGAGGAAGTTCTTCCCAAGGGAATTCTTCTGGGGTGGTGGTGTCTCCAGGAGCTTCTGGAAATAATCAGGGGCCTGGTGTTTCTGGGAACAGCGGAGGAAACGGAGGTTCGAATGATTCAGAAGTGCATTTGAGGGGGCCTCAAGTTTCGCTCGGCCAACACAAAGCGTCAAGAGTTACTTCGTCTGTTCGCATAGGGGTAAAACCAGGCCAGGACACCTCAGGAGGCAATTCTTCTCAAGGAGGAACCTCCCCATTCCCCGGCAGTCCATCTCAGGGAGGGACTTCTTCCCCGGTGGTTTCACCAGGGGGAAGCGTTTCCTCGTCTCCGGGCGGCATGCAGGGAGGAACGCAGCCTTCTCCGGGAAATAATTCTCAAGGGGGGACAATGTCGCCTTCTCCAGGTGGCAGTTCCCAGAACGGTTCCGTCGGCGGCTCTGTTGGTGGAAGTAGCATTCCCTATGTGGATATTATTATGCAGGCGGCATCGGCTTCCGGAGTGAATCCCTATGTGCTGACGGCAATGATTCTTCAGGAGCAAGGATCGGATGGCCGAGGAAACTCTATCAGCGGGAAAAATTCAGCTTATCCGGGTTACTATAATTATTTTAATGTAGGGGCTTATGCGTCAGATGGCATGGGACCGGTCGAACGAGGACTTTGGTATGCATCCCAGTCCGGAAATTATGGACGTCCCTGGAACACACCAGAGAAATCCATTATCGGCGGTGCTCAGTTTTATGGCGATAATTATGTCCGTGCCGGACAGGATACCTTTTATCTGAAAAAATATAATGTGCAGGGCAATAATCTGTATAAGCATCAATATATGACGAATGTGGATGGTGCGGCATCGGAGGGATCCATTTTTGCCGAAAGTTATTCGGATACCCTGAAATCTATGCCGCTGCGTTTTAAAATTCCTGTATATACCAATATGCCAGATATTCCCTGTGCAAGACCAACGGGTGATGGAAGTCCCAATAATAAATTAAGTTCTTTGGGCGCCAATGGATTTTCGCTGACGCCGACTTTTCACCGGGATACCTATTCTTACAATCTCATTGTGGATGGATCGGTAAATACAATATCCATTTACGCGAATGCCATTGATAATACGGCTTCTGTCAGTGGTACTGGTAATTTCCAGCTTTCTTCCGGAACGAATGAGATTCGGGTGCGGGTGAAGGCTCAGAATGGCAGTGAACGTGATTATGTAATTCATGTGGTCCGTCAAAACGGAGGAGCTTCTTACAACGGCGGCAATAACAATCCGGCAGGAAGCGGACAATCGGGTCCCATGACGGGACCAGGTGTAAGTGATAGTCCGGGAGGACAGCCAGGGGGTGCGCCGACGCCGGGCGGCAGTAATGTCATTGTTATCAGCCCTTGAACAGAATGATATTGACAGATAGATTTCGGGGAATAAGAAATAGAAGAAGGAATCAGGAGAAATTATGGAAAAACAATTAAGACAATGGACGAGCAGACTGTTAGCAGTATTGCTTTTGACTGTAGGAATAGCATTTCAAAGTTTTGCGGCAAATGCACGGATTGCGTTTTCCGATCCATCGGCGCAAGCCGGCCAGGAGGTTCGGGTAACGATGAAGTTCAGTTCCACGGATGGTCAGCTTTTGGGTGATACCAAAGTCACCCTGAATTATGATGCCACCATGTTGGAATATATCGATGCCACTGGCACGGTAAGTGGAGGTAACGGGATTCTTCAAGTGCGTGGGGGATCCGGAACAACAGAGGTAGTAACCGAACTTCGTTTTCGGGCGTTGCGGGCTGGAACGGCAAACATTACTGTGGGTGACTGGGAAGGCTATGATAATAATGGTCAGACGCTAGCGGAGGTAAAGACGGGTTCTTCTACAATCACAGTTCAGGGGCTGGAGACTTCTTCGGAAGATGCTACTCTACAATCTTTGCAGATTTCTCCTGGGACACTGGAACCAGCTTTTACTCCCAGTGTAGAGAATTATACGGCATCAGTAAGTTTGGATACTGCGAGTCTGGCAGTCAGCGCCATTCCCAATAATGAAAACGCTACGGTGGCGTTAGAAGGGGATTCCGGACTGCAAGAAGGAGAGAATACGGTTGTCTGTCGGGTGACAGCAGAGAATGGGACAACAGTAAAAAACTATACCATTCTGGTTACCAAGGCAGAAGGGGGAGAGAATGGCGGAGAGACAACAGTACCAGAACAGGCACCCGAAGTGCTTGCAGAGTTGAGTTCCGTAGCTAAAAAAGTACAAATTATTGCGCTGTCAGCCGATGTGACGGTTCCGGAGGGACTGAAGGAGAGTGAAATTACGATTGGTTCCGCCAAAGTAATCGGATGGGTTCCGCAAGGCGAAGAAGATCCGGCGTACTGTGTATTTTATGGAATCAATGAAAATGGAGAAGCTGATTTTTATCGTTTTGATCGTCAGGATAAGACGTTGCAGCGGTACTTTGATGATGGAGAAAAGATTAATCCGGAGTTATTAGAAGCAGGAGAGAAGTATAATGAACTGGTAGATGATTATAATCAGCTGAAATGGATTGCCCTTGGCGGCGGCGGGGCAATGTTGGTGTTGATTTTGATTCTGCTCATTCTTCTGATTGCCGCCAGACGTAGCCGTAGCAGCTATGGGCGGACGACATCCCGTCTTGAGAATGATGCGGTTTCTCGCGCGTCATCTCGGTCAGGGACAAAAAATCGTCGTTTGAGCAAAGAAGAACGATATATGATAGGTGAGGAAGAGGACTTGGAAGAAGACTATGAGGATGACTATTACGAAGAAGAACTTTCTCCCGAAGCCTATCAGCCAGAACTGGCAGAACCAGAAATCCGTCCAGAACCGGTAAAAGAAGCAAAAAAACCAGAACAAAGAAAACAAATGACAGAAGAAACGGGAGATTCGCTATCTGTTCGGAAACGGCCAGCAACTCCCATGGTGAATATGGAAAAGACGCTTGCCGGCAGTATGGCTCGGGAGGCGGCTACTTTGGAAGATCCGGAAAATAAATCGGGAGAAAAAGAGGATGATTTTGAATTTTTTGATTTAGATGAATAGGGAAAAGCAGGTATTTGAAAGCGGCGTATTGACTTCGCCGCTTTCTTGATTTATAATTGTTATATTATTTATATAACAAGAACGAAAGATGGTGAGGAAATGATTCTGACAATTGATTTTGAGAGTGATGAGGCGCTCTATATCCAACTGCGGAATCAGATTATTATTGGAATTGCTGCCGAACAGATCCGGGAAGGGGACTCTCTGCCTTCCGTACGTCAACTGGCAGAGAATATCGGGATTAACATGCATACAGTGAATAAAGCATATGCTGTATTAAAACAGGAGGGATTTATCAAACTGGATCGCAGAAAGGGAGCTGTGATTGCTCTGGATATAGATAAAATCCGTGCGGTGGAAGAGTTGCGTCAGGATCTGGCTGTGCTTTTGGCCCGTTCCATCTGCCGGCGTGTCAGTCGCCGGGAAATACATGAGCTGGTGGATGAGATTTATAATAATTATGCCGGAAAATAGATAGGAACAAAGCGATGGAGGAAAATTATGTTATGTGAACGATGCAAGATCAGAGAGGCCAACATTCAGTACACAGAAGTGATTAATGGCGTAAAAACGGAGCATCATTTTTGTGCGCAATGTGCCAAGGAGATGGATTTCGGCCCTTATGCCGCTATTTTTGACGGTGAGTTTCCCTTGGGGAAGTTGTTGTCTGGTCTTTTAGGAATTGGAGAAGAACAGGAGGAACAAAAAAAGGCGCATCAGGTGATCTGTCCGGCCTGTCGGACCAGTTATGAAGAATTTATTAAAAACAGCCGTTTTGGTTGTCCGGAGTGTTATGGCATTTTCGATTTGCTGATTGGTGAAAATATTAAACAGCTTCAGGGCAGTGATACCCATAAGGGAAAACGTCCCCGATATCATTACCAGGAGGAGGGAGAGCAATGTTCTGTAGAAACCTTATCCGGACAGGGGGAGAATGTATGGGAAGGAGAACTAGATATTGAAGAGCAGATCCGGATTTTGGATGCTAGGCTGCAAGAGGCAATTGCCAGAGAAGAATATGAAGTGGCAGCTCAGTGCAGAGACAAAATCAGAGAATTGAAAGAGGAAATTGGAAAATGTTAAAATGGTTTGAATGTATAGATCCGAAACGTCCTGGGATCATCAGCAGCCGGGTACGATTGGTACGGAATTGGAATCAATATGCGTTTCCTTCCCGCCTGCCACAAAAGGAAAGTCTAAAGATGCTTCGCCAGTTGGAATTAGGTCTACAAAATTTGGGTTCTCTGGATGGGAAACATTATGATTACTGGTATCTGGGAGACTTGAGTGATCTGGATCGCAAGGCTCTTGGAGAACGTCGGGTATTCAATTCTACAATCGCATCCAAGAAGACCCCTACGGGATTGATTTTGTCAGAGCAGGAGGATACCGGGATCGTTTTAAATGGTACGGATCATATTCGTTTGCAAATGATCTCTCCAGGACTTCATTTGGGAGAACTGTGGGAACAATGCGATCGGATGGATGATTATATCAATGCCCGTTTTCCTTATGCTTTTGATAAAAAATATGGATATCTGACCTCGTTTCCCACGAATGTGGGGACTGGTATGAGAGCTTCCGTGGTGCTACATCTGCCGACGCTGTCTCTGGGAAAAAAGTTTAATGGTCTGGTAACAGAGATGGGACGCTTTGGAGCTGTGGTTCGCGGGGTATATGGAGAAGGCAGTGAAAATTATGGCGCTTTGTATGAAGTATCCAATCAAAAGACGCTGGGGCTCACGGAAAAAGAAATTTTGGATTTAGTGAATCGGGTTGCCTTACAACTGCTTGCTCAAGAGAGGCAGGTAAGAAAGATAACACTGGAGAAACGCCGGTTGGAATATGAAGATGAAGTTTACAAATCTTATGGCGTATTAAAATATGCCAGGAGAATGAGTGCCAAAGATGCGATGATTTTTTTGTCGCGGATTATGTCAGGCATTGTGGATGGGATTTTGGAAGCAGAAGGAAACTGTGCAATTTATCGCGTTATGTTAGGAATTCAGCCGGCAAATTTACAAAAGATTTCGGAACGGCCTCTGGAAAAAGAGGAGTTGGATGAGGCTAGAGCCGCATATATCCGGAGAGAACTTCCGGAGCTGAAATAAAGACATAGATCGGAGGACGAAATTGGCAATGATAGACAGATTTACAGAGCAGGCAAAGGAGGCGATCGGCCTTGCTGTGGATGCTGCACAAGAGCTGAATCACAGCTATGTGGGCACAGAGCATCTGTTGATCGGACTTTTGCAGGAGGGAAGCGGCGTAGCCGCGAAAGTGCTCTCTGGTTGTGGAGTAAATGCGGACAAGGTGATTGAGCTGGTCAGCCAGCTGATTTCCCCCAATCAAAATGTAGGACTGGTGGAGCAAAATACCTATACTCCTAGCGCCCGGAGAGTTTTGGAAAACAGTTATCGGGAAGCTGTGCGTTTCAAAGCGCCCTTGATCGGGACAGAACATTTGCTGATCGCGATGATTCGGGAAAGTGATTGTGTGGCGGCCCGGCTTTTGAATACGATCGGAGTAAGTGTTCAAAAATTGTATATCGAAATTTTATCAGCTATGGGAGAGGATGCGCCCTCTGGAAGAGAAGAGCTTTCTTCTAGCCGGGGGACAAGAGGAAAGTCCAATACCCCGACGCTTAATAATTACAGCCGGGATTTGACAGCACTGGCTAGAGAAGGCAAATTGGATCCGGTGATCGGACGAGAGCAGGAGATTCGCCGGGTGATTCAGATTCTAAGCCGTCGGACTAAGAATAATCCTTGTCTGATTGGGGAACCTGGCGTCGGCAAGACGGCAGTAGTAGAGGGACTGGCACAGATGATCGTTTCTGGTGACATTCCAGAGACCATTGCCAGCAAGCGGGTGTTAACATTAGATCTTTCTGGGATGGTGGCCGGCTCTAAGTACCGAGGGGAATTTGAAGAACGGATCAAAAAAGTGTTAGCAGAGGTGAAGGAAGACGGGGAAGTGTTGTTGTTTCTGGATGAAATTCATACGATTATCGGCGCCGGTGGCGCAGAGGGGGCCATTGATGCTTCCAACATTTTAAAACCTTCTCTGGCACGTGGTGAGATTCAGCTGATTGGAGCGACGACTATTGATGAGTATCGCAAATATATCGAGAAAGATGCGGCGTTGGAACGACGTTTTCAACCTGTGACAGTGGAAGAACCAGGAGAAGAGGAATCCATCAGTATTTTGAAAGGACTACGTTCCCGATATGAAGATCATCACAAAGTAACCATTACGGACGAGGCTTTGACAGCGGCAGTACGGCTTTCTGCCCGTTATATCAATGATCGCTTTCTTCCCGATAAAGCGATTGATCTGATTGACGAGGCGTCCTCCAAAGTCCGTTTGACTACTTATGTGGAGCCGGCAGAGATCAAAGAGCTGGAGCAAGACATTGAGGTTTTAGAACAGCAGAAAGAGGCGGCAATCAAGGCAGAAGCCTATGAAAAAGCGGGAGATATCAAACGAAAGCAGGAAAAAAAGCGGGAGAAGATGGAAAAGGTTCGCTCAAAATGGCAGCGGGAAAAGAAATCCCGAAAGTTGACTGTCGGGGAGAGTGAAGTGGCGGATGTGGTTTCTGGATGGACGAAGATTCCTGTTCGCAAACTGGAGGAGGAAGAGTCAGAGCGTCTAAAAAAGCTGGAATCCATTCTTCATGAGCGGGTGGTTGGCCAAGAGGAGGCTGTGAGAGCGGTATCCCGGGCAATTCGGCGGGGACGGGTTGGTTTAAAGGATCCCAAACGTCCGATTGGTTCTTTCTTATTTTTGGGTCCCACTGGCGTCGGCAAAACGGAGCTGTGTAAAGCGCTGGCAGAAGCGATGTTTGGTACGGAAAATGCTCTGATAAGGGTGGACATGTCGGAATATATGGAAAAACACAGCGTATCACGGATTATCGGTTCTCCGCCTGGATATGTAGGTTATGACGAGGGAGGACAGCTCAGCGAAAAGATCCGGCGCAATCCGTATTCTGTGGTTTTGTTTGATGAGATTGAAAAAGCACATCCAGATGTGTTCAATATTCTTTTGCAAGTATTGGACGATGGGCATATTACAGATTCCCAAGGGCGAAAGATCGATTTTAAAAATACCGTATTAATTATGACGTCCAATGCGGGGGCTGAAAGTATTATTTCTCCCAAACGTCTTGGCTTTACTTCCTCAGATAATGAGGAGGAACGTTATAAGCTGATGAAGGATCGGGTTATGGGAGAGGTAAAACGCCTGTTTAAACCAGAATTTCTCAATCGCATTGACGAGACCATGGTCTTCCATCCCTTAAATCAGGAACATATGAAAGCGATTGTTTCTATCATGTTGCGCAATATTATCAAACGAACAGCACGTCAGATGGAATTGGATCTGGTAGTAGAAGAAGAGGCAAAAGCGTTTTTGGTGGAAAAAGGATACGATGAGAAATACGGTGCACGTCCGTTGCGCCGGGCGATTCAGAATCATCTGGAAGATAAGCTGGCGGAGGCAATTCTGGAAGGAACTATTCACAGCAATGAGCAGGTTTTTGTAGGAGTGGAAAGTGATGCTTTGAAATTTTTCACCAAAGAGCTTGTAAAAAACTAGCCTTTTTCGGTTGTTTGGAGTATACTCATAGTATAATCTTCGGATGTACGGTTAGATTTTTGCCGTGCATCCGGATTGTAACATTTATTTATTACACATATTTACAGGAGGGCAAAGTTATGCCAGTCGTTGAATCTTTAATTCGTTCGGAAGCAGATGGAACCATCAGTTTTGGCAATTACCAATTAGCCGCCAAATCGAAGCTTCAGGATTTTGAGCATGATGGGGATTCCTATAAGATCAAGACCTATTATGAGATCACTAAGCTGGAACGTAACGGAATGTTTGTCTATGAATCGGTACCAGGAACAGCAGTAGAACATTTTTCTGTCAGCAATAACGGAGTGGAATTTGTGGTAGAAGGAAATAAGGATGCACAGATTACGATCCAGCTGGAGGATGATACCGAGTATGAAGTATTCGTAGATGATATGGCTGTAGGTGGTATGAAGACGAATATGAGCGGCAAACTGGTAGCTAGTGTAGAGTTGAATGAAGGAGTCGGAAGCCGGGTAAAGGTAGTGAAACGGTAGGAGATACATATGGCAAAGGCAAAAACCACGGCATTTTTTTGTAAAGAGTGCGGTTTTGAATCCGCCAAATGGGCGGGACAATGTCCGGCATGCCGGGCATGGAACACGATGGTAGAGGAGCCAGTGGGAAAGAAGGAGTCATCCCGGCGTAGGATGGCTGATGAAAGAAAAGCAGCAGCTAAGCCGGTAACTTTGGCAGAGGTATCGATTGAAGAACAGGATCGGATATCTACCGGATATCGGGAGCTGGATCAGGTACTGGGGAGCGGCATTGTAGCCGGCTCCCTAGTTTTGGTTGGAGGGGATCCGGGAATCGGCAAATCTACTTTGTTATTGCAGGTATGTCGGAACTTAGCTGCTTCTGGCCATAAAGTATTGTACATTTCTGGAGAAGAGTCTTTAAAACAAATTAAATTGCGGGCAAATCGGATTGGCAAAGTTACCGGTCAATTATTGTTTCTGTGTGAAACCAGCTTAGATGAAATCGAAGAAGCGATACGGGAGACCAAACCAGAGATTGTGATCATTGATTCGATTCAAACCATGTATCGGGATGATATAACTTCAGCGCCAGGAAGTGTCAGTCAGGTGCGGGAATCCACCAATATCTTGCTGCAGATTGCCAAGGGGATGGGAATCTCGGTATTTATTGTAGGGCATGTGACAAAGGAAGGGGTCGTAGCAGGTCCCCGTGTTCTGGAACATATGGTAGATACGGTATTGTATTTTGAAGGAGACCGCAACGCTTCTTACCGGATTTTGCGGGGAGTGAAGAACCGGTTTGGCTCCACGAATGAGATTGGTGTTTTTGAAATGCAAGAACAGGGATTAGCGGAGGTGGAGAACCCGTCAGAATATCTCTTGAGTGGACGTCCCGAGGAAGCCTCAGGAGCGGTGGTGGCATGTTCGCTGGAAGGAACCCGTCCTATTCTGTTGGAGGTTCAGGCACTGGTGGCTCAGACGAATTTCGGTATGGCCAGACGGACGGCCGCGGGAACCGATTATAATCGGGTGAATCTTTTGATGGCGGTGTTAGAGAAGCGGTGTCATTATGAGATGTCTCGTTATGATGCATATGTGAATATTGCGGGTGGAGTGAGAATGAATGAGCCAGCACTGGATCTGGCAATCATCTTGGCGTTGGTGTCAAGCCTGAAAGATCGGCCGGTAAATCCCAAGTGCATTATTTTTGGAGAGGTGGGATTGTCCGGAGAGGTACGAGCAGTTTCAATGGCCGAGCAACGAGTGCGGGAAGCCGCAAAGCTGGGGTTTGAAAGTTGTATTTTACCTCAGGTCAGTCTGGAAAAGATGAAAAAAGTGGAAGGAATGATACTTCATGGAGTTCGCAATGTGCGGGAAGCCATTGGCCTGATTTGACGGAAGGGAGAGAGATAGCTTGGTCGAAAAAATTGTCAAAAAGAAAAATGTTGACAAATAATAAGAGATATGATAGAATTAAGAAGTTGTTGAGAGACACATTTAGGGGAATAGTTCAATGGTAGAGCGGCGGTCTCCAAAACCGTAGATGGGGGTTCGAGCCCCTCTTCCCCTGTTGCATGAGAGCAGTGAAGATCTTTATTTAAAAAGGTTTTCACTGTTTTTTTGTTTGAATTTACGTGGGCTTGTTTTTCAAAAAAAAGGCATATTTTTCTTGTAAAATGTGAATTTTTACGAGGTTGTCACGTGTGTAGAATTTCATTTTTCTCGAACAGCCAAAGAGAAAAATATACATAAGTGGGAATTTACATAAAAATGGAAAAAGGCGGCGGGATGAAATTAGAAGAAATGTGCAGAAAAGAGACGGATGCGAAGGATTGCCAGAATTTGACTTTTTTAGAGTAACATGGTATAAAGAGAATAACGCCAATGGTGGTGTTCAACAAGAAGGAGTTAGATATGATGAAAGAGAAAAAGATCAAGTTAGTGAGCATCGCAGACGCGAAGACGTTTGTGACAGCAGCCATGAAGTGCGATTTTGATGTTGATGTTTTCTACAACCGTGTGGTCATCGACGGGAAATCTATCCTGGGCGTACTGAGTATGGATCTGACCAAAACTCTTAATGTAAGACTGCATGGAGAAGACGAGGAATTCGAGACATATCTGGAGACAATTGCACCAGTAGATGAAAAAATCGCATAAAGAAGTGATAGAAAATAATGGCTAAAAAGCAGGCGGCACAAAAGAGATTGTGTCGGCCTGTTTTTTTGTTATAATAGGGAGAAAAGGATCTGGGGGAATGTTATGGCACAACAAGAGAAACAAAAGATTAAAATATCGGTCCGTAATCTGGTAGAGTTTGTCATGCGGGGAGGAGATATTGATAATCGAAGAACAGGAGGCGCCGAACGGGATGCCATGCAGGCCGGCAGCCGGATCCATCGCAAAATTCAACGTCGAATGGGAGCGAATTATCAGGCAGAAGTAGCTTTAAAATATGTGTGGGAGCGGGAGAACTATCAGATTATAATCGAAGGCCGGGCAGATGGGATTATCCGAAACGAGAAAGAAATCATGATTGACGAGATCAAGGGAGTCTATCTGGATGTGAACCGTCTAGAAGAACCCAAGGAAGTCCATTTGGCACAAGCCCTTTGTTATGCCTATATTTATGCGAGTCAGAACAGTCTGGAACAAATGGGAATTCAGCTCACTTATTGCAATATCGAGACAGAAGAGATACGGAGATTTCAGCAAAACAAGAGCATAGCAAAGCTGAAAGAATGGTTTGGAAACCTTATTCAAGAGTATGAGAAATGGGCGGAGTATCAGTATCAACACGGATTGCTTCGGGAGGAATCTCTACAACAACTTTCTTTTCCCTATCCTTATCGAGAAGGACAGAAGGAACTGGCAATCTCTGTATATCGCGCTTTGAAAAGAAAACAGAATTTGTTCATTCAGGCGCCTACCGGAATCGGAAAGACTCTTTCCACCGTATATCCGGCATTGAAAGTACTAGGAGAGGGACAAGAAGGAAAGCTATTTTATCTGACAGCGAAGACGATTACCCGAAATGTAGCAGAAGATTGTTTTCAGCTTCTTCGGGAACATGGTCTGTTTTTTCGCACGGTCACGATCACAGCGAAAGAGAAGCTTTGTCCATGGGAAAAGGCAGATTGCAATCCGGAAGCATGCAATCGGGCCAGAGGACATTACGATCGGGTAAACTTGGCGGTATTTGATATCATCCATCAGGAATTTGGAATTACCCGAGAGGTGATATTGCAGTATGCGGATAAATACCAGGTTTGTCCTTTTGAATTTTGTTTGGATATCAGTAACTGGGTGGACGGAGTGATCTGTGATTATAATTATGTATTTGATCCGAATGTCCGGTTGAGACGATATTTTTCGGACGGAGTATCGGGAGAGTATCTGTTTTTGATTGATGAGGCGCATAATCTGGTGCATCGTGCCCGGGAAATGTTCAGTGCGGTATTGGTAAAAGAAGATTTTCTGACAGTAAGAAAAGTTTTGAAGGGACATGCGAAAAAAGTGGAACGTTTGTTAGAGCGTTGTAATCGGAAACTTTTAGAGCTGAAGCGGGAGTGTGAGGAATACCAGGTTTTAGAAGAGGTGAATCTTTTTGCCAAGGATTTGATGGAACTTTTTGGGGAAATGGAAAATGTTATGGAGGAACCAGACGGCATTCGGAATCTTCCAGACTGGGATGTGGTGTTGAATTTCTATTTTGCAATACGCCATTTTCTGAATATGTATGAAAATTTGGATGAGCATTACCGCATTTATACGGAACTAGGACAAGACGAACGCTTTTCTTTGCATTTGTTTTGTATGGATCCTTCTCATTGTTTGGCCAATTGCCTGGAAAAGGGATGCGGAAGTATATTTTTTTCCGCCACCTTGCTTCCGGTATTGTATTATAAAAAGCTTCTTTCGGGTAAGCCAAAAGATTATGCGGTCTATGCACAGTCACCATTTCCGAAAGAAAATCGAATGCTGCTGATCGGTACGGATGTCAGCAGTCGCTATACCCGGAGAAATCGGGGAGAATACGGTAAAGTGGTGGCTTATATCTGTGCAGTTGCCAGAAGTCATAAAGGGAATTACATGGTGTTTTTTCCCTCATATCGATATATGGAGGCAGTGGAAAAGGAACTGCAATTGTTTGATGATGGTTCATTTACCTGGCAGATGCAGGGAGTGCACATGAGCGAAGAGGAACGAGAAGCATTTTTGGCAGATTTTGAAACGGGACGGGAACGATCCCTAGTAGGATTTTGTGTGCTGGGTGGGATATTTTCGGAAGGGATCGATTTGAAGGCAAAGCGGCTGGAGGGAGTGATTATTGTGGGGACCGGTCTGCCAATGGTCTGCACCGAACAAAAAATCCTGAAGGAATATTTTGATGGACAACGGGAAAACGGATATGATTATGCGTACCAATATCCGGGAATGAATAAAGTTTTGCAGGCAGCCGGGCGGGTAATCCGGACCGGAGAGGATCGGGGAATCATCCTGCTTTTGGATGATCGTTTTCTGCGGCCAGAGATACAGGCAATGTTCCCCAGGGAATGGTCGGAATACGCGCCGGTTACCCGGAATACGGTGTTTGAATGGCTGAAAAGATTTTGGGACAGGTGGGAACAGAACGATGAGGCGACGAAGACTTTGGAATGAGATCGCTTCCGTGTTAAAGCATGTCCATAAATTGTTTTGCGGCTTGAGACAGAGGCAGGTGTTCATTATAAGCAACCACCAGCTGACGAGCAGGAATCGGTTCTTGTAAGTCCAAAACAAACAGATTGGAGAGATTGCCCGGCACACAGTAATCAGGAACAAAGGCGATACCAAGTCCAATGCGGGCAAGATCAATCAACAGATCGTTGCTGCTGAGTTCAATCTCAGGGACCAGATCCAGCTGATGACGCTGAAACAAACTGTGGAGGAATTCACTGGTAGTACTTTTGCGATCCAGCATCAGAATCGGGCAATTCTGGAGCTGGCTTAGATGAATTTTCTGGTTTTTCAAATGATAGTATTCCTCATTGGCTACAAATACATCGTGAAATTCCCGGATAATCCGTACATTTTGCGTGTTAGAGAGACCAGAATTCGGATAATTGGTAATGCAGAAATCAACCTGGCCGGATTCTAATAGTCTGGCACAGGCAATCGAGGTCTGGTTGTTGACTTTGATATGAATCTTGGGATAGCGACGATGGAATTCTTTTAAATAAGAAACCAGATAATAGCGGCAGATGGTGTCACTGGCTCCGATACGGAGCTGACCGCCGCCTAAAGTATTGGCTTCTAAAAGCTGATTCTCTCCGCGACGGATCAAGCTCATGGCCGGTTCAATATGTTTAAGCAAAATCTCTCCTTCGGGAGTCAGTTGCACGCGTTTGGTACTGCGGATAAATAAGGGTTGGTTCAGCTTTTTTTCTAAAAGCTTGATAGACTGGCTGACGGCAGACTGAGAGATAAAAAGCTGTCGGGAAGCTTCCGAAAAGCTTAAGGTGTTCGCTACATGATAGAAGACTTTGTATAATTCATAATTGATATCCATAATTAGAGCTCCTTATAAGTAGTGATTTTATTGTAACATAGATAGCAGGGCGGGTAAAGAGAAAAGAATGGTTGAATTCGAAGGATTAAAAGGAAAAGATCGTAGAGATGTCGATTACTTGAAAATAAGTGTATATTATGATAGGATAAATTCGTTATTATTTACAGAGCAGGGATTAAGGAAGGGCTTTATCTAAAAAAATCACTGTTGGGGAGGAAACGAAATGGAAAGCACAGGAAGTAGAAATAGGATTGGAGCAAGGCGCCTGACATCACAGGAGGTCAAGCTGATTCTGCCAACTTATGAACAGATTACCAAGCAAATTGAACAATTTCGAGAGGAAAAGAGAGAAAGCCGGCAAACAGAGAATCAGAAAACCAATAATATTGGTATTATCGGTGCCAGAGGAGCAGGAAAAACTTCTGTTTTGAAGACCATTCGCGCAGAATTAGAAGAAAAGCAGAAGAAAGGGGAGCAGACGGGAGCAGATCAGGATATCATTCTTCCAATCATTGTTCCAGAAAATATGTCCGAGTCCAGTACTCTGATGGCTACGATTTTAGGAATGCTGAAAGCGCCGGTTCGTGAGCGCGCCAAACAGATGAAAGAAAAACGTACAAATGGCAAATACGATGATTGCATTGGGGAAAGTAAGCTGGAGAAAGATTATAATGAGGTGGTAAAGCAGTATACCTTTATTCAGAAAGAATATCGGGATATTTTGATTCATGAATACACTACTGAAAATGATTATGTAAAGAGTTCGACGAAGGTATTTAACTCCGATGTCGAATTTATAACAAAATTTAATCAGCTGCTCGATGCCTTGTTAAACGGAGAGGAACAACCCCAAAATGCGCTTTTGTTTCTTTTTATTGACGATATTGATCTCAGTACGCATCGCTGTGCAGATGTGGTGAGAACACTGCTTTCTTATTTATCCAATCAGAATATTGTCACGTTGCTTTCCGGAGATCTGTCTACCTTTGAAGAAGCATTGACGCTGGATTTTTTGAGACAGGAAAATGTCCTCGACAAAAATATGATTGATCACTCCATGATGATCAGCGGAAGCGGACTGGATCTGGAAACCAGAACCCTTTTAGCGAGCAAAAAGCAGTTGGCTTATGAGTATTTGAAAAAAATTCTGCCTCCCGTTTACCGTCATAATATTAAAGAATGGTCTTTAGACGAGAAGGGGAATTACTGTATTCTTGATTCAAACGAGGAAAATCCGGAAGAAAAAACATTATCTCATTTGCTTGCCACGGCTTTAAGAGGGTGGATCGATCCGGCCTTCTTTCGTTATATCCGGCTGGAGCATGACGACAAGAACCGCCAGACAGAAGAGCAAGAAGTGATCCCTTATACCTATCATTTATTTGACAATACTTCCCGCGGATTGAATAACATTTATAACTTGCTGAGGGAGATAGAAAAGAAACGAGAAAATGAATCCGAGGATTTCTGGAAAGAAGACGAAAAAGGACATTTTCTGGAAGAAAAAAAGCAGCTTTTGGATACCATTATTTCGTCTAAACAGCTTTATAATCAGTATCGGGATAAGATACAAGGGGTGATGTTTCGCATCAATGAATTCGAAAAAGAAGGAAAAGTTTTTTTTGATAACGCTTATGCCATCATCTATAGAAAAGAGAAGCAGAAATTAAAAGAAGATACGAAAGGCAACACGGCCAAACAGGATATTATGGTTTATAATATAAAAAATCCGGTGGATCGATTTTCCCTGTTTCTTTTTGTGGATTTTGCCGCCAGAATTTTTTATGAGAGAAAGTATCAAAAAATAGTAGATGCAAATGAAGATTATCAGGCATTGAAGAAAAAAGCCATGGAAGATCTCTTTTTCAATCCGGTCATCGCAGAAAAGGCCATGGGTTCTCTGGAGGATTACGACTGGAGATTATATAAGACCTCCTCCAATATGAACAGGGAAATTCGATTGAAAATGACAATGTACGATGTGAATGCCGGATTTTTACTGGCAGGCGATCTGGTCTTTAATCTGACCTATTATAAAAATCTTCCGTTGGAGCGAATTCTGACATTATACCAGAAACAAGAAGATACAAGACAGGATTCTCATAATATAGAAAACAGATTGTTCCCTATGGATTTGAAACAACGGCTTATTCTTTCATTCTGGCAGACCGTATCCTCTCTTGCCAAGCTTCATGAAAAAGAAGTGGTGGAACAAATCGCGCAGTATTATCCTGTCTTTTCGAAAGAATTTATTTATATAGAAAATCAGATATCGGGAATACCGATCCAGAATATTGTCAATCGTCTGTTTGATGAAGATTGTAAAAAGGCGGTTCCAGACACCAATGATGCGGATCATCAGCTGGTGCGGCGGATTTTGTTAAATACAATAGCAGAACAGCAATCGAAGGCAAAGCAAGGCAAAGAGAAAGAAGAAGGACCGTGGAAAAAACTTCCCGCAGGAGAGAATACCGAAATTTTAAGTAAAAAGGGCAGAGAGGGATGCGATGAAAAGAGGAAAAAAATATTAGAAGGAATCGGAAAAAATAATCTCTGGAGCGAAGAAGTGGTGAAAGAAAATGTAGAAGATTATTTGCTTCATCAGCTTCGTGAATATTTTAAAAGAATTTTCTCCGGTTTGGCGGCAAACGCGAATACGAATCCCCCTGAATGGATCGTAAATATCAGTAATGCCCAAAAGACATGGGATGAATTTTACCGCTCTCCGGACGGAACTACCTACACAAATAAAGCGAAAGAAACCAAAAGAAACCTTTTTGAGATTATAGCAGGAGAAACCGAAAGAAACAAGAATAGAATTTCCTATAAAACGTATGAAAAGATTATAGACGAGTTGCAAAAACTGGCATGGAACTATCGGGTGTGGTACGGCAGAGCAGAAGCGCAGGATTTGTTGAAATGTCTTCAGGAAGCATACGCCGAGCCAGTAAAAAAGGAGAGCGATGATGCGGGTGGAGATCATGCATGGGAGAAGTATAAAGAATATTATGATTTTATTTTCTATTTATCCTATTATTACGATTGCAAAATGGCCAATGATTCTGCTGATCAGATAAATCAGGAAGCGGAAATCTTAAAAAAGATCACAGAGAGTTTGTCCATTGCCCACAGAAAGGCTGACAGGCAGGTATTGGATACGCTGATTGACAAGCTGAATGAAGTACTAGATCCAGAGGACAGAATCGACAGCGATGAATTTGAAGAGCTGTTTTCCAAAAATCAAAAATAGAGGAGGAATCATGATTAACGATTCCATTAACCGCTTTTTGGGCGTGTTGTGCTATCCGTTTGCTTCTCTGGAATCTTTTTGGCGGGATCGCATTCAGGAATATGTGGCGGCCTGCCGGAAGCCAGAGAAGGACAGAAAGGAAATCGCCAGGATACGGGAGAGTCTGCAAAATGAATTGGTGGGATATATTCGAAAAAACTATCCGCTCTATTCCTATGATGAGATTTATCTGTATCTGGAACGAAGTTATCTCTATGATATAGAGATGTATGAAGATGCTTTAGCGCTTTATAGTCACATTATGGAGAGAATGGCTTCTACCTTGTTATCTCACAGAGATGGGCAGATGGTTTTTAAATACTGGGAGAACAAGGATGATAAGGCGCTGTTTGGCGGTTTTGCCGGCAGCAATAAGGTGATTCTTTTTCATAGCCTGAATTGCCATATTCCTATGGATGTAATTGCCATTGTCTATATGATCCGCAATCAAAGAGAGCCAGATATCCGATGCCTGGATTATTTTTATGGCAATATTGAGGTGGCGGATCAACAGCTTTCACGGATTCTAGAAAAGGGAGTAGCAGAAAATCATCTTCATAAAGGGGTTTCCAGAACGTTTTCTAGTATATGGGATTCTCTGATGGAGCCGCTGACTGTAGAAAGGGGAAAAGCGTTTTCTAAAAAGCAGTTTATGAGTGGAACCAGGGAACAAAATAAGCAGATACAATTTTATATTTTGGGATGTGGACTTCTTCGGGGATGGATGATTCTTTCTATGCAAAGCGGGCTATCGGCATATGAGAAGGAATGCTTAGAAAGCGATAGGGAACTGCAGGAAATCCGGGAGCTGGAAGCAGATTTTTGCCATGGGGAAAATTTTGAGAAACGTTACCGAGAACGTTTTGCGGATTCGCAAGAAGACGACGTGATGATCGATTATTACATAAGGCTCTGGGAAATTCTCGAGCGATTTTTACCGGAGGATGCCTTTTTGCATCCGCTTTGCATGGGGGTGTTAGAAGGAGGGAAGAATCTTCATACGTTTGATGAAAATGTTTTTTTGTATCATGCCTTGCAGGAAATGCTTATGAATCCGGCAGAAAAAAGAAGAAAAAAGTTTATTATGCAATATCTACGCGTCCGAAACTATCTTTTTTATGTCAGCGTGCAGCAGAAGACGGTCAAAGGTTTGGACTATTTTCAACAGATTTACCGAGCAAATTCGAAATTAAATCGTATCAACATTGAAAACTTTTGGGAAAGTGCGATTCGGGAGCAGTTACAGAACCGGGATTTGCGCAAGATTGAATTTCGTTCTTCTATGAAGGGCTCTTATAAAGATTTCAAAAAAGATGTAAAACGATTTCTGGAAGCATATCAAAAAATTTTGAAAGAAGATTACTGTTATTTTGACGGGAAAAATTATGTTCCGGCGCAACCGTTGCCGCAGGTTGGACTGGTAATTCACTTTTTGAAACGGCCGGACGAAACGATTCCTGAGAAATGCTTTCAGAATGGGCGGGAAGACTGTTCTTATTTTCATTTTGGAAAATTGCAGAAAGACTATGAGAATCAGATTGAGGCTTTTGTTCGGCTTCGGTCAGAGAACAGAGAGATGAGCCGCTACCTGGTAGGAATCGATGCGGCAAGTCTGGAAAATTCCACTCCTACCTGGGTATTTCGTTCTATTTATGAAAAAGCCAGGGACAGCAGAGTGGAAGCGGTAGGAAGAAATATGAGAACTGGAGGTTATACCCAAAGCCTTGGTTTTACCTTCCATGCGGGTGAGGATTTTCGTCATATTTTGTCTGGCCTTAGAAGGATGGATGAAGCGGTTGAGCATTTGAAATTTCATGCGGGAGACCGGATTGGTCATGGGATTGCGTTGGGAATATCTGCGCAGATATGGAAAAATCAGAATCCTGTAGTCATTATTCCGCAGATTGAGGCATTGGAAAATTACCTCTGGGCGTACGATACTCTGAGCCGACATTACAGTGGTTTCCAGGCAGCAATTCTGGCTTATATGGAACAGAAAATCTATGAACTGGCCAGTGATATTTATGGGGAAAATCACGGAGGAATCACGATTGAAATGCTTATAGCCAGCTATCACCGGAGCTTTTCGGGAGAGAAGACAAACGATGAAGACGAGATAGAAAAAGAACAAAAAACGGTGAAAGAAAATCTTTGCAAAAAAATCTGGAATAAAGAAAGAATTCACTGGGATGCCGGACTTTTGGCAATTGCCAGACACTGCAAGAATTTTATAAGGAAAATGGAACAGCCCATTCATTATGCGATCACGGAACAGGATTTGATGATTATTGAAGAACTCCAGACAATTTTAAAGAAAAAGCTAGGAAGGAAGGGGATTGTGATCGAGGTGAATCCTTCTTCTAAATATAGCGATTGCAGATTTGGATGTGACGGGGGAAAATCAGTTTTATCAAATGAACCAGATGCATGATGAACAAAATCTCATCGTATGTGTAAATTCCGATGATCCGGCCGTCTTTAATACGAATGTATCGAACGAACTGGCGTATATTTATTATGGAATGCTGGAGAAAAATATCAGCAGAGAGGCCGCCCTGCGCTGGATGGATCAGATTCGGAAAAATGGTATGGACAGTTCGTTTATTCGCCGTCAGGAATCGGATGAGGTAATATTGAAAAAGCTTTCGGAATTGCTTAAAAGCATGTAAAAGGAGATGGATTTTTGTACATGGACGATTTTAGTGGAGATATTACCGGATTGTGTGTGGTTGGCAAAGAGAAATTCCTTGAAAAAAATGGTATTTTGTTGTAATATTAAAAGCAGGAAGTAAAGGCGCTCCGGTCATTTTCGGGCGCCCTTTGTTTTATCGTTGTGAAGAAGAGAGGGGATGGCGGCCAATGAGGGATATGGTAGAACATATGGAGGGGATCAATCGGCTGATGGCCAGGTATGGCGTGAAGTTTGGAATTTACAAGAATCGGGAGTTTCATGAACAATTATTTCCGTTTGATCCACTGCCACGGGTGATTTCGGCAGCGGAATTTCGATATTTGGAGAAGGGGCTAATTCAGCGGGTAGATGCCCTGAACTGTTTTTTGGCAGATATTTATGGCGAGAAGAAGATCGTAAAGGATGGGGTGATTCCTGAAGATTTTATCTTTTCTTCCAAGGGCTATCTGCCACAATGTGAAGGGATGATGCCGCCAAAAAAGATTTACAGCCATATCTCAGGGATTGATCTGGTGCAGGCCAAGGAGGGGACCTGGTACATACTGGAAGACAATCTGCGGATTCCTTCCGGAGCCTCCTACCCGATGATTGCCAGAGAGTTGACAAGACAGGCGTCGCCTCGGACCTTTATGAGGAATCATGTGGTGGATAACCGGGATTATGCGGGGATGTTAAAGGAAGTTATGGATCATGTCAATACGGGGGGAATCCATGTAGTATTGACGCCAGGCCGCTATAATGCCGCATTTTTTGAGCATTCTTATCTGGCGGAGCGCTCCGGCGCGATTCTGGCGATGCCTCAGGATTTATATGTGGAGAATAACCGGTTGTATTATCGTCAATATCAGGGCAGACAGCTGCAGGTGGGAACGGTATACCGTCGCTTGTCGGATGAGTATCTCGATCCTTTGTGTTTTGAGCCGGAATCTCTGATCGGCGTGCCGGGAATTATGGATGTTTACCGCAGCGGGAATGTGGCGTTGGTCAACGCGCCGGGCAATGGGGTTGCCGACGATAAGGGGATTTATTACTTTGTACCACATATGGTAAAATATTATCTGGATCAAGAAGCGATTTTGAAAAATGCGCCTACCTATCTGGCCTTTTATGAATCGGATCGAAAGTGGATCTTAGAGCATTTGGAAATGTTAGTCGTGAAAGATGTATCGGAGGCCGGCGGTTATGGGGTGATATTTGGAAAAGATTTAACGAAAGAGAAGCGGGAGGAGCTGAGACAGATTATTATTCGGGAACCGAGACGGTTTATCGCTCAAGAGGTTGTAGATTTTATTGATCTGGATATTGTGGAAGGGGACGGGGGCGTTCCCCGAAAAGCAGATTTACGGGCATTTGTCTTGAGCAGTGGGACGACAAAGGTGTGGCCTAGCGGATTGACTCGTTTTTCTAGAAATCCAGATTCGTTTGTCGTGAATTCATCGCAGGGGGGAGGGTTTAAGGATACATGGGTATTATCTCAATAGAAAAAGCAGATCATTTGTTCTGGCTGGGCAGGTATACGGAGCGGGTGTTTACTACGCTGCAGACATTTTTTAAATATTTTGATCGGATGCTGGATATGGATGAGAAAGCTTATCAGACGTTTTGTGGAAAGTTGACCATTCCGGTTATCTATGAAAATATGGATGATTTTATTGATAAATATCTGTTTTCTCTGGAAGATCCCAATTCTGTCTACAGCAATATGATGCGGGCATTTGATAATGCCGTGATTTTGCGGGACGAGCTGAGCAGCGATACCTTATCTTATATTCAGATGGCGCTGGATGGTATCGAACATGCGAAGCTTCATGGGAATGCACTGGCCTATGATCTCCAGCCGGTGAAGGATTATCTATATGCATTCTGGGGGTGTCTGGATGATAACGTGGAGGATGAAGAAGGCCGGAATATCATTAAATGCGGGAAATATCTGGAGCGGCTGGATTTGTATATGAGACTGGATTTTCCGTATTTTTATATCGAAAAAGAGTTTAATAAGTTTTTAAACCGCTTGTATAAAATCCGAATTGGATATAATCGAAAAGAGGCAGATAAGCTTACAGAAGTGATGAACCTGAAAGAAGGATGGATTGTCAGGCAGCAAGATGCCCTCAATGCATTGTGGAATATTTTTTAGAGGTGATGCAAATTGAAAAGACTGCATTTCTGCTATGAGATGAGCTTAAAATGGGATCAAAGGGTGAAAGATCATCACTTTCTGATCCGTTGCCGTCCCATGGAGAATGGTCGTCAACACAGAGAAGACATGACTATCAAGATAGAACCGGCAGATTTCATCAGTGAAGGGATCGATGGTTTTGGAAACGAGGGCTATATGGGGTCCATGCGTGCTCCGCATGACTACTTGTCAGTGAAAGCTGAGGGGATGGTACAGGTGAATGTTTCCGGCCGTACAGAGCCATTCCATCCCATGTATCGGTTTCCGTCAGCTTTTACGATGCCTGACGAGAGTATGGATAAGTTTCTGAGAGAGACTTGGCTGGAATTGGGATGGCCAGCGAGGAATGCGGCTGATTTCGCAATAAAATCATGTCATATGCGGGAAAAAGAATATCCGCCTATGGCCCAGAATGATTTGGAATATATGATGAACCGTCTGTATAGACGGTTTGTTTATGCGCCGGGAGCCACAACCGTGGCAACCACGGCGGTCGAAGCGCTGGCTCTGGGAAAGGGAGTATGTCAGGATTATGCTCATGTTTTTATCAGCCTGTGTCGTCTGGCAGGAGTGCCAGCCCGGTATGCGGCAGGAATGATGCTGGGAGAGGGTGCCAGCCATGCCTGGGTCGAAGTATGGATGAAGGATACTTGGCTGGGGATGGATCCAACGAACAATCGTCTGGTGGATGAGACTTATATTAAGCTGACTCATGGGCGGGATTTTGGAGACGGTACCATTAACCGGGGCCGTTTTTTGGGATTTGCCAATCAGAGTCAGGAAATCCGTGTAAAGGTGGAAGAAATGGTATGATAAAAGAGGTGGTTTCTGTCGGACTGGCAGTAGACGAATGTCTGCGTGTCAAAAAAAATGTATTGCAGCCAGAACGTTTGACGGGGAATGAAAAGAGGGTTTGTATTGTAACGGGAACTCATGGAGATGAGCTGGAAGGACAGTATGTATGCTATGAACTGAATCGGATTCTTCAAGCACATCAAGATTGTCTGAAAGGAATTGTGGAGATATATCCGGCATTAAATCCCTTAGGAGTAGATTCTATTTCTCGGGGAATTCCCATGTTTGATCTGGATATGAACCGGATTTTTCCCGGAGATGAGAACGGCGCTGTGGCAGAACATGTGGCATCGCGAATTATTACCGACATAAAAGGTGCGGATTTGTGTGTGGATATTCATGCCAGTAATATTTTTCTGCGGGAAATTCCACAGGCCCGGATCAATGTGAATATGGCAAAAGAGCTGCTGCCTTTTGCCAGACGGCTGAATTTGGATTTCGTATGGATCCATGGGGCAGCGACGGTGTTGGAATCTACGTTGGCGCATAGTCTAAACAGCATAGGGGTACCTACGGTAGTAGTGGAGATGGGGGTAGGAATGCGGATTACCGAAGAATTTTGTCATCAGTTGACGGAAGGGATTCTCTGTGTGATGAAAGATATAGGAGTTTGGGATGGCGAGACGATAGAGCCGAAGAGGCCGATTGTTTCCCAAGACGGGGAGGTTGGCTTTGTCAATGCCGAGGCTCCGGGGATTTTTGTGCCTTGTGTAGAACATTGGCGGAATGTGCAACAGGGACAGAGAATTGGCAAGATTCTCAACTCTTTAGATGGCACGGTGGAACAGGAAGTTCGCGCGCCGATCCACGGTATGTTATTTACTCTGCGAGAGTATCCGGTAGTTTCCTGTGGTTCGCTGATTGCCCGGGTACTAGGAGGTGATTTTGCATGAAGAAAGAATGCTTATATACCCTAAAAAAGCAATATCGGGATGATTTGAACATCTATGGATATCGATTTGGAAAAGGGGAGAAGGCGGCCTGTATTGTAGGCAGCATCCGAGGCAACGAGGTACAGCAGCTTTATATCTGTTCTCAGTTGGTAAAGTCGTTAAAGCGCTTGGAAGAAAATGGAGCAATCATAGGGCAAAATGAAATCTTGGTGATTCCTTCGGTCAATCATAGTTCCATGAACATCAACAAACGTTTCTGGGCCACTGATAATACGGATATCAATCGGATGTTTCCCGGATACAATGCCGGAGAGACTACGCAGCGGATTGCCGCCGGGCTATTTGAAGTGATTCAGGGTTATCATTATGGAATACAATTTCCCAGTTTTTATCTTCCGGGGGATTTTGTACCTCATGTACGGATGATGGAAACGGGATTTCAAAATCCCAATCTGGCAGATCATTTCGGTATGCCATATGTGGTGATTCGTAAGCCAAAACCGATTGATACTACCACCTTAAATTATAACTGGCAGATCTGGAATACCAATGCTTTTTCCTTATATACCAGTGCTACCGATCGAATCGATGAGGGGTCGGCCAGACAAGCAGTAGCCTCGGTATTGCGTTTTTTGAAGCGAATGGGGATTTTGCGCTATACCAGCCATAGTGGATACCTGGCCAGCGTGATTCAGGAAGAAGAGTTGTTTAATATGAGAACGGAACACGCCGGAATCTATCAGCGATATGTCAAACCGGGAGAAGAGATCCATCGCGGACAGATCCTGGCTTCTGTGATCGATCCTTTGGAAGGAGAAGTGTTGGGACGGATCTTGTCTCCAACAGACGGAATTATATTTTTTGCTCATAGTGCCCCTCTGGTGATGGAAGGAACCATTATCTTTAAAATGATAGAAAGACTGCACGAATGAAGGGAAATTGTGCGTATTGAATAAAAATAATATAAAAACAGATAAAAAATTAGATAAATATTAGAAATCAAAATAGGGGATTCACAGAACTGGAAGGATGTGCTATAATACCATTTGTGATTGACATGGGGGTATAGCTCAGTTGGGAGAGCGCTTGAATGGCATTCAAGAGGTCATGGGTTCGAATCCCACTATCTCCATTCATTATATGGAAACACAACTATCGAATACCGCACTTTAGGTGCGGTATTCTTATATTCGTAGCTATTTTACAGTAAGCCAAAATAGTTATTGTACTCCCAATGTCATTTAGATTTAGAAGTCCTTAAAACCCGAAATTTGGCGTTGAAACGAAAATATACATTATGTTATATATCATATTTAATGATAGGAAAGGAACGTATTATGCAAAAAATCACCAGTTTTACCATCAACCATTTAAAGCTGCTTCCGGGAATTTATGTGTCACGAAAGGACAAGGCAGGCGATACGGTTGTGACGACTTTTGATATCCGTATGACACGTCCGAATTATGAACCGGTTATGAATACGGCGGAGGTGCATACCATTGAGCATCTGGGCGCCACTTATCTGCGAAATCAGGAGGATTTTTCGGAACAGGTATTATATTTTGGACCGATGGGGTGTCGGACAGGCTTTTATTTGCTGCTGGCCGGAGATTATGAGTCGAAAGATATCCTGCCTCTTATGACAGATATGTTTACATTTATTCGGGATTTTGAAGGCGAGGTGCCAGGTGCAGCAGCACGGGATTGTGGTAATTATCTGGATATGAATTTGCCGATGGCCAAATATCTGGCCGGATATTTTCTGGAAGAGACTTTAGAAGGTATTCAGGAATGCCAGATGATTTATCCAAAAGATTGAGGGAGAGAAGATTATCATGCATGATGATGTCTATCAGATGTATCTGGAAGAGGTAAAAAGAATTCCGGCCTGTACGCTCAAAGAAGAGGAGGAGCTTCCTGGACTGGCGCAGGCCGGAGATCGGACAGCAAGGCAGCGATTGTTAGAAGGTATGCTCCATTATGTGCTAGAATTAGCAGGGAAGTACAAAAGTCATGGATTGACAATGGGTGATCTGGTACAGGAAGCCAATATGGCTCTGCTGCTGGCTTTGGAAAGCTATGAGGGCGGAAATTTTCGGGAGCAGGTAAAAGAGCTGTCTATAGAACGGATTCAAATGGCCATTCAGATGCAGAACCAGGAAAAGCAGGCAGAGGAAGAGATGGCGGCCCGGGTGAATGTGTTAAAAGACATTTCTCAAATGATGGCAGAGGAACTTGGCCGGGAAGCTACCGTGGAAGAGTTGGCGGAAAAGATGAAGATGACAGTTGATGAGATTAAAGAAATTATGAAGGTAACACTAGATGCCATGAATGTCAGTTATAACCGTCTAGGATAGAACCGAATAAGGGAAGAGAGGAGTATAACATGAATTTTTCGTATCGATTTGGTTTTATCGGAACCGGAAATATGGGGTTTGCCATTATGAAAGGGCTGCTAAAAACTTTTTCTTCGGAGCAGATTACTTTTTATGAGAAAAATGCTCAACGGGCAGAAGATGTGACTGCCTGTACAGGAGTAGAGATGGCAAAGAATGGCCTTAGCTGCGCTTTTTCTTCGCAATATATTATTTTAGCAGTGAAACCCCAGCAGCTTAAGAAAGTAGTTGCAGAAATCCGGGAAGGTATTTCTAGTGAACAGATTCTTGTTTCCATCGCTCCTGGTGTTTCCATTGCCGAATTGAAGGAATGGACAGGCAAGGATTGCCGTGTGGTGCGTGCCATGCCAAATACGCCAGCGCTAGTAGGAGAAGGGATGACGGGAGTCTGTTATGACGAAACCCGGTTTTCAAAGGAAGAGCAGGAGACAATCCGAAATTTTTTTGTATCTTTCGGCAGAATGGTGATGGTGGAAGAAAGACTGATGGATGCGGTAGTATGTGTCAGTGGCAGTTCACCAGCTTATGTCTATTTGTTTATGGAGGCTTTAGCAGACAGCGGAGTCCGATATGGTTTGCCCCGGAATGTGGCGTATGAAATGGTGGCTCAGGCAGTTTTGGGAAGTGCAAAGATGCTATTGGAGACAGGGGAGCATCCAGGACGATTAAAAGATCAAGTCTGTTCACCGGGAGGAACAACGATTGAGGCGGTGGCGGCATTAGAAGAACAAGGATTACGCAATGCGATCCTGAAGGCTTGTGATGCCTGCTATAAGAAATGTAAAAATTTAAAGGAGACATAAAAACTATGGAAACCAATCATGTGGAACCTGTGATCCGTTTGGATCGGCAACTGAAATACACAGGAACGATTCTAAAAATATATGAAGACACCGTGCTTGCCAATGGACATGAGGCGCATTGGGATTTTATCCATCATGACGGGGCAGCGGCTGTAGTTGCCGTCACAGAGGAAGGAAAGCTTCTCATGGTACGACAGTTCCGCAATGCGCTGAATCGGGAAACATTGGAAATTCCAGCAGGAAAACTGGATGATCCCAATGAACCAAAGATTCAATGTGCATATCGGGAGCTTGAGGAGGAGACGGGCTATCGCTGCGAAAATTTGGAATACCTGATGAGTATGAATACAACCGTAGCCTTTTGTGATGAAGCAATTGATATTTTTTTGGCACGAGATTTGATTCCTTCTCATCAACATTTGGATGAAGATGAACTCATTTATGTAGAAGAATGGACATTAGAAGATCTGGAAGAACTGATTTATTCTGGTAAAATGACGGATGCCAAAACGGTGGCGGCGATTTTGGCATATGCCCGGAAATACAGAAATGCCTGATAGGGAGTCATAAGGATCCCGTTTCCCGCGTAAACTGAAAGAAAACGGTGATCGGACATGAGAAGAAGAAGCCAGGGGATATATCTGTTATTCTGGATTGGTCTGGGAATGTTGTTGGCAACCATCGCAGGAAATCGACTCTTTGCCTCAGGACTGGTTGACTATCGGATTTTATACCAATATTTGCAACAAGGTTGGCAGAATATGTTAGCGAAGGATTGGAAATGTCTGTTGCGAATCCTTCTGGTACGTTCGTTGCAGACAGCAGCCATAGAGTTTCTGTGTCGAAACCGACTGCACAAATTTTCCGTTCCCTTGTTGTTGATCTGGGCTGGTTGTAGTGCAGGTTTTTCTCTGGTATTGATGACTTGGTATCGGGGAGGATTTGGTCTGGTGGTTTTTTTGGTTTCCCATTTTCCACATCAGATTTTTTATGGAATCGCCTGGGGGATTCTTATTTTTAAATGTTTGTCT
>Ga0137306_101067_pt1 | contig 30511 bp, 27 predicted proteins | sample Inofroosms_March_FD_97187 | JGI IMG/M metagenome (GOLD analysis project Ga0137306, IMG submission 97187) | Mouse cecal microbial communities from Vienna, Austria - N-Acetylneuraminic and N-Acetylglucosamine D2O microcosms_March | ecosystem: Host-associated > Mammals > Digestive system > Large...
TGTACGGACTTTTGCTGATACAGAAGTTCCTCTGTTTTAAACTTCGTAGTTAACCCACTTTTTCTGTCCCACGAACTGTACCACCGTTACCAGTCCGATCAGGGCCACGGTCCAGATAACCACGGAGGAACCCAGGCCTCTGTTGCCGGTGACATAGGACTCACGGTAGAACAGGTACATCAGGGACTGGGCGCTGGTAAGGGCCGGATTCGATTCCTCAATCATCATGTAGATCAGGTCGTACACTTTGATGGAAGCCATCAGTCTCATAATCAGTACCACGAACAGGGTGGGAGATACCATGGGCAGCGTGATATGGAAAAACTGCTGCATCTTGGTGGCGCCGTCTAAGCTGGCCGCTTCATAGTAGGACTTGGAAATGTTCTGCAGTCCGGACAGAAGAAGCACCGCGTCATAGCCGATGGCGGACCAGATGGCCACGATGGCACAGGTAATCATAACGATATTGGCGTCGGTAATCCAGTTTACCTTGTGTGCCAGAATGGTATTGATAATACCGTACTCCGTGTTGAACATCCACTTCCATACCATGGCCACTGCGGCGGGAGCCACAACCATAGGCAGGAAGAAGATGGCACGGAACGCGGTCTGTCCTTTGATCTTGGTGTTCAGCATAACCGCCACCACCAGGGAGAGGAAGATGCCGATGGGCACCGTCAGCACGCAGAAATAGATGGTGTTCATATTTGCCCGCCAGAATTCGGGGCTGGCAAACATCTGTACATAGTTCTGAATGCCTTTCAGTTCATAGAGGCCGAAAGGCAGGGTTTTGGAAAAACTCAGTTTGATCGTGTCGATCAGCGGGTATATGTTTAATGCCAGAAGTCCGATAATGGTGGGTGCAACCATGATGTAGGCCCACATGCTTTCAGACTTGGCATGCTTGCTTGCTTTTACCATATATAACCTCCTAATTTAGTACCGCATCTGCCCTCCCAGCGCTGTATCCGGCAGAGAATTTCCGGCCACCCGTGTCCGTAAATCCTCTGAGCGCTGTCCGGTCCGATGCTGAATTTAGTACCGCATCTGCCCCGGATTAATCCTCCAGCGCAGCGTTGTTGATTGCGTCCTGCATGGCTTTCATGCCGTCCTCGAAGGACTGCTGACCGGAGTAGATTTTCAGCAGGTTGTCGGATACCTGTGTTTTCCAGGTGGGGCGATATTTATTGTTGACTGACTGAACGCCGTATTCAAACATATCTGTGAAACAGCTTACATTCAGTTTGTAATCAAATTGATCAAATACGCCGACCCATGTGTCTTCCAGCCCTATGTAGGCGGGGATTGCCGCACCGGATTCGCCCTGAACCCGCTGGCCTTCTTCGGAACCCATAAAACGGAGCAGGTCTTTTACGATCTCATAATTTTTTCCGGTGGGAGAGGTGGCGTAGCAGAGGCCGTTGGAGATGGTGGCACGTCCGTCGCCGTTGGCGGGAGTGGGGCATTTGGGCAGAACTGCCACGTCCCATTTTCCCTGCATGTTAGGGTAATTGTTCATTTCCTGCAGGATGTTCCAGTTTCCTTCAAAGAACATGGCGCCCTGCTCGGAGAAAAAGGCGGTTCCCGGAGCGGTTTCCGCAAAGTAGTTCTGGTCGGGACACCAGTCGTTTTTCTGCAGGTCCATGTAGAACCGCATGGCGTCGATGGTGGCCTGCTGGTCAAAGCCGCCGGTGATGTTGTCCTCGGATAAGATGCAGCCGCCATTCTGGTATACAAAGTTCCAGTAGCCAAGCTGATCGTCGCCGTAGGCCATATATCCGTATTTTCCGGTGGCGTCGTAGATTTTCTGTGAAGCGTCGCACAGATCATCCCATGTCCAGGTTTCGTCGGGATAAGGTACTTTGGCCGCGTCAAACATTTCTTTGTTGTACACAAGACCTACCGTATCCTTGTCTTTGGGGACGCCGTAATATCTTCCGTCACTGCCCTGTACATTGGACAGGGATATTTCGGAAAAGTGTTCCTGGAAGAATCCGGGCTGTCCGACCTCGTCATACAGGTCGGTAAGATCGGCGATCTTTCCGTAATCCGCATACTTCAGGATTTCGTTGGTGTGCATCCAGAAGATGTCGGGCATCTGATTGGAGATGGCGGCGGCCTCCAGCTTGGTCCAGTATTCGTTCCAACTTGTTACCTGAACCTCCACTACCACGTCCGGATGCTGTGCGGTGTACGCATCGCATACGGCCTGCATGCCATCTCTCTGATAAACATCCCAGATCTGGAATGTAAGATGGGTCTTGCCGTCTGCGGAGCCGTTGCTGCAGCCGGTTGCCAGGGCCACAAGGATACATACCAATGACAGTATCGTTGCTTTTTTGAGCTTTTTCACAAGCTTCCCTCCTTTTGGTTAGTTTGCGCACTCTCAGAATCTCTTGACGCCTGCTTCTGCGGCTGATTTCGGTCGGTTCTGCATAAATGATTCGGCATACGCCCCACGTATGTCTGATGATTTATGCATATCTGACAAAAAACATCTCACAAAGTCAAACACTGTGAGATTCCGGGGGTACATTAGCCTAAAAACTTCAGGCTTTTATACAAAAATTGTACCAATTTACCCATTTCACGTATATAAATCATAAAAACACTTATATACCAAAATGAAAAATATATACATTTTTTGGTTTATGTGTTATCATTTTGGTATATGGATTGATTCTGTGTCAGATCGACGCAAGAAGGGGAGGCTCCGTTCATGGACAAAAGAGTTAAGTTTGATGTTTTTCAGGGAGGTAAAAATATTGACATAACGATGTTTCAGTACGGGTGGGAACAATGTCTGCCCATGCATTCCTACGGCCCGGCCAAGCGGAATCATTATCTGTTCCACTATGTTTTATCAGGAAAAGGATTTTTAAGCTCCAACAATACGGCGGGAGAGACAAAACTGTATCAGTTGGAGGCCGGCCAGGGGTTTTTAATCTGCCCCGGACAGGTGAATACTTATTATGCCGACGACAAAAAGCCCTGGGAATATGCCTGGGTGGAGTTTGACGGATTGAAGGCGGTGGAGTTTATGCAGCAGGCGGGCATGGATTTTGACCACCCGGTATACCGGCTGAAAAAGCGGGAGCTGCACGACTGCATCAAAAGCGAGATTATGCAGCTTGTGGACAATCCTTACAGTTCGGATGTGAATCAGATCGGTCATCTGTATCTTTTTTTTGACGGACTGATCAGAGGAGGGGGGGCGGTCGGCAAGAATTCGCAGCCCTCCGGAAAAATGCGGGATGCCTATGTGAGAGAGGCGATTTCTTTTATCGAGCAGAATTTCGGCGACGATATCACGGTGGAGGATATCGCCGAATATTGCAGCCTGAACCGGAATTATCTGGGAAAATTGTTTAAGGAGAGTACCAATCAGACGCTCCAGCATTTCCTGATTTATTATCGGATGACAAGGGCTTCGGAATATCTGAAATATTCCGATATGACGGTGGGAGAGGTAGGAAAAATGTGCGGTTATCAGAATCAGCTGCATTTTTCCAGAGCGTTTAAGAATATTTATGGAGTATCCCCCAATCACTGGAGGGAAAAGAACAAACCCAGTTAGGGTGTGTTTTGATAAAGGAGTTTGTATGTCTGCTGTTGAATATGCAAGGGCCTGTAAGATGGCCCAGAAAATTTACCGACAGGATATGGCGGAGAAGCGGTATCCCTATCTGCGTGTGCTTGATGAGCTGCTGCCCTTCGTAAAGACGGCGGGAGAGCGGGATCTGGGCCTGATCGAGATTCCCGTCGAGCGGATTGTGGGAACGAAAACGGCCGGAAGAACCAAGGCTTTTGCCAGTAATTTTATGCCGCTGCTCTCTGAAAATTCGGAATTTGCCTCAAAATGGATTTCCCTCTACAATTCCCATATAGAAGAAGGAATCAGGGAGCCGGTGATCGCCTGCGAATTTATGAATGAGTATTATATTATAGAAGGAAATAAGCGGGTCAGCGTGCTGAAATATTCCGGGGCGGTGACTGTGTCCGGTTATGTTACCAGAATTATCCCGGTGTTGGATGACTCAAAAGAGGTTAAAATATATTATGAATTTATGGATTTTAACCGGGATTCCAGGATGAACACCATCTATTTCACCAGGCCGGGCAGCTTCCGGAAGCTGTGCGAGCTGACGGGAAAGGAGCCGGGGGAGCCCTGGTCCGAGGATGACAGGCGGCTTCTGTCTTCCTGCCTCCTTCATTTTACCAAGGTATTTCAGGAAAAGGGCGGGGCAAAGATCGGGATTACTCCGGGAGACGCCCTGCTGGTTTATCTGAATGTGTATGGCTATGAAGGCATGGTGGACAAACGGGACGAGGTGCTGAAAAAGGAGCTTGCGCCTCTCTGGGACGATATCGAGGCGCTGCCGGAAGCGGATAATGTAAACGTGGTGATGCAGCCGGAACAGGAGCCGGAAAAAAATCTGATTCAGAGACTGATCGAGCCTGTTTTTCTTCCCCATCGCCTGAAAGTGGGCTTTCTCTATTATAAGACGGCGGAAACCTCCAGTTGGACCTACAGCCACGATCTGGGCCGTCTGTATCTGGAGGACAATATGGCCGGGCAGTTGGATATCCGCATCTATGACGGGATTGAGACGGAGGAACAGTGTCTGGAACAGATTGAGCGGGCCATCGGCGAAGGGTGTACGGTGCTCTTTACCACGTCGCCCCGTTTTCTCGGCCCCAGTATGAAAGCGGGGATGAAGCATCCGCAGGTGAAGATTCTGAACTGTTCTCTGAATTCCTACAGCGGCCATATGCGTACGTATTACGGCAGGCTGTATGAAGCGAAGTTTCTGGTAGGCATGCTGGCCGGCATTCTGACGTACACGGACAATATCGGTTATATTGCGGATTTTCCGATTTTCGGGACGCCGGCGGCCGTCAATGCTTTTGCGCTGGGGGTGAAAATGGTGAACCCTCCGGCAAAGGTGCATCTGGCCTGGTCTACCAGGAAGGACTGCGACGTTTACCGGCTGCTGACGGATGCCAATGTGAGCCATATCGCAGGCAGGGAGATGCGGGCGCCGCTGCATTCTTCCAGGCGGTACGGGCTGTATGATCTGGCCGATGAAAAAGGAAAGGCGCTTGCTATGGCCATCTGGCACTGGGGAAAATTTTATCAGCGCATCCTGATGACCATTCTGAACGGAAACTGGAAGCGGGCTTCCCAGGCCCATGAAGGCGAGTCGGTGAATTACTGGTGGGGAATTTCTTCCGGCATGGTGGATCTGGTCTGTTCTCAGGTGATTCCGGAGCGGACCCGTGCGCTGGTGGAGCTGGTCCGGAAGCAGATCGTAAACGGCGGGTTCCAGATTTTCTCCGGGGACATTCCGGATCAGCAGGGTGCGATGCGGTGCGTCGGGAACCAGGTGCTGACGCCGGAAGAAATCATACGGATGGACTGGCTGGTGGACAATGTGACGGGAGAGATTCCCACGGAGGACCAACTGGTAGCGGAAGCGGTGCCGATGGTGAAAATTCAGGGGATTTATTCGGCGAATCTGATGTGAAAACCAGTGTTTTGCCTTTTTTCAGGCGGCAGGCGCGGCTGCCGCGCGGGAAAACCGGCATAAGATGCAAACGATGCGTTTACAGGGAATGAAAAACGGATAACAGGATGAAGATTTTAGCAATTTCCGATACGGAATCAAAAATACTGTGGGATTATTTTGACAAAAGCCGTCTGGAGGGGATCGATGTGATCCTCTCCTGCGGCGATCTGGCTTCGGAATATCTGTCTTTTCTGGCTACTTTTTTCAAGGGGCCTGTTCTTTATGTCCACGGAAACCATGACACTTCTTATGAGCAAAAGCCGCCGGAAGGGTGTATCTGTATTGAAGATCAGATATATGTATATAAGGGTGTCCGTTTCCTGGGGCTGGGCGGCTCCATGCGGTATAAGCCGGGCCCTCATCAGTATACCCAGGCCCAGATGACAAGGCGGGCGGCCAGGATGTGGTTTTCTATTTGGAAAGCCAGAGGATTTGACGTGCTGGTGACCCATGCCCCGGCCAAAGGGCTGGGAGACGGAACCAGCCTGACCCACACGGGGTTTCAGGCCTTCTGCGGGCTGCTGGAACGGTGGAAGCCCGCCTATATGGTCCACGGGCATATGCATCTGAATTATGATCCGCTGGCGAAGCGGGTGAGGAAATTTGGGGAGACGGTGATTGTGAATGCGTATGAGAAGTGGGAGTTTGAGGTGGGGGAGATATGTATAAAAAAATGAGCGGTTTCAGGTAAAAAACGTAACCGGCAGGGATGAGTATGTTTGGGGAAGTATACTAATTGATCGATTTAAAAGTGAATTCTACAAAAAACGCAGAGACGCTGTGCCCGTTGAAGTCAGGACGAACGACGGGAGACAGCGTCTCTTTATCATTTCTGTATTTCCGTGTTTTTATTTCATTTATACAATTATATGGAAAAATGTAAGTAAAATCGTATGTTTATGACAAAATGTCCGGTGGAATGTGACGGTCATGCATTGGATCGGGAGAAAGGGGGGAGGAAGCGGGAGTGAATATTTCACAGATATCTACCATCTGCGAAATGAAATATGGGAATAATTGTAATAATTTTAGGCTTTTATGCAATTCACATGCCATTTATTTTACTTCTATCTCAAATAATTGTCAATAAAATAATCAGATTTCCTGTGATTCCCGAAAAAAGTCAGAAGAAATAACGGGAATCTGGTTGGAGTATTATTGATAAATTCTATTTTTTTAATCAAAAATCATTTTATTAGTGGTCAAAAACATGGTCAGAAAAATATGTCCGAAAGACGCTTTCTGACTGGTGTTTTCTTTTTCATTTCATGTTTTTTCGCCTATCTGTCAGGGGTCAATTTCAGGGTCGAGTCTTAAAAAAAATCCTTTTGCCATAAGGCTTTAAAACATTTTTTCGCAGATGGTAGATATCTGTGAAATGTTAAAAGGTCATGGTTTTGGTATCTTAAATGAAGTTTTTGATCTGCTCTGAGAGAAACGGAGGGGTGGTATGGAGGACGTAAACCTGCTTCAATACTGTGAGCAAAAGGATAAGACGGATCTGATCCGCCAGTGGTCTGTTCCTGAAAATAAAGATTTTGACCCTCTAAAAACCGGATTTGCCAGTCACAAAAAAATCTGGTGGGTCTGTGAAAAAGGTCATAAATGGCAGGCGATGATCAGTGACCGGGTGAAAAAGGGAGCAGGCTGTCCTTACTGTACAAACCGGAAAGCCTGGAAGGGCTGGAATGACCTAGCCAGCACAAACCCTGTGCTGGCGGCCCAGTGGCATCCTGTGAAAAACGGAACGTTGACGCCGGAGATGGTTACTTACGGCTGCGATAAAAGTGTCTGGTGGCAGTGCGAACTGGGCCACGAGTGGAAAGCAACGGTGGGGAACCGGGCGACGAAAGGGCATGAATGCCCTTACTGTACCGGAAAGAAAGCCTGGCCGGGGTTCAATGACCTGGCGACGCTGGAGCCGCAGTTGATGAAAGAGTGGCATCCATTTTTTAATCTGGGCATAAGCCCGGAAATGCTGCGCCCCGGAAGCGGGAAGAAAGTCTGGTGGAAGTGTCCGGAAGGGCACGAGTGGGAAGCCGTGATTGCAAACCGGACGAAAAGAGGTTCGGGATGCCCGTTTTGTGCGGGGAACATGAACAGGGGGAAGGCGATTGAATGGACGGCTTATGCGATGAAAAAAGAGGCAAAGCTGAGGAAGATCGGCTATCATGCTCCGAAGGCTATTTGAAGATGCGTTTTGGCAGGAGACGGGAAGAATGAATATTCCATTTTCACCTCCGGATATTTCCGAGAGGGAAATTAATGAGGTTATAGATACGCTGCGTTCCGGCTGGATTACGACCGGTCCGAAGGTTAAGAAATTAGAAAAGCTGTTGTCAGAGTATACGGGGGCCGATGGGTGTGTCTGTTTGAACAGTCAGACGGCAGCCGGTGAGATGAGTCTGCGCCTGCTCGGCATCGGCAGAGATTCCTGCGGTCCCGACGGAAAAAGCGGCAGTGAAAAAGATGAAGTGATTACCTGCGCTTACACTTATACGGCTTCCGCATCGGTGATCTGCCATGTGGGTGCAAAGCCGGTACTGGTGGATTGCCGGAGAGATAGTCTGGAAATAGATTATGACGCCCTGGAGCGTACCGTAAATGAACACACCAAGGCAGTGATTCCGGTGGATCTTGGCGGAGTTCCCTGCGATTATGACAGAATATTTGAGATTATGGAGCGAAAGAAAAAGCTTTTTCATCCGTCAAATAAGCTCCAGAAAGCCATCGGCAGAGTGGCGGTGGTCGAAGACGCCGCTCATGCGCTGGGTACTTCTTATAAAGGGAGAATGGTAGGTTCCATAGCGGATTTTTCCAATTTCAGCTTTCATGCGGTCAAGAATTTCACGACGGCGGAAGGGGGAGCACTGGCCTGGAAGCTGGAGGGAACGGATCATAAGGAACTCTATCGTCAGCTTCAATTGTTTTCCCTTCATGGACAGAATAAAGACGCCCTGGCCAAGACAAGACTAGGTGCTTGGGAATATGACATTGCCGGTCCCTGGTATAAATGCAATATGACTGACATTATGGGAGCTATGGGCCTGGCCCAGTTTGAGCGGTATCCGGACATGCTGAAAAGACGCAGGGAGCTGATTGAGAGGTATGATTCTGCGCTGAAACCTTTGGGAGTGGAAACACTTCCTCATTTTACGAAGGATCATATATCTTCCGGCCATCTCTATATTACCCGTATTCCGGGCATCGGTTTCAGGGAGCGGCAGGCAGTCATAGAGGAGCTGGCAGAGCAGGGAATTTCTGCGAATGTTCATTATAAACCGCTGCCGCTGCATACGGCATATAAACGATTGGGGTTTCGGATTGAAGATTATCCCAACAGCTATAGACGGTTTGAGAATGAGATCACATTGCCGCTGCATACAAGGCTGACCGATGCGGAGGCAGACTATGTACTGGAAAAATACGGCGGGATTGTGAAAAAGTATATCAGGTAAGAAAATGGGCTATGGGAGGCGCAAAACAGGAAATGGTCTTGAGAAAGTGGGAAGAGCTTCCCGTGCGGATGCGGATAGATGTGGTAAAAAAGTATTATGAGGTACTGCAAAAAAAGAAAACAAGTCTTTTCTTGAAACGCCTTTTTGATGTGGCGGCCGCTATATTTTTGCTGACAGTGTTGTCGCCGGTATTTCTGGCGCTTGCTATTGCGATTAAGGCAGATTCAAGCGGCCCCGTATTTTACCGGCAGGTGCGCATCACGCAGTACGGAAGGAAGTTTCGGATTCATAAGTTCCGTTCTATGACAGATCAGGCAGACCGGAGCGGAACCTTGGTAACGGTGAAGGGAGACAACAGAATTACAAAAGTCGGCCGGTTTATTCGGAATAAAAGGCTGGATGAGCTTCCGCAGTTGATTGATGTGCTTCAGGGGAATATGTCCTTTGTGGGAGTAAGACCGGAAGTGCCTGAATATGTGAAACAGTACACACCCGAAATGATGGCTACGCTGCTTTTACCGGCGGGAATTACGAGTCTTGCGTCTATCCGCTATCAGAATGAAGCGGAATTACTAAAAAATACTGAGGATGCGGAACGAATTTATATAGAACGGATTTTGCCGGAAAAGATGAAATGGAATCTAAAAGGGATAGAGGAATATGGGTTTTGGAGGGATGTTGGAATTATGCTGATGACGGTCGTTTCTGTGTATGGCAAAAGAGATGAAGCGGGATGCGGGAAGGGATGAATATATTACTGATCAATCATTATGCCGGGTCGCCGGAGATGGGAATGGAATTCCGCCCTTACTATTTTGCCAGAGAGTGGGTCAGAAAGGGGCATCATGTGGATATCGTGGCGGCAGATTATTCCCATCTGCGGATGAAAAACCCTGAAGTCTGCCAGGATTTTCAGACTGAGGTAATCGACGGGATTACATATCACTGGATTAAAACCGGGCAGTATGAAGGAAACGGTGCGGCACGGGCGATGACGATGTTTCGGTTTGTGGGAAAACTGTGGAGGCATGCGGGGAAAATGGCCCGGAAATGGAAGCCGGACGTGGTGATTACCTCATCTACCTATCCGCTGGATACGTATGCAGGCCGGCGGATTGCGAAAAGGAGCGGGGCCAGGCTGATTCATGAGGTACATGATCTGTGGCCGCTGACGCTTACGGAAGTGGGCGGAATATCCCGGCATCATCCGTTTGTTCTGCTGTTGCAGATGGCGGAACATGCGGCCTATAAAAAATCGGAATATGTGGTTTCGCTGCTGCCGCTGACAAAGAAGTATATGATCCGGCACGGAATGAATGCGGAAAAATTTGTGGAGATCCCGAACGGAATCCGGAAGGAGGACTGGGAACGGCCGGAGGCTCTGCCGGAGAGACAAAAGGAAATCCTGGAACGGTATAAACGGGACGGAAAGTTTATTGTTGGTTATTTTGGCGGACATGCACTGTCAAATGCTCTGGACATTCTGTTAGACGCAGCGAAGGCCGTAAAAGACAGGAGGATTCAGTTTGTATTGACGGGAAACGGGGTGGAAAAGCCGCATCTTATGGAGCGAGCAGATAAAGAAGAAATTAAAAATGTCTGTTTTTTGGATCCGGTTTCCAAAAAAGCGATACCAAATCTTGTATCCTATTTTGACTGTATCTATATGGGCGCCATGGATTCACCGCTTTATCGTTTTGGAATCTGTCTGAATAAAATGTATGACGGCATGATGGCGGGCAAACCGATTATATGTGCGGTTAATACGCCGACTGCGCCGATTGAGACATATGGATGCGGAATGATGGTGAGAACGGCTGATCCGGTCAGACAGGCGGCGGCTGTGGAAAAGATGTGCCGGCTGGACCAAAACGAGAGATACGAGATGGGAGAATGCGGCAGGCGTGCTGTTTTAGACCAGTTTACATATGACATTTTGGCCAGTAAATTTGAAAGTCTTTTTATACGGAAAGGATTGAAGGCATGAAGCAGAAATTGTTGAAAAAGATTAAAGAAAAGCAAATGATGGTTGGAGTTGTGGGCCTTGGCTATGTGGGGCTTCCTCTTGCGGTAGAGAAAGCAAAGGCCGGATTTCGGACCATTGGTTTTGACGTCCAGGAGGAAAAGGTCAGACTGGTAAACGAAGGCCACAATTATATCGGTGATGTGGTGGACAGTGATCTGAAGAAACTGGTGGAGAACGGAATGCTGAAAGCCACGGCGGATTTCAGTTTTGTAAAAGATATGGATTTTATCGCCATCTGTGTGCCGACACCGCTGGACAGTCATCAGCAGCCGGATATCAGTTATGTAAAATCTTCCGCAGAGGCGATCTCCCGGTATCTGACCGGAGAAACCATGGTGGTCCTGGAATCCACCACTTATCCGGGAACAACGGAAGAACTGGTGAAACCGATACTGGAAAAGGGGTCAGGATTAAAATGCGGCAGAGATTTTTATCTGGGATTTTCACCGGAACGGGTGGACCCCGGCAATCTGATTTATAAGACCAAAAACACGCCGAAAGTAGTCGGCGGAATCGGACAGGATGCTACGGAAGTGATTGCGGCCATGTATCAGGCTGTTCTGGAAGGAGAGGTGCATCAGGTATCCTCGCCTGCGGTTGCGGAGATGGAAAAAATCCTGGAGAACACGTATCGGAATATTAATATCGGTCTGATTAATGAGATGGCCATTCTGTGCGACCGCATGGGAATCAGCGTCTGGGAGGTGATAGATGCGGCAAAGACGAAGCCTTATGGCTTTCAGCCTTTTTATCCGGGACCGGGACTGGGGGGACACTGTATTCCGCTGGACCCCTATTATCTGTCCTGGAAAGCCAGGGAATACGGTTTTCACACATCCATGATAGAAAGTTCCATGATGATCAATGACAAGATGCCGGAATATTGCGTGGACCGTGTGATGCGGCTTCTGAACAGGCTGGAAAAGCCTTTGAAGGGCTCCAGGGTTCTGGTGGTGGGCGTTGCCTATAAGCAGGACATTGATGATTATCGGGAGAGTCCTGCGCTGGAAGTCATTGATCTGTTAGAGGCTTCCGGTGCGGAGGTGGAGTATTATGATCCCTGGGTGGTGCAGTACAGATACCATGGAAAGACGGTGAAAGGCATGACGGAAATTACGCCGGAGCAGGTGGAGAAATATGATCTCTTAATGATTACGGCGGCCCATTCCAATGTGGACTATGAAATGCTGCAGAGACATGGGAAAACGATTTTTGATACGAAGAACGTGATGAAGCATGTGAGGAACAGGGACAACATTGAAGTGCTGTAGGAGCTGCATGATATGAAAATAGTAACGGTAGTGGGAGCAAGGCCTCAGTTTATTAAAGCGGCGGCAGTTTCGAGGGTTCTGCGGGAAAAGCACGAGGAACTTTTGCTCCATACGGGGCAGCATTACGACGGTAATATGTCAGATGTTTTTTTTGAGGAATTACGCATTCCGAAACCGGACCGGAATCTGGGTGTCGGGTCGGGAAGCCATGCCAGGCAGACTGCGGAGATGATGGTGGGGATTGAACAGGCATTGTTGGAGGAAAAGCCGGACTGCCTGCTGATTTACGGAGATACGAATTCCACTCTGGCCGGGGCGGTCGCCGCCGCTAAAATTCATGTTCCGGTAGTGCATGTGGAGGCCGGTCTGCGGTCTTTTAATATGAGAATGCCGGAAGAACAGAACAGAATACTGGCAGACCATCTGTCAGCGCTTTTGCTGTGTCCTACGGATACGGCGGTGGAAAATCTCAGAAGAGAAGGAATTATGGCGGGCGTACATCAGGTGGGAGACGTGATGTGCGATGCGGTTTTATATTATTCTCAAATGATGGAAACCAGAGACAGCACCTGGTATTTTGGACAGATGAAAGGGATTTTCACGCCGGTTCCCCGGATGAAGACCTGGTATATGACGACGATTCACAGAGCGGAAAACACAGATGACGAAAGAAAAATCAGGGAAATCCTGGAGGCGCTGGAAATTCTGGACGCACCGGTTATTTTTCCCGTCCATCCTCGGACGAGGGCAATCGTGGAAAGGCTGTACGGTCAGAAACCATATCAAAACATCGTATTTGTACAACCGGTGGGATATCTGACGATGCTGTATCTGGTGAAGCATGCGAAAAAAACAGTGACTGATTCAGGCGGTTTGCAGAAAGAGACTTATATTTTGGGGACGCCTTGCGTAACTGTCAGGGAACAGACCGAATGGGTGGAAACTTTAATGGGAAATCACAATATTCTGGCGCGAACAGAGAAAGAAGACATTGTGAAAAAGGTAATGGAAACAGAAGCGGACATGGAAAATAAAACGGCCTATTACGGGGACGGGCATGCCTCTGAGAAAATATGTGATTTGCTGGATCATATGTCGTGGTAAAAAGCATGCTTTGAAAAAAAGGAACTTTAAAGTAGGAGGAAAAGATGAAATACGCATTAATCGGATGCGGACGGATTGCCGTAAACCATGTAAAGGCGGTACTGGACAATTCCCTGGAATTTGCCGCGGCCTGTGATGTGAAGCCGTCCCAGATTGAAAAACTGCTGGAGAAATACGGACTGGAGCAGGAACCGTCAATTCGGCGGTACACGGATTACAGAAAGATGATAGAGGAAAGCAGGCTGGATCTGGTGGCGATTGCCACGGAAAGCGGCCTTCATGCGGAAATTGCCCTTTACTGTATCGATCATGGCATTCACTGCCTGATTGAAAAGCCCATCGCCATGAATATGCGGGATGCGGATGAGATCGTCCGGCGGGCAGAGGCAAAAGGCGTAAAAGTGTCGGCCTGTCATCAGAATCGATTTAACATGGCGGTTCAGGAGATGAGAAAAGCCGTGGAAGCCGGGCGGTTCGGAAAATTGTCTCATGGTTCCGTTCATGTGCGCTGGAACCGGAATGAAGGGTACTATCAGCAGGCGTCCTGGAGGGGCAAATGGGCTTCGGACGGCGGTGCGTTGATGAATCAGTGTATTCATGGCATTGATCTGCTGCGCTGGATGATGGGGGACAGGGCCGAGGAAGTGTATGGTCAGACAAGACAGCGGTTTCATGATTATCTGGAAGCGGAGGATATCGGAATGGCGGTAGTGAAGTTCCAAAACGGAGCGGTTGCTACGATAGAAGGAACGACGAATGTATATCCCCAGAACCTGGAAGAAGCTTTGTGCCTGTTTGGAGAAACGGGGACGGTAAAGCTGGGCGGGAAATCCACGAATCATATTGACGTATGGCAATTCAGGGATGAAACGGAAGCGGACCGGAAGAACAAAGGGCTGGAAGAAGCAACCGGAAATGTATATGGAAACGGCCATACCGGCCTGTATGCGGATATGATTGAAGCAATCGAAACGGACCGAAAGCCTTATGTGGATGCGGCGGCGGGACGAAATGCGCTGGAACTGGTGCTGGCGATTTATAAAAGCCAGAAAGAAGGAAAACCGGTGAAGCTGCCTCTGAAAGATTTCGGAGCGGCGGACATGGCGGGAGCGTTTGACGAATAGAGCAATCGGGCGGAGGACAATGAATTATTTTGTACATGAAAGCAGTTATATAGATGAAGATGTGGTGATTGGCGAGGGAACGAAAATATGGCATTTCTGTCATATTCAAAAAGGCGCCAGGATTGGACGGAACTGTTCGCTGGGACAGAATGTGAATATTTCCTGCGGCGTGACAGTGGGCGACGGCGTGAAGATACAGAACAACGTGTCTGTTTATGAAGGCGTGGAGCTGGAAGACGGCGTTTTCTGCGGCCCGTCCTGTGTGTTTACCAATGACCTGACGCCCAGGGCCGGATATCCCAAAGGCCGTGAGAACTATAAAAAAACGCTGGTCCGGGAGGGTGCCAGCATCGGGGCTAACGCCACGATCGTATGCGGGCATATCATAGGGAGGTATGCGATGGTGGCGGCCGGGGCAGTGGTAACCGGGGATGTGCCGGATTATGCGCTGGTGGCAGGGGTGCCGGCAAGCGTGATTGGAGAAGTGGATGAGGAGGGGAACAGAAGAAAGTTGAAATGAAAAAGCTGATCGTATTACCCGGAAGAATGGACAGTCCTTTTTTTCTCAATGAGCTTGGATTCTTAAAAAAAACGTTTGATCAGATAACGGTTGTTTCCTATCCGGTTCCGGAAGAAAAAATTCCCGGGATTAAAGAAGAATATGGAGTGGCCTGCCATATCATAAACAATAAAAAAAACCGGGCAAAAACAGCGGTCAAACTGTTTCAATGGTTGAAAAACCCGGATGTAAAGCAGGAAATCAGAGAAAATTTCTCGATGACTTTTAATGGTTTTTCACGTATGGCCTATATCGTTTTGTATGGTATTTTTGCTTTGCAGGCATGTCAGGAAATAGAAAGAGAAATCAGGGAAACGGAAGACGGGGCAGAGGTTACGCTGTATTCGTACTGGCTCAGCAGACCGGCGTATGCGGCGGCTTATTTTGCGGACAAATATCCCGGCCGGATAAAAAAGAAAATTTCACGGGCTCACAGATATGATTTGTATGAATATAGAAACACATTTTCTTATCTTCCGTTTCGCAGGTTTATAGATAAAAACCTGGACAAAATATTTTTTATTTCAGAGGATGGTCTGCGTTACTATCAGAGCCGGCGGGGAGAAATGTCAAATGGGAATGGCCGGGCGGAACTGACAGTAAATTATTTGGGAACTTATAACAGAGAAGGACTGCAAAAACAGATTTTACGGAAAGAAGGCATTGTTCTTGCGTCCTGCTCGTTTGCGGTTCCGGTGAAAAGGCTGGATTTGATTATTTGTCTTTTGGAACAGATCGGAGATATGAAAGTAAAGTGGATTCATGTCGGGGGCGGTGAATTGCTTGAAAAGATACGCAATGAGGCAGACAAAAGATTACCTCATATAGAAACGTCATTTCTGGGCGAAGTGGATAACAGGGATATTCTGAATCTTTATCAAAAAGAAGATGTGGATTATTTTATAAATCTGAGTGATTCGGAAGGAATACCGGTGTCGATCATGGAAGCAATCTCTCTGGGGATACCGGTGATAGCCAGAAATGTGGGAGGAATCAGCGAGATTGTAAATGAAGAAACGGGCTGTCTGCTGGAACGGACAGACCGTTTGGAAAAGGTAAAAACGTTTTTGAAGCTCAGAATCAAAAACACGGAAGAGTATGAAGTGTATTCAAGAGGAGCAAGGCGTTTTTGGGAACAAAAGTTTAACGGTGAGAGAAATTACAGTCAGTTTATGAAAGAAATCATATGAGGACATCTGTATGTGGTTTGGCAATTTATGCTGCTGCCTGCTTTTGTATGGCTATATCGTTTTATGTTATTTAAAAAATAAGAGACAGCGTCTTTTACTGACGGCTATTATAGGATATTTTTGCTGTCCGGTATTTAAAGTAGGTGGTATGGCGGTAAATGGGACCTATTTTATTACATTGATCTTAGCGCTGATCTGCCTTATGGAGTATGCCGGCGGAAAAACAAGGCTGGCAGGTTTACGTTTGTATTATTTGCTGTTTGTCATACTGAGTGTTCATTTTATGCTGTATGCAACTCTGGTAAACGGCGTTGCTGATTCCAGACTGATTGTTTCCCTGTTGGGCCAGGTTAACATCTTTATGGGGGTTCTGGAATGTGCTCTGCTTTATCAGACGGTGGAGAGGCCGCAGGAGGTGTTGAGAAAGGCTGTGATCATTACGAATATAATGCATATCACGTTCGGATGTTTGCAGCTTGTGTCCGTGAAATGGGGGTATTTGATCACAGACCAGCTCTTTGCTTCTCCGGGCCGGGACGGTCCGTTAAAGGTGATGCGGGATATTGGCGATTTTTACCGTATTTTCGGGGCAACCTACAGTCCGACGATTCTGGGCGGATATATTCTGGTTGCGTTTACGTTTCTGCTGGCATATGTACTGCGGGAACGTAAAAAAAAGATAGGGAGAGATTTATCCGCGCTGGCTCTTACGCTGCTGATCGGTCTGCTGGCGTTCAGCAAAACGGTTATATTAGGCGTGTTTATTATTTTGGTACTGGAAGTCGGATGGTGCATCTTTCATTTGAAAAAGTGTAATAAAAAGGCTTTGTTTCAATGTACGGGAGTGATGCTTGGAATTTTTCTGTTAGTGATCGTGATTGCTTATCCTACCCGGTTATGGGGGCAGGTGCAATATTATTTCGGGAAAATACTCAGCTCTCCTGCGTCTGCCTTGAATACCAGGTATGGAAATGGCGTAATGGACACATCTTTGAAAACACTGACAGCGTCAAACCAGATTTCTGCTTATGCGAATACCACTTATCTCACAACGGCTCTGATCAGGGAGCATCCGCTGGTAGGTGTCGGACTGGTTCCCGTCATGGGAGAATTTATCGGGGATTCCCAGTATATTACCGTGTTCCATCACGGGGGAGTTTTGTTATTTCTGATTTTCTTTTTCTTTTATCTGTCGGTTTTCGGAGAACATTACAGGAGGGGAAAATTAGCTCAGTTTATGGTTCTGGCGGCGATTGCACTCTGCGGCGTTTCGATGAACAGTCTGGAGATTTCCGTGATGGTGCCGTTTATAGCTTTTTGTCTGGGAAAATGGCCCGGTTCCCAGGGAGGCCGTTTATGAAAAGAAGAGTTATGATGGTGATTCCGACTCTGGGAGGGGGCGGAGCGGAGCGGGTCGTGACAGATCTGGCAAGATTCTTACATCAGGACCGATGGGATGTACGGGTGATCAGCTTATACGGAAGAAGTCATGCGAATGAATATTTTGTTTCACAGATTGAGGAAACCAATCATGCCGCGGTCATTTTTCTTGACAAGCGGAATGGAATTGATTTTTCTGTGATAAAGGAACTGCGGAAAATCATAAAGGAGTATCGGCCGGACATCATCCATACCCATCTATATGCAGGTGTTTATACCGGTGCGGCATCTTTGTTTCTGAATAAAAAAATATTGCATACGGTCCATAATATCGCGGAACAGGAGCTGCCAGAGGCGCACAGAAGACTGATGAATATGGCGTATCAATGTCATAAGGTTATACCTGTGGCCATTTCAAAAACCGTGCTTGACAGCATTAGAAACGTGTATCATTTAAAAGAAAAAGATATCAGGCTTGTATATAACGGAATCGACAGTTCTCAGTTTATAAATGAAGAAAGAGAAGAAAAAACATATGATTTTATAGTGGTTGGCCGCTTGGCGCCGCAGAAGAATCCTGTACTTGTTTTAGAGGCTTTTTCGAAAATCGTGGCTTTGTTTCCCGATGCAAAGCTGTGTATGTGCGGGGACGGACAACTGCGTCCGCTCCTTCTGAACCGGATCGGAGAATACGGTCTGGCAGAGAATGTTGAACTGACAGGATATATTACCAACGTGAACGACTACCTGAAAAAAAGCGCTTATTTTGTGTTTGTTTCTGACTTTGAAGGCTTTGGACTGGCAATGATAGAAGCCATGGCGGCAGGGCTGCCGGTAATCGCTACCGGGACAGACGCTGCGGCAGAGCTGATGAAGGACGGAAAAGAAGGATATTTCAGCAAAGTCAATGACATAAAGTCGTTAACAGAAGTGATGAAACGATGTCTGTCTGAGAAAGGAAGTGCCGCCTATGAGCGTCTGTGTGAAAATGCCAAAAAAAATGCAATGCGGTTTGAGATCAGAAACATGGTAATGGCTTATGAAAAAATCTACGGGGAATTTGTAAATGGCTAAAGTATTGCTTTTGTATGCATTAAATGAATATCCCACCAGAAATACAATAAGAGATTTGTTGGAATCTTTTAAAAAATATTCTTCTCATACTGTTTTTTATTATAATCTGTTTGCCAGGTCCCTTCCTGCGTATTTGAAAACGATTTCCTTTGATCTGATTCTTTTCCACCAGACTGTTACGTTATGCGGTGACAGGGACAAATATATGAACATGGTGTCGGAACTGGAAAAATTTCTGACAGGGCAGAAGGGAGTGAGGGCGGCTCTGTTTCAGGATGAATATTTTTATACGGATCAGTCTGTCCGGTTTATTAACCATCTGAAAATAGACTATGTTTTTTCCGTGGCGCCGAGAGAAGAGTGGGATCATATTTATGAAGGAATACACGAGGATTGCGAAATATGTCCGATGCTGACCGGATATATTGATCAGAAAGCAAAGAGATATTATAAAAAGGCTTTGAAAAGGAAACGTCATATTGATGTGGGATATCGGGTGGTATGGGATAAAAGTTCTGTTGCGCTGGGAAAATTCGGATATGATAAAGTGCGGATCGCCAGGCTGTTTATCAGGGGAATGGATTCAAAAGGGTTTCATACGGACGTAAAGGTGGGGATTCCGTATATTTTGAAAGGGAAACGATGGAATCGCTTTCTAGGGTCCTGCCGATATATTTTGGGAGTGGAAAGCGGGTCGGGCGTACTGGATGGGGACGGGCGGATACGGGAACAGATCCTGCGGGAACTGGAACAAAATCCGCAGGTCACAACAAAAGAGCTATATGATCAATATGTCAGAAACACGGACGGAGCATTTCATCTGCGGGCGATTTCTCCAAGACATTTTGAAGCGGTTGAAGAAGGCGCCTGTCAGATTCTATATGAGGGAGATTACAGCGGCATTTTAAAACCGGATATTCATTATATTCCTTTAAAGAAAGACCACAGCAATTTCAATGATATTTTAAAGAAGTTAAATGATGAAGAAAAAAGAAAAGAAATTGTGAAAAGGGCATTTGATGATATCGTGGGTTCCGGTAAATATACCTATCAGGTATTCGTGCGATATTTTTTTGAACAGGTGTTTCGTGATGTAAAGTTGTCAGAGGGAAAAATGACGGCCGCCGAGCGGAACGGATATTACAGAACCTTGCTGCATGAAACAGGGATAAAGTTTTTTCTGACGGTTATTACCCTTTTTAAGAAAAATGGCCTATTGACCCGAATGAGGAAGCACCGGTTAACCCAGATGATTCTGAACCGTTACTATGCATTTAGATACTAACAATAGATTAGTGCTAAAAATAAAAAAGTAGGAGTGAACAAGATGAGAGTATTAATTACCGGAGGGGCCGGACATATCGGTTCCCATATTGCTGAGAGACTGTTAAAAAGAGGCGACGAAGTTTATGTGATTGACAATTATCAGACAGGGCGGAGAGATAATCTGCAGCCGCATGGAAATTTGCGTGTCATCGAGGGCAGCATAGCGGACACGGAGCTGGTTCATAAATGCTTCGGAGAGTTTCATCCGGAGATCGTGGTGCATGCGGCGGCTTCTTATAAAGATCCGCAGAACTGGGAGGAGGATTCTCTCACAAATGTGCTGGGGGCGGTGAATATTGCGAAGGCTTCTCAGACCACAGACGTAAAACGGATCATATATTTCCAGACAGCTTTGTGCTATGGGTTGAAACCGATTGAACAGCCGATTACGCTGAAGCATCCTTATTTTGGCGGGAACTGTAATGGCGGGAGCAGTTATGCTATCAGCAAAACGGGAGGAGAACTGTATCTGGAGCTGTCCGGGGTGGATTTTATATCCTTCCGTCTGGCAAATTCCTATGGTCCCAGAAATCTGAGCGGTCCTCTGCCCACGTTTTACAGCAGACTGACCACGGGAAAGCCATGCTTTGTCATGGATACAAGAAGAGACTTTATCTTTGTGGATGACCTGGTAGATGTGGTGATAAAAGCTGTGGATGGAATGGGTGAAAGAGGTGTTTATCATGTGGCCAGCGGAACGGATTATGCGATTAAAGAATTGTTTGACGCTACGTTGAAAGCGCTGGATATGACTCTCGAACAGGATGTGGAGGTCCGGGCAAGAGGTGAGGATGATGTCTACACGATACTGCTGGATCCGAGTAAAACAAAGCGGGATTTCCAGTGGGAAGTGAAAACGCCTTTGGAGGAAGGAATCAGGAAGGCCATTGACTGGTATAAGGAATATGGGATTTCTCAAACCTATACCCATTTAAAGGGAGTAGATAAATAATGGATCAAATGTACCAAAAGTTTGAAAACAGCAAAGTGCTGGTAGTGGGCGGCGCCGGTTTTGTGGGAAGTAATCTGGTACGGTTGTTGACTGACCATGTGGATCAGATCAAAGTCGTGGTGGTGGATAATCTTCTGTCATCGGAGATTACGAATATCCCGGCAAATCAGAAAGTAGAGTTCAGAGAGGGTTCCATAACGGATTTTCGTATTCTGGCAGAGCTGGAAGATGAGTTTGACTATATCTTTCATCTGGCAACGTTTCACGGAAATCAGAGTTCTATTTTTGATCCTGTCAGAGACCATGAAAATAATACGCTTACCACATTAAAGCTGTTTGAGCGTGTGAAACAGTTTAAAAGGCTGAAAAAACTGGTGTACTCATCTGCCGGCTGTTCTGTCGCCAAAAAAACCTTTGATCAGGCAGTAGCTACGACGGAGGACAGCGGAATTGAGCTGCATCAGGACAGCCCCTATTCGATTTCAAAAATAATAGGAGAGTTTTACTCCGTTTATTATCACAAAGAATGGAAGCTTCCGGTGGTGCGGGCGAGATTTCAGAATGTATATGGCCCTGGGGAGATTCTGGGCGCAGGAAACTGGAGAGGTACTTATGCGACCGTATGGAGGAATGTTACGCCGACGTTTATTTACAAGGCACTGGCCGGCCAGGAGATTCCTCTGGAAAATGAAGGAATTGCCACGAGGGATTTTATATTCGTAGAGGATATCTGCCGGGGACTTCTTTTGTGTGCGCAGAAAGGTGAGCCGGGAGAGGTTTATAATCTGGGTTCAGGGACAGAGACGTCGATCGCCCAACTTGCCCGGATGATTATAAAGCTGTCGGAGAGCGGTTCAAATATAAAAATGCTTCCCAAACGTAAGTGGGATAATTCGGGAAAACGTTTTGCGTCAGTGGAAAAGTCTAAAAAATATCTGGGCTTTGAAGCCCGGATTTCCGTGGAAGAAGGCCTGTTAAGAACGATCGCCTGGACAAGAGAGAACCGAGAGCTGATAGAAGCCTGCATGCAGAAACATGCGGGGCATATGGATTATATCAAAGGAAAAGAGGAAGCGTAATGTGTTCAATAGCCGGAATGATTACTTTAGATGGAAGTCCATATAAAGAAATCCGAAAAGCGCTGTCAGTCATGAATGAACTCCAGGCACACAGAGGGCCGGACGGGGAGGGCATCTGGATCCATGTTCGGCAACAGACGGGGTTCGCACACCGCAGGCTGAGTATTATTGATCCGGAATCGGGAAAACAGCCGATGGAAGACAAAAATGGAAACTGTGTGTGTTTTAACGGAGAAATATTTAATTATTTAGAGCTGAAAGAGGAACTGGGCGGAAAGTATGAGACCGGCAGTGACACGGAAGTTATTTTGAAAGCCTATGAGAGATGGGGCAGAGACTGTCTGCTCCATTTCAACGGGATGTTTGCCTTTGCTCTGTGGGATGAAAAAAGACAGGAACTTTTTTGTGCCAGAGACAGGTTTGGCATTAAGCCGTTTTATTATATGACGGTGGGGCAGACTTTTTATTTTGCTTCCGAAATAAAAGCTTTACTGCCATTTATGGAAGATATCAGGACAGATATGGATGGTTTGAAAGATTACCTGACCTTTCAGTTTTGTCTGTCCGGAAAAACACTGTTTTCCGGTGTGCGGGAATTGATGCCGGCTCATTACATATCTATCCGGGACGGGCATGTAAAATTCAGACGGTACTGGCAGGTTTATTATAATCTGGACTGGGATCACACCGAAAAGTTTTTCATGGAACAGATGGAAGAACTGATATGGGATTCTGTTCGTTACAGGATACGAAGCGACGTTCCGATCGGCGGATATGTAAGCGGCGGGCTGGATTCCTCCGTCGTGTCCGCAATTGCTTCCGATCTGGTCGGAAATGAGGCGTTCGCCGGATTTACCGGAAAATTCAGCGTCAGCCGTCAGTATGATGAGAGCAGTTATGCGCAGGCGCTGGCAGATGAACATCATTTTCCGCTGTATCAGATTGATATCACCTCAAAAGACTTTGAGAACAACATCAGAAACGTGATTTATCATCTGGATGAACCGGTGGCAGGGCCGGGTTCCTTTTGCCAGTATATGGTTTCGATGCTGGCCGCAAAACACAGGAAGGTGGTGCTGGGCGGACAGGGCGGAGACGAGATTTTCGGCGGATATACAAGATACCTGGTAGCTTACTTTGAACAGTGTATCAAAGGTGCGATTGACGGAACGATGAATTCAGGTAATTATATCGTGACCTACGAGTCGATTATTCCGAATCTGGTCAGCCTGAGAAATTATAAACCCATGCTGGCAGAGTTCTGGAAGGACGGATTGTTTGAAGATCTGGACAGACGATATTATCGTTTGATCAACCGGGCACCGCAGATTGCAGGCTGTGTGAGGCCGGAACTGTTGGATGACTATGATCCGTATGAAACTTTCAGAGGTGTTTTCTGCGCCGGAAATGTGGAAAAAGGTTCTTATTTTGACCGCATGACCCACTTTGATTTTAAAACTCTTTTGCCGGCGCTTCTTCATGTGGAGGACAGAATGAGTATGGCTCACGGACTGGAATCCAGAGTGCCGCTGCTGGACTATCGGCTGATTGAATTTGCTGCGACGATACCGTCGAATTTTAAGCTGAAAAATGGGGACATGAAATATATTTTCAAAGAGACTATGAAACGGTACCTGCCCCAATGTATTCGGGACAGAAAAGATAAAATGGGCTTCCCGCTTCCGCTGAACAGTTGGCTGAAAGAGGAACTGAGGGAGTTTACAGGGGATATTTTTTCTTCCGCAAAAGCGCAGCAGAGAGCGTTTATTGATAATCGTGATGTCTTTGAGAAAATACAGACAGAAAGCCAGTTCGGACGGAATGCCTGGGGACTTCTGAGTTTGGAACTGTGGCAGCAGGAGTTTCATGACAAAGCGTCGTATTACAGGCGGTTGTTGGAAAAATAGAGGTTTATATGTTAAAAGGTTATATAGGCAGGCTGGGGAAAAATTCTATGATTTATGGGGTGGGGAATATGCTGACAAAAATGCTGGCATTATTGATACTCCCGTTTTTGACAGCATATATTAATCCGGAGGAATATGGGATTATCAGTATGTTTACGACTTTTTCCACTTTTGTTCAGCCCGTATTTCAACTGGGATTGTCGGCTGGGATTACGCCTGTTTATTTTGAGCAGAAAAAGGAATCCGATAAAAATCGGGTTATCTTTTTTGCTTTTATAATATTACTTATCTCGTCGTTGCTTATGTTAGCAATCTGTTTTATCGGCCGTTCTTATTTATCTGAGAAAATTATCGGGATTGCAGGATATGAAAATTTGTTTTTTATATTTATGGGATCAGTAGCAATTGCTTCTCTGGAAGTTCCGTTTTTATATAAATTTCAATTTGAAGAAAAGGCATTGAGATTTGTGATTATTACTGCTGTTACATCTGTTGTCTGGTATGGAATTCTGTATATTTTGATTATTCATGAGGGCATGGGGGTTTCAGGTTATATAACAGGATTACTGATCAGCGAAATATTTCGTTTTATCGCATATTTTGGGGGCGTAAGAATATCCTTTCAAAATATGAAGAACTGGTTGAGAATATCAAAAAGATTGTTGAAAATATCATTTCCGTTTGTGCCTTCTTTTTTTTCGCTTTATGTTTTACAGCAGATCGGAAGAATTATTTTACAGGCGGAGTATGGGCTGGAGGCAACAGGCATTTATTCTGTTGGAATCAATATAGGATCGGCAATTAATATTGTCATAGGAGGAATAATTACCGCATGGACTCCCTTTTTTCTTTCGTTTCAAAATAAGACGAAAGAGGAGTCAGAAATATTGGGAAAAATCACAACATTGTATTTGTTTGTGGTGGGAACGATTACTCTCTGCTTTTTTTCTTTTTCAAAACCGGTCGTGCTTATGATGGTGGATGAAGCATTTTATGAGTCTTATTCAGTGGTGGGAATGTATGCATGTTCGTTGTTTTTTAACGGATTATTTTCTTTTTTGCTGCCGCCGCTGTATTATGCAAATGAGACAAAGTATATTTCTCTGTTGCAGATACCGGCTGCAGTAATAGCGGTTTTTATATCAAAAGGGTTGATTGCCTTATGGGGAATAAGGGGTGCGGGTGTGTCAATAGCCATGAATTATTTAATATTGGCATTGATTACGATATATTGGAATCAAAAACATTCATATTACTTTAGAATTACATATCAAAAGAGAAATATCGTTCTGTTCTGTGTGTTTTTTCTGATTTCTGTTGCTGCCATAACCATTATGCAGAAAAGAAACTTTCCGTTATGGAGAGAATGGGTACGGGCGTTAATCAGTAGTTTTGGATTCGGTATCGTTATTTTGGGCTATTTGTGTAAGATAACAGAGGCTTGGGAGTTCATTCGGCGGAGGGGCAAGAAATGAGATTGATAAAACGAGATGGGAGAGTCGGGCTGGCAGTTGGTAAACTGTATCAGATGGTGGGGAATTATTTACGGGCTTGTCAGGCGGAATATCAGAAAACGGAGCTGGCTGAATGCGGAGAAGACGTGGTAATTTATCCGAATGTTTCTTTTGTTTGTCCTCAAAATATTTATATAGGTTCTCACTCACATTTAGGGGGGGGGGGTAATGATAAGGGCATCAGAGAGAGCGAAAGTGAAGATCGGAGACTGGTGTCAGATTGCCAATCATACTATTTTTGCGTCAAGCGGGCATGAGATAGGGAACGGTTATTATTATGGAAATTTGACTTATGGGGATATAGTCGTGGGAAATAACGTCTGGATTGGGTCCAATGCAATTATCCTGGAAGGCGTTAAGATAGGAGAAAATTCTGTGGTTGCGGCAGGTGCGGTGGTGACAAAGGATGTGCCGGAGAATGTGGTAGTGGCCGGAGTGCCGGCCCAGGTGATTAGAAGATTTGGGCTTTTTGCAGAAGGTGAGGTATTGTGAGAAAAATAAGAATATTTACTTATAATATATTGCGCAAATTAAAAGACGAATATTCCGTCATAAATGATACCCTCATAGCCGTTATGAATTTTTTCGGGAGAAATAAAGTGAAAATACAGGGGAAAAGAAACCAGATTATTTCACGGGGGGGGGTATGGAGGAAAAGATGCGTTATCAATATAACTGGAAATCATAATATCATTAAACTGGAAAAAGGCGTCCGTCTGGAACATGTGACGATTAACATTTATGGGAATCATAATCGAATATATCTGTCAGAAAGGGTCTTGATGAAAGACGGAGAATTTTATATAGAGGATGATGGAAACAGTATTGTGATCGGAAAGGATACAGCTCTATGCGGAAAAGTACAGTTGTCATGTATTGAGGGAACAGGAATTAAGATCGGAAATGATTGTTTGTTCTCGTCCGAGATTATATTCAGGACGGGGGACAGTCATAGTGTGGTAGATATGGAAGGAAACCGTTTGAATCAGTCAAAGGACATTATATTAGAAGATCATGTGTGGGTTGGGAGCAGAGTGACTGTGTTAAAAGGTGTCAAAATATCTGCAAACAGTGTGATTGCAGCCGGAAGCGTAGTGACCAGAAAATTCGAGAATATAAACGTGGCCATTGGCGGAAATCCGGCGAAAATTATCAAAAGAGAAATAAACTGGACACGTGAAAGAATATAAATTTGAATAAGGGAGATAAGTGAAAAATGGAATTCCGGGATTTACAAAAACAGTATGAACTGTTAAAAGATGAAATAGACCAGGCCATGCGGCAAGTGCTTATGAGTGGAAACTTCATTTCAGGAAACCAGGTGACGGAGCTGGAGCTGGAGCTGGCCTTTTATACCGGTGTGAAACACTGTATTACCTGTGCCAATGGCACGGATGCGCTGACACTGGCGCTGATGGTCTGGGATATCGGTCCCAAAGATGCGGTTTTTGTTCCGGACTTCACCTTTTTTGCTTCCGGAGAAACGCCGGCTTATGAAGGGGCCGTACCTGTTTTTGTAGATGTGGAGCAGGATACGTTCAATATGTCTCCGTTGTCCCTTGAGGATGCTATTGTCAGGATAGAAAAGGAAGGAAAGTTGATTCCCAGGGTAATCATAACTGTGGATCTTTTCGGGCAGCCGGCCGATTATCCCAGAATAAGAGAAATCGCGGAAAAACATAACCTGCTGATTCTGGAGGACGGAGCGCAGGGATTTGGAGGCCGTATCAGAGAACAGAGAGCGTGCAGTTTTGGAGACATTTCCACAACATCTTTCTTTCCGGCAAAACCTCTTGGATGTTACGGGGATGGCGGTGCGGTTTTTACGGATAATGACGAGTGGGCGGAATTGCTCCGTTCATACCGGATTCATGGCAAAGGAGCGGACAAGTATGATAATGTACGGATCGGAATGAATTCCCGGCTGGATACATTGCAGGCGGCAATTTTGCAGGTAAAATTAAAAGCTTTTGCCGAGCATGAACTGGAAGCAGTTAATCGTGTGGCGGACAGATATACGCATGAACTGGAAGGAGTCGTAACGGTTCCGAGAGTCAGACCAGGTTTTTTGTCCAGTTGGGCTCAGTACTCTATTTTATTGGAGGATGACAGAAGCCGGGATGGTTTACGGGCATATTTAAAGAGCAGAGAAATTCCTGCTAATATTTATTATCCAAGGCCCATGAGTTCTCAGACTGCTTTCAAAGGGATAAACTGTGTCAGGATGGATGCGCCGGTGGCTGAAAATCTTTGCAGAAGGGTGCTTGCACTGCCATTACATCCGTATATGAGTGAAGAGGAACAAAGTAAGGTGATACGGGAAATAAAGGAATACTTTTGATGTAAAGCCGTTGGAAATCTGTCTGTGTGAAAGAATGAAAGACACAGGGACGCCGCTCTCCGTTAAAAATAAAAGTAAATGACGGTGAGTTGGCGTCCCGAAATCATTTAATTAAAAAGTAAATATAAAGCGGCCTCATTGCGGAATTAAAAACATAGGGAGGCCGTCGCAATCCGTTCCCGAAACCTGACATCATGCTCCACAAACACCATAGTGGGCTGATAATCCAGCAGCAGTTTTTCGATCTGCATTCTGGAAAAGACATCAATATAGTTCAGCGGTTCATCCCATATATACAGGTGAGCCGGCGTTAAAAGGCTGGCAGCGATGAGGATTTTCTTTTTCTGGCCTTCGGAGTAATCCTCGATGTTTTTCGCAAACTGGACCCGTTCCAGTCCAAGCTGCCGCAGAATGGAACAGAACAGGCTTTGGTCTAACTGCCGTTCCTTACAGAACCGGGAGATATCGCCTTTGATTCCGGAGGTGTCCTGATTAATATAGGAAATAATCAGGCCGGAAGCAGTCTCACAGCAGCCGGACAGAGAATCCGTTTCCGTCGTCAAGGGCGGTTCGCCGGACAGTGCCGTGACGCCCGCCGTCTGCAGGATCATCTTAATCAGCGTAGATTTGCCGCAGCCGTTTTCTCCGTGGAGCGCGATCCGCTGTCCGCGTTTGACGGTAAAGGTTAGATTGGTAAATACAGGCCCGTCGCCCGTGAGATATTTTACGCTGTAGTCCCGGACATTCACCAGCGTCTCTTTATGGTGAGTGAGAGGCATAAGCTTTAAATCCACGGTCTGTTCCAGATCCACCAGAAGCCCTTCTTTTTCTTCGATTTCCCGGCTGATCCGGTTTTGCATCTGTTTGACCCGGCGCTGCATCTTCTTGGTTTTTGCGCCGATATAAGGCCTCATACCGATGGTAGAAACCCGGTCATGGTCTTTGATCGGATTGACACCGATTTTGGTGCTTTCATTTTTGTCGGCCCACTGGGCGCTGCGTGCGGCAGCCTGTCTCAGTTTTCCGATTTCTTTCAGATGCTTTTCGTTTTCCGCCTGTGCGAACCGGTCTTTTCGCTGTTTGTTTTCCCACCAACTGGAGAAATTTCCGGTCTGTACCTCGATGGTCTGCCGGTTCAGCACAAGAACATGGTCGACACAGGCATCCAGCAGATCCCGGTCATGGGAGACAAGGATAAAGCCTTTCTTTTGGGACAGATAAGCTTTGACCTGTTCGCGGGATTCCTGGTCTAAATGATTCGTAGGCTCGTCGATCAGCAGAAAATCATTTTCACCGGAAAACAGGACGGCCAGCAGAACCTTGGTCCGTTCTCCGGGACTTAATGTTAAAAATGGCCTGTATAAAATCTCTGCGTCCTCGCATAACTGTTCCAGTTCACATATGATCTTCCACAGTTCGCATTGATTTTTCAGCTCATCCGCAAATTCTGCGGCGGGCCGGCGCATCTGCTCCTGGGAAATGAGATAGGGGAAATAATCAAATACGGCGGAACTGCTGATGGTTCCGGCATATTCATATTTTCCCAGCAGCAAATTTAGAAAAGTGGTCTTTCCTTTTCCGTTCCGGCCGATCAGCCCAAGCTTCCAGTCTGTGTCAACGGAAAAAGAGACGTTCTCGAAAATATTGTCAAAGCTTCCCTCATAGGAAAACGTGATGTTGTTGATATGAATCTGTGACATTTGGCTCCCTCCCTTCTGATATCAGCCCTATCTGATTAAGATATGGCCGGCTGAAATGCGGCAGGCGGTCTGTTGTCTGTTTATGCTGCCGGCAGTCCATGGCAATGTATGATGCGAAGATCTGTGTTTGCCGGTGTATGCCTGTTCTTTCAAAGATACGGCGGATCATTTTGCCGGATACTTTGTAATGGGTATGTTCTTGGGAAGACCTCCCGGAGCGGGAAATATGACAGGAGCACAGAATGGCTTTCCATATATCCGCACACAAAAAGAGAGGTTATGAGAACATAATCCACTTCTGGCAGCATGATAAAAAACAGTTACAGGTTCTGCCTGACACTGCAAAATCATCTCATGCGATCAAAAGTCGATTATATTCTCATCTTTCCACCTCTCTCTTTGGCGTGATGCGTCACGGAAAACTGTTCCCGCGACATAAGGGATTTTAACATGGATCAAGGCGGTTGTCAAGCGTCTGCACTCCACCAAAAAAGATTTTCAGACAGAGCCAATGAAGATAGAAGCTGCTGTAAATGTGTGTTTGGATTATATACGGTTAAATTCAAAACGCCGCCTTCAATATGCAGCAGGCAGTCTTCGTCTGCAAGCAGGATATAAATATCTCCTTTTTTGCTTGTTACAGTATTATAAATCATTTTTGTAAGCTGTTTGACTTCTATGCTGCCAAACCATTGCCTGCAATAGATGTCAAAATGGAAATAGCAATATAATTTTAAAATGATTCGTATGATTTTCAGAGCATGATTCTTGATTTCGGTATTGCTCATAAAATATTGTTCAATATCAAAAAAACGCTTCTGTGAAGTCTGCGGAACTTGTTCCGGGAGAAAATCAATTACAAAACAGGGCTTATTGAGCAATGATTCTATTTGTGCATGATTGTCCATTTTACACCTCATTTTAGTATGACAGACT
>Ga0137306_101069_pt1 | contig 30436 bp, 28 predicted proteins | sample Inofroosms_March_FD_97187 | JGI IMG/M metagenome (GOLD analysis project Ga0137306, IMG submission 97187) | Mouse cecal microbial communities from Vienna, Austria - N-Acetylneuraminic and N-Acetylglucosamine D2O microcosms_March | ecosystem: Host-associated > Mammals > Digestive system > Large...
ATATCTTCATGATCCAGCGCCAGGCGGTAGAATAAAGCTGACATAAAGGAAATTTTCGCTTGTTCCCATTGTTCGGCCGTATAATTCAATTCTTCGGCCCTTGCCGCCGCTATGGAAAGCGCTTCCTGGGCGATCGGGTTTGTATTAAGTTCCTGACGAATGACTTCTAAAATTTTCTTTGTATTTTCCATGATTTATAATTCCTTTCTTATTTTGCTGGGAGCCGCCGGCCTTCCGGCCGGCTTTTGGTTTATGCTACAAGGCTAGGGGCCATTGAATACTGGCCTAACGGATAGATTGTTTCGGCGTTCCGATATTCAGAAATTTTCTTTACCACACGGCACTTCTTGACTTCTTTCCCGTTGCTGATTGTGATTGTTTGCGCCGTTCTGGCAATTACTGTATAAGTCCAGACACATTCCTGATTACAAATGCTTCTCATACTGTATTCTTTTCCGATTTCAAATTTTCTCATTTTTTATATCCTTCCTTTCCTTACCTTATGTCTATATTATACACGTGAAAGTGTAATTTGTCAAGTATAAATGTAAAAATAAAGTGAAAAAATTCAAGCATAATTTACTATTGACATTTCAAAGTGTATTGTGTAAAATAGCAGTACAACCGAAAGAAAGAAGGTGTAAAAATGAAAGCTAACACGGCAGAGAAGATCCGGTTCCTGAAAAACAGAAGAAATGTAACGCTGGGAGAAATCGCGGAAGTGACAGGGCAGACGCGCCAGAACTTTTCAAATAAATTAAAGCGGAACGATTTCAGAGAGTCCGAACTTTCGGCGATCGCCGATTTCCTGGGTTGTGAATTAAAGATTTCATTCGTTGACAGAGAATCCGGCGAAGAAATCTAATAAAAATTTAAAAGAGGGAAAGTCTTATGTATAATGAAATAGATCTTGACGCGATCGACACGACGCAAGAACCGCCGACAGAAGAACCGGCCCGTCAATATTACTTTATGGCAAAATGCCGGCAGTGGGTTCGGGAGTTTGAACAGAAAAACGGCCGTCGCCCGTTCGCGTTTACTCAAACGTTCGGGTGCCAGATGAACGCGAGAGATTCCGAGAAGCTTATGGGAATCCTCCGGAAAACAGGCTTTCAGGAGATCGGGGACGAGAAAGCCGATTTTGTTCTGTATAATACCTGTACCGTGAGAGAGAACGCCAATCAGAAGGTCTACGGCCGCCTGGGATATCTGAACACCCTGAAAAAGAAGAATCCTCATATGATGATTGCCCTCTGCGGCTGTATGATGCAGGAACCGGAGGTGGTGGAGAAGATCAGAAAGAGCTACCGGTTTGTGGACATCGTGTTTGGAACTCACAACATCTTCCAGCTGGCGGAGCTGATGGTCCGGAGACTGGAAGAGCGGAATATGGTGGTGTCTGTCTGGAAAGGGACGGATCAGATCGTGGAGGAGCTTCCGGTGGAAAGGAAATTTCCCTTTAAATCGGGAGTCAACATCATGTTTGGCTGCAACAATTTCTGCAGCTACTGTATCGTTCCCTACGTGAGGGGAAGAGAGAGGAGCAGGAACCCGGAGGATATCCTGGCGGAGATCCGGAAGCTGGTCTCGGAAGGAGTCGTAGAGGTCATGCTTCTGGGGCAGAACGTGAATTCTTACGGAAAGACTCTGGACACTCCGGTTACATTTGCGCAGCTTTTAAGACAGGTGGAAAAGATCGAAGGACTTAAGAGGATCCGCTTTATGACTTCCCATCCCAAGGATCTTTCGGAGGAACTGATCCGGGTAATGAGAGATTCCGAAAAGATCTGCAGACATCTTCATCTGCCTCTCCAGTCCGGCAGTTCCAGGATTCTGAAAGCCATGAACCGCAGGTATACCAAAGAGCAGTATCTGGACCTGGTGGACAAAATCCGGGCAGCGGTTCCGGATATCTCTCTGACTACGGATATTATCGTGGGATTTCCGGGAGAGACGGAGGAGGATTTTGAAGAGACTATGGATGTGGTGCGCAGAGTTGAGTTTGACAGCGCCTTTACGTTTCTCTACTCCAGACGGACAGGGACTCCGGCGGCGGTGATGGAGGAGCAGGTGCCGGAGGAGACGATGAAGAACCGGTTTGACCGTCTCCTTTCGGAGGTGCAGCAGATCTCTGCCAGGGTCTGTGCCAGAGATCTTCACACCACCCGTGATGTGCTGGTGGAAAGTCTGGATGACCATCTGGAAGGATACGTCACAGGGCGTCTGTCCAACAACACCATCGTCCATTTCCCCGGGGATGCCTCCCTGATCGGGACCATTGTCCCGGTTTATCTGGAAGAATCCAGAGGATTTTATTATATGGGCACTGCCGGATGATCTACTAAACAGAAGAGGGGAGAAACTGCCATGGCCGGATTATCACCCATGATGACTCATTATATGGAGACCAAAAAACAGTATCCGGACTGTCTGCTTTTTTACAGGCTGGGAGATTTTTATGAGATGTTTTTTGAGGATGCCATAACTACTTCCAGGGAACTGGAGCTCACTCTCACAGGAAAGGAGTGCGGCCTTAAGGAGCGGGCTCCCATGTGCGGGATCCCCTACCATGCCGTGGATTCCTATCTGTACAGACTGGTGCAGAAGGGATATAAAGTGGCCATCGCCGAGCAGATGGAGGATCCGAAGACAGCCAAGGGCCTGGTGAAGAGAGAAGTCATCCGGGTGGTGACTCCGGGTACCATCACCAGCAGCCAGGCACTGGATGAGACCAAAAACAATTATCTCATGGGGATCGTATATATAGGGGACACATTCGGGATCTCCGTGTGCGATATCACCACGGGAGATTATCTGGTGACAGAGGTGGAAGGAGAAAGAAATCTTTTAGATGAGATCCATAAATTTGCCCCGTCAGAGATTATCTGCAACGAGGCATTCTACATGTGCGGAATCGATCTGGAAGATTTGAAAAACAGATACCATGTGGCGGTCTCATCTCTGGACAATCATTATTTCTCCGATGATTCCTGCCGAAAAGTATTAAAGGAACATTTCCACGTAAACAGTCTGGAGGGCCTGGGGCTGGGGGATTATGATGCAGGCGTCATTGCCTCCGGCGCTGTCATGGAATACCTGTATGAAACTCAGAAAAACACACTGGATCATATCGCCACCATCACGCCCTATACGACGGGGGAGTTTATGATCATCGATACATCAACCACGAGGAATCTGGAACTTCTGGAGACTCTCAGGGAGAAACAGAGGCGAGGATCCCTGCTGTGGGTTCTTGACAAGACGAAAACCGCCATGGGCGCCAGACTTATGCGAACGTTCATTGAGCAGCCTCTGGTGCACAGATCTGCCATACTGGACCGTCAGCATGCCGTGGAAGAACTGAACATGAGCTACATTACCAGGGAGGAGATCCGGGAATATCTGAATTCGGTCTATGATCTGGAGCGGCTTATGGGAAGGATCAGTTACAGGTCCGCCAACCCCAGGGATCTGATCTCTTTCAAAAACTCCCTGGAAATGCTGCCTTACATCAAAAAACTTCTTCAGGAGCTCAATGCTTCCCTGCTGAAGCAGATGGAAGAGGCACTGGATCCTCTGGAAGATCTGTACGGCCTTATCGAGGCAGCGATCGTGGACGATCCGCCCCTGGCAGTCAAAGAGGGAGGTATCATCAAGGAAGGCTTCCATGAGGAGGCCGACCGTCTCCGTCAGGCCAAAACAGAGGGAAAGACCTGGCTTGCCCGGCTGGAAGCCGAGGAGCGGGAAAAGACAGGGATCAAGAATTTAAAGATCAAGTTCAACAAGGTGTTCGGCTACTATTTCGAAGTGACAAATTCTTTCAAAGGCCAAGTGCCGGACTATTTTATCCGTAAGCAGACCCTGGCCAACGCAGAGCGGTATACTACCGATAAGCTGAAGGAACTGGAGGATGTGATCCTGGGGGCCGAGGATAAGCTGTTTTCTCTGGAGTATGACCTGTTCTGCCAGGTCAGGGACAGCATCGGCGCTCAGGTAGGGAGGATCCAGAAGACTGCCAAGGCTCTGGCCGGCATCGATGTATTCTGTTCCTTTTCTCTGGTGGCTACCAGAAATAATTATGCCAAGCCCAGAATCAATGAAAAAGGAGTGATCCACATTAAAAACGGCCGCCACCCGGTTGTGGAGCTGATGTTAAAGGATCGGCTTTTTGTGTCCAATGACACGCTGCTGGACAACTCAAAAAACAGGATTTCCATTATCACCGGCCCCAACATGGCGGGGAAATCCACCTATATGAGACAGACGGCCCTGATCGTCCTCATGGCCCAGATGGGGTGCTTCGTGCCGGCCGATGAGGCGGATATCGGCATCTGCGACCGGATCTTTACAAGAGTGGGGGCTTCTGATGATCTGGCCTCCGGACAGAGCACCTTTATGGTGGAGATGACGGAAGTGGCCAATATTTTGCGCAACGCCACCAGGAGCAGCCTGATCATCCTGGACGAGATCGGAAGGGGAACCAGCACCTTTGACGGGCTCAGCATCGCCTGGGCCGTGGTGGAGCACATCAGCAACACCAGGACTCTGGGAGCCAAGACCCTGTTTGCCACCCATTATCATGAACTGACAGAGCTGGAGGGTACCATGAGCGGCGTCAACAATTACTGCATCGCCGTGAAGGAGCAGGGAGACGACATCGTGTTTTTGAGGAAGATCATCAAGGGCGGAGCCGATAAAAGCTACGGAATTCAGGTAGCCAAACTGGCCGGCGTTCCCCAGCAGGTCATTGACCGGGCAGGGGAGCTGGTGGAGGAGCTGAGCAGCGCCGACATCACCGTCAGGGCCAGAGAGATCGCCAGGCAGAATGCTACGGTATCCCAGCGGAAGACCATCACCAGGCCTGACGAGGTGGACTTAAATCAGATGACCATGTTTGATACGGTGAAAAGCGAGGACATCATCAGCGAGATCGAGAGCATCCAGATTAACGAAATCACCCCCATGGAAGCACTCAATATCTTAAGCCGGCTTCAGGGGAAACTGAAAAACCGGTGGTGACAGGAGATTTAAGGAGAATATATGGCAGGAATTACAGTACTGGATCAGAATACCATCAATAAGATAGCGGCAGGAGAGGTCATCGACAGGCCGGCTTCCGTGGGGAAAGAGCTTCTGGAAAATGCCATCGATGCCTGTGCGACAGCTGTTACTGTGGAGATCCGGGATGGAGGAATCTCCTTTATCCGGGTGACGGACAACGGCTGCGGTATCCCAAAAGAAGAAGTGCCTCTGGCCTTTCTGCGCCATTCCACAAGCAAGATCAAGTCTGCGGAAGACCTTTTTACAGTGGTCTCCCTGGGATTCCGGGGAGAGGCTCTCTCCAGCATCGCCGCGGTGGCACAGGTGGAGCTGATCACCAAGACTCCGGAGCAGCTGTCAGGAACCAGGTACCAGATCGAAGGCGGAAAAGAGCGGTCTGTGGAAGAGATCGGAACTCCCGACGGAACTACGTTTTTGGTGCGGAATCTGTTCTACAACACTCCGGCCAGACAGAAATTTCTGAAGACGGCTCAGACGGAAGGGTCCCATGTGGCCTCTCTGGTGGAAAAGATCGCCATGTCCCATCCCGATGTGTCAATACGTTTTATCCAGAACAATCAGAACCGTCTTCACACCTCAGGCAATCACAACCTGAAAGACATTATCTATACCGTCTTTGGCCGTGAGATCGCCGCCAATCTGCTGCCTGTGGAGTTTGAACGCGACATCTTTCAGATTCGGGGATTTGCCGGAAAGCCGGTGATTGCCAGAAGCAACCGGAATTTTGAGAACTACTATATCAACGGGCGGTACATCAGGAGCAGCCTGGTGTCCAAAGCCATCGAAGAGGCGTATAAGCCTTTTCTGATGCAGCATAAATATCCCTTTGTGCTCATCCATATGACCATAGAGCCGGAATATCTGGATGTCAATGTCCATCCTTCCAAGATGGAACTGCGGTTTCGGGACGGAGACCGGATCTATGAGATGATCCGCGAGGCGGTGGGCAGTGCTCTGGCAGAGAAAGAGCTGATCCCCCGCATAAACCTGAACCCGCCTTCCAGAGAAGAGAAAAAAACGGAAGAGCATCCGTCTGCTGCCCATCCGGAGCCTTTTGAGACCAGGAGAAGAAGCCTGTACGAAGAGGAAAAACAGGGGGCAGAAGATTACAGAACCAATCCGGTATATCAGACCATCGCGGAGAGACAGCCGGCATGGGAGACAGATGAGAGAAAGGACAGAAAACAGGACAGAAAACAGGACAGAAAACAGGACAGAAAACAGGACAGACTCCGTCAGCCGGTTCCCTCGGGAAAAGCCCGCCTGTCTTCGTCCCCGCCGGGACAGATGAACCTGTTTGAAGAAAAACTGCTGGAGCCGGAAAACCGTTTCCGGCATAAACTTATCGGACAGCTGTTTGACACCTACTGGCTGGTGGAATTTTCCGATCAGCTGTATATCATCGATCAGCATGCGGCTCATGAGAAGGTTCTCTATGAAAGGACCATGGTTTCCTTAAAGAGCCGGGAATACACCTCTCAGATGCTGGATCCTCCGGTGATCCTTACACTGGGAAGCGGTGAGCAGGTGCTCCTGGAGAAATACAGGACATATTTTACGGACCTGGGCTTTGAGATCGAACATTTCGGCGGAAAGGAATATGCCGTCCGGGCAGTTCCGGACAACCTGTTTTCCGTGGCCAAAAAGGATCTGCTCATGGAGATTCTGGATCAGCTGTCTGACGATATCCTCAGAGGCAGTCCGGACATGATCTGTGAACGGGTGGCTTCCATGTCCTGTAAGGCGGCGGTCAAAGGCAACAGCCGTCTCTCTGCTGCGGAAGCAGATCATCTGATCGACGAGCTTCTGAAGCTGGAGAACCCTTATGCCTGTCCCCACGGCAGGCCTACGATCATCTCCATGAGCAGATATGATCTGGAGAAAAAATTTAAGCGCATTGTTTAAAAGAGTTCCTGGAAAGGAAGTGCAGAGATGAAAGAAAAGCTGGATCTTGCCGGGCTGCAGATGCTACAGAAAGAGCTCCACCGGAAATATCTGGAAAAATGGGGGCCCTTATGTCCCGGGATCGGCCGTGACATCCTTTTGTGGATGATGGGAGAAGCGGGAGAGGTGGCAGACATTATCAAGAAAAAGGGAGACAACGCCATTATGGAGGATCCCGATGTCCGCCATGATTTTATGGAAGAGATGTGCGATGTCCTCATGTATTTCAATGATCTGATGCTGTGCTACTCCATCGCCTGGGAGGAACTTGCAGACATCTATCTGGAAAAGCATGAACGGAACATGAAGCGCTGGTAAGGAGGTATCCTATGGCACAGCCTCTTATTATTCTGACCGGTCCCACGGCTGTGGGGAAAACAGGTCTTTCCATCGATCTGGCAGAAGCCGTGGGCGGAGAGATCATCAGCGCCGACTCCATGCAGGTGTACCGTCATATGGACATCGGTTCGGCAAAGGTGACAGAGAGGGAGATGAGGGGAATTCCTCATCATCTGATCGATGTGCTGGAACCGACGGAAGAGTTTCATGTGGCCCTTTTTCAGAAAATGGCCAAAGAAGCCATGAAAGGCATCCGAAGCCGGGGACACATTCCTATCGTAGCGGGCGGAACAGGATTTTATATCCAGGCCCTGGCCTATGATATTGACTTTACGGAAAGCGACACTGATGAGGCTCTGCGCAGAGAACTGGAACAGACTGCCAGAGAAAAGGGACCGGATTATGTCCATCAGATGTTAAAGGAAGTGGACCCGGAAGCGGCGGCTCAGATCCACGCCCACAATACAAAGCGGGTGATCCGCGCCATTGAATTTTACCGCCAGACAAAAACCAGGATCTCGGAGCACAATGAGAGGGAGCGGAGGAGACAGTCCCCTTATGATCTGTTCTATTATGTTCTGAACACGGACAGGGCCCTTCTCTATGAGCGCATCGAACAGAGAGTGGATGAGATGATAGAACAGGGGCTGGTGGAAGAAGTGAGAAGACTCATGGCCATGGGCTGTGTCCGTCATATGGCCTCCATGCAGGGCCTGGGATATAAAGAGATCCTGGATTATCTGGAGGGAAGGTGCAGCCTGGAGGAGGCCGTAAGGATCATCAAACGGGACACCAGACATTTTGCCAAAAGGCAGCTGACCTGGTTTCGGAGAGAGAGAGACGTCCGGTGGCTGAATCTGCCGGACTTTCACAATGACAGAACAGAAGTATTAAATCACATCTTACAGGAGATCAGTGGATTATGGAATTAGAAACCATGTACCGGTCTCTGGGGATCAGTCCCCGGGTACTGGAGTTTGCAGAAGAGACAGAACGTTCCCTGAAGGAACGGTTTACTAAGATTGACGGCCGCGCCGAGTATAACCAGCTGAAGGTGATCAAAGCCATGCAGGACAACCGGGTCAGCGACATCCATTTTGCGGCCACCACCGGATACGGATACAATGACCTGGGGAGGGATACTCTGGAAGCGGTATTTGCCAGCGTGTTTTGCGCCGAGAGCGCCCTGGTGCGCCCCCAGCTGATCAGCGGAACCCACGCCCTTCACATCGCACTGTCCGGCAATCTGAGGCCGGGAGACGAACTGCTGTCTCCCAACGGAAAGCCCTATGACACTTTGGAGGAAGTCATCGGGATCCGGGAGTCCGTGGGATCCCTGAAAGAATACGGCGTGACCTACCGCCAGACAGAACTTCTGCCAGACGGGACCTTTGACTTTGACGGCATCGCAAAGGCGATCAACGGGAAAACAAAGCTGATGACCATCCAGCGGTCCAAGGGCTACGCCACAAGGCCTACGTTTTCCGTAGATCAGATCGGGGAACTGATCGCCTTTGCAAAGAAGATCAAACCGGATCTGATCTGTATGGTGGACAACTGCTACGGAGAGTTTGTGGATATCAGAGAGCCGGTGGAGGCAGGAGCGGACATGGCTGTAGGTTCCCTTATAAAGAATCCCGGCGGCGGGCTGGCTCCCATCGGAGGCTATATCGTGGGGAGGAAGGACTGTATCGACCGGGCCTCCTTCCGGCTCAGCGCTCCCGGCCTGGGCAGAGAGGTGGGAGCCAGCCTGGGGCTGAACCAGTCTCTTTATCAGGGACTGTTCCTCTCTCCCACAGTTGTGGCGGGAGCCTTAAAGGGAGCCATCTTTGCCGCCAGCCTCTATGAGAAGCTGGGATTTGCCGTCGTGCCCGACAGCCGGGAAGAGCGCCATGATATTATCCAGTCCATCACCTTCGGAACTCCGGAAGGAGTCATCGCCTTCTGCCAGGGGATCCAGGCTGCCGCTCCGGTAGACAGTTTTGTAACTCCGGAACCATGGGACATGCCGGGGTATGATTCACCGGTGATTATGGCAGCCGGAGCTTTCGTTCAGGGGTCTTCCATCGAACTCAGCGCCGATGCCCCCATCAAGCCTCCTTATGCCGTGTATTTTCAGGGAGGACTGACCTGGTATCATGCCAAACTGGGGATCCTCAAGTCTCTCCAGAAATTATGCGATGCCGGGATTTGCCGCCTGTGACCCATTAAGATTTTATAAACTCACTATACATCAAATCCAACTTATGGTAAAATGACCACATGCCTTTTCCCTGTTTGTACTTTGGAGAGTCACACGGCAAGGAGTAAGGATGGATCACATAAAGATAAAAGATATTCCGGAAAATGACCGCCCCTATGAAAAATGTCTCCGCATGGGGCCGGAAGGCTTAAGCAACGCAGAACTTCTGGCCGTGATCATACGGACAGGCAGCAGAAAATTCAGTTCGCTGAATCTGGCCCAGCAGGTGCTGGAGTTAAGCTACCCGGGAGATGACGGTCTCCTGGGCCTGTGCCGTCTGACCCTGCCGGAACTGAAGAAGCTGGAGGGCATAGGAACCGTGAAGGGGATCCAGCTTTTATGCATCGGAGAGCTGTCCAAGCGGATCAGCCGGTCTTCGGCCATGGCAAGAACCATGGTATTTGATAATCCTCAGTCCGTGGTAGAATATTATATGGAAGAGGTAAGGCACCTGCAGCAGGAACATCTCTACGCCATGTTTCTTAACACCAGAAACGGACTGATCCGGGATCTGCTGATCTCCAAGGGAACAGTCAACGCTTCCCTGGCTTCCCCCAGGGAGATCTTTATTCAGGCCCTGCGGTATCAGGCAGTGGGGATTATCCTGGTACATAATCATCCCAGCGGGGATCCCACTCCCAGCCGGGAGGACTGTATCCTGACCAGGCAGGTTCTGGAAGCAGGCGATCTGGTGGGGATCCGGCTTCTGGATCACATTGTCATCGGAGATAATAATTTCTGCAGTTTTAAAAAAGAAGGAATGTTGTAGATGGAATCCAAACAGAACAGATATATTTTAATCGGGCTGACGGTTTTTTGCATCCTCCTCATCGGCGTCACTGCCATCAATGATCAGTGGCTGGCGCCTCTGCGCACGGGAGTGGGATACGTTCTCATCCCCATCCAGTCAGGAGTCAACAGGGTGGGAATATCCATATATCAGGAATTGTCTGATTATGGGCAGTTAAAGACCGCTCTGGAGGAAAACCGCAGGCTGCAGTCGGAGATTGACCGGCTGATTGAGGAGAACAACCGTCTCACGGCAGAACAATATGAGCTGCAGCGTCTGAGAGAGCTTTATGACCTGGATCAGGAATATATGCAGTATGAGAAGACGGCGGCCAGGGTCATCGCCAATGATTCCGGAGACTGGTTTCAGGTATTCCGTGTGGATAAAGGTTCCGCCGACGGGATACAGGTGGGCAGCAATGTTCTGGCAGGAGGAGGCCTTGCGGGGATCGTCACCGATGTGGGGGCTCATTATGCCACGGTCCGTTCCATTATCGACGATTCCAGCCGTGTCAGTGCCATGGCGGTGCAGTCGGGGGAGACCTGTTTTGTGGCCGGGGACCTGACCCTTTACAAGGATGGCAGGCTGAGGATCACCAACATCAAAAAGGGAGGGGACGTAAAAGAAGGAGACAGAATCGTCACCTCCAACATCAGCTCCCGTTTTCTCCCGGGCATCCTGGTAGGCTATGCGGTGGACGTCTCCATTGACAGCAATCAGCTGACCAGTTCCGGTTACCTGATCCCGGCAGCCAGATTCAACAATCTGCAGGAAGTGCTGATCATCACTGACGTGAAGGAGACAGAGGACCTTACAGGAGAATAATATGAAGAAGATTCTCATCAATCTGATACTTATTGTCATTGCCTTTACCATACAGAACTGTGTGTTTCCGCTGATCCCTTTTTTTTCAGCCTCACCCAATCTCCTTCTGATCCTCACGTTTTCCTTTGGATTCATGGGCGGTCAGAGGGCGGGCATGCTCTACGGGGTCCTGGCCGGGATCCTTCTGGATCTGTTTTACAGCGGCCCCTTCGGATTTTATACTTTATTCTATGTTTATGTAGGGTATGTGAACGGAATCTGCACAAAGTACTATTACGAAGAATATATCACCCTTCCTCTGGTCTTAAGTATTTTTAACGAGCTGGCGTACAACATGTACATTTATGTATTCCGCTTCCTGATTCGGGGAAGGCTGAATCTGTTTTACTATCTCAGGGAACTGGTGATCCCCGAGACTATCTTTACCGTTGTAACCACATTGTTCATCTACCGCCTGCTTCTCTACATCAACAGGCGGCTGACAGAATTTGAAAGCAGGAGAGATACGACCATTGTTTAGAGATTTGCTGGAGATCATCGAAATCGGATTCAGGCGCGTGATCACGTCGAGGCTCTTTGCCCTGGCGGTGATCTTTATTCTTATGTTTGCCGGGCTGGCAGGGCGGCTTTTTGACCTTCAGATCGTCCATGGGGAAGAGTATATGAGTCAGTATGAATCCAAGATCCTCAGGACCACCTACACCAACGGAACCCGGGGCAATATCTACGACAGAGACGGCAATGTGCTGGCCAGGAACGAGCTGGCCTATGCGGTTACCATCCAGGATGTGGGGGCCTATAATTCGGCTCAGGCCCGTAACCTGATGATCCTGGAGCTGGTGAGAATCCTGGACCGCCATGGGGAGCATATTGAAGGTGAGCTGGCCATAGCCATGGACCAGGACGGCAGGTTTGTGTACACCACCTCCTCAGAGAACGCAAGACTCCGGTTTCTGAGGGATTTCTACAATCTGCGCTCCGTGGATGAACTGGACGACGACGGGGGAAAGTACCGCTCCGATGTGACAGCGGAAGAAGTCTTCGGACTGATGAAGAAAAAATTTGACCTGGACAAGTTGAAAGACGAAAAGGGAAATCCTCTTATCCTTCCCGACGACGAGGCCCTGAAGGTAGGAAATATCCGCTACACCATGTCCCTGACGGCCTTTACCAGCTATAAGACCACGACAGTCGCCTCGGGAGTGTCGGAGGAGACCGTGGTGGATGTGTCGGAGCACATGGCAGAGCTGCAGGGAGTGAATATCGCGGAGTCGACTATCCGGATCTATGAGGATGCCCTTTATTTTGCACCCATCATCGGATATACGGGAAAGGTATCCAGCGAGGAGCAGCTGGAGGAACTGCGGCAGAAGGATAAAAGCTATGAGCTCAATGATATTGTGGGCCGTATCGGTATCGAGTATACTCAGGAAGAAGTTCTGAGAGGAAAAAAGGGCGTACAGAACATGTATGTGGACAGCCGCGGCAGGGTCTTGAAGGTGCTGGATGATGCCACGGAGCCGGAGGCTGGCAACAACATCTACCTGACTCTGGACAGGGAACTGCAGATCGGAATCTATCATCTGCTGGAACAGCATCTGGCAGGAATCCTTGTGGACCGCCTGGTCAACAGAGAGGTGACGGAGGCGGAGAACCGGGATGCCAGTAAGAAAAAGATTCCGGTAAAAGATGCTTATTTCCAGCTGATCAATAACAACGTTCTGTCTCTCAAGGCTATGGAGAGAGAGGATGCGGGTCAGGTGGAAAAGGAGATCTACAGCAAATTCGCCGCTTCGAGACAGCAGATCCTGACAGAGATGAGAAACCATCTGACCAGCCCGGATGCAGTGCCCATGTCGGAACTGCCGGAAGATATGAAGGCATATATGACTTATGTCTACACTTATCTGGCAGATGATCAGGTAAATATTTTCCAGAGGGACAAAGTGGATCCCGCCAGTCCCCAGGCCGCTGCGTGGCAGACAGAATCCATAAGCCTGAGAGACTATCTCTACTACGGGATCTCCCGGGACTGGGTGGACACCACCAAACTTCCCGGACTGAAGAACAGCAAATATACCAGCGCGGACCACACGTTTCAGGCCCTGGTAGATTATGTCATGGAAGAACTGCTGGAGGATAACCGGTTTACCAAGCGGATCTACCGGTATCTGATCAATGAGGATGTGATCACGGGAAGGGAACTGTGTCTGGCTCTTTATTCCCAGGACATTCTGCCTTATGACGAGGAGCAGATCAGCCGCCTTGCATCAGGGGGGAGCGACTACGCATTTACATTTCTCATTGACAGGATCTCCAACCTGGATATCACGGCAGCCCAGCTGGCCCTTGACCCCTGCACCGCAGGCTGTACGGTGACAGATGTGAATACGGGGGAGGTCCGGGCTCTGGTGACCTATCCCAGTTATAATAACAATATGATGTCGGGAACCGTGGATGCCGCTTATTTCAGCCAGCTCAATGAGGATCTGTCCCTTCCCCTCTATAATAATGCCACTCAGGTAGTAAAGGCTCCGGGATCTACTTTCAAGCCGATCACGGCCATTGCGGCTTTGGAGGAAGGCGTGATCACCACTGCGGACAAGATTGAATGTACCGGTATTTATGAAGAAGTATTTCCGGTGATCCGATGCTGGATCAACCCGGGACGCCACGGAGAGCTGGATGTGTCAGGAGCATTGGAAAACTCCTGCAACTATTTCTTTTCGGAAGCCGCCCACCGGCTGTCAACCAGTGAGGATGGCGTGTACTCTACGGACCGGGGTCTGGAGGTGATCCGTAAGTATGCGTCCATGTTCGGATTTGATCATCCGTCAGGGATCGAGATCGCAGAAAGCGCTCCTCATCTTTCCACAGAGGACCCGGAGCGTTCTGCCATGGGACAGGGAAACAATTCCTACTCCAATGTGCAGCTGTCCCGGTATGTGACGGCTCTGGCCAACAGGGGAAAAGTTTTTGAACTGAGTCTTCTGGATAAGATCACCAGGTCCGACGGGACTCTGGTAGAGGACTGTACACCGGAAATCTCCAATATCGTAATGATAGCTGACACCACATGGGATGCGGTCCAGAGCGGTATGAGGCGCGTGATCACCGACAGCTCATCCAGACGTATCTTTCGTGATCTGGAAGTGGACATTGCGGGAAAGACGGGAACCGCTCAGGAAAACACACGGGCCAACCATGCGTTTTTTATCTCCTACGGGCCTTATTCCAACCCGGAGATCAGCGTGACCGTAAACATTCCCTACGGATATTCCTCGGCCAATGCGGCCACGGTGGCAAAAAGCGTGTACCGCCTTTACTACGGCTACACCACACTGGAGGACATCGTAAAGTCAGGCGCTCTGGCTGCCAGCAATGTTATTATCGGAGATTAGGAAGGGAATGTATTTCAGGTAAGAAGGTGAAGGGTATGAAAAATTCAGTAGTGATCAAGAGCAACAAATCCGGGATGACGGTGATCATGGCGCCGGAAGTCCCTTTTGAGCAGCTTCTCTCAGACCTGGCGGTAAAATTTGAGGAGAGCGCCAGATTCTGGGGGGCGGCTCAGATGGCTTTGACCCTGGCCGGCCGGCCGGTGACTCCGGAACAGGAGTTTCAGATCGCCAATGTGATCATGGAGCATTCCCAGATAGAGATCGTCTGTCTGGTGGATCTGGATGGAGACCGGACCAGACGATGTGAGAAGGCTCTCAATGAGAAACTGATGGAACTTTCTTCTGCAACGGGCCAGTTCTATAAGGGCTGTCTGAAAAAGGGAGAGTCTCTGGAGTCGGAGGCCAGTATCGTAGTGATCGGGGATGTGGAACCGGGGGCCAGGATCACCGCCAGAGGCAATGTGATCGTTCTCGGAGAACTGAAAGGGACCGTAACTGCAGGGGCTTCCGGCAATGAATCCGCCGTCATCGTAGCGCTCACCATGGCTCCGGTCCAGCTGAAGATCGGGGATCTTGTGACAAAGACCAATGAGAAAGGCCGCCGTCTGGGAAGGGGGGCCATGAAGGCAGAGATCGAAAACGGGGAGATTTGTGTCTCGCCCATTAAAAAAAGTTTTTTTAATGTGATAAATTCCATTTAATACTGGAAATATTATAAAATATAGAGTAGAATATCTATGTTAGGCATTTATTGCAGGAGGAAAGAAATATGAGTGAAGTCATTGTTATTACCTCCGGAAAAGGCGGGGTGGGTAAAACCACAACCTCTGCGAACATTGGAACCGGCCTGGCTATGCTGGGGATGCGGGTGGCGCTGATCGATACGGATATCGGCCTCCGCAATCTGGATGTGGTCATGGGTCTGGAGAACCGGATCGTGTACAATCTGGTAGATGTGGTGGAGGGGAACTGCAGGATGAAGCAGGCCCTGATCAGAGACAAAAGATACCCTAACCTGTACCTGCTCCCTTCGGCTCAGACCAGGGACAAGTCGGCAGTAAATCCCGAACAGATGATAAAACTGACAGAAGACTTAAAAGAAGACTTTGACTACATACTGCTGGATTGTCCGGCCGGGATCGAACAGGGATTCCGCAATGCCATAGCAGGGGCGGACCGGGCACTGGTAGTGACGACTCCCGAAGTTTCGGCTATCCGTGATGCGGACCGTATCATCGGGCTTTTGGAGGCCAGAGACATGGGGCAGGTCCAGCTCATCGTCAACCGTGTCAGGACCGATATGGTGCGCAGAGGGGACATGATGTCCGTAGACGACGTGATGGATATCCTTGCGGTTCCCCTTCTGGGAGCGATTCCGGATGACGAGTCCATCGTGGTCTCCACCAATCAGGGGGAACCTCTGGCAGGTACGGACACTCCGGCAGGACAGGCCTACCTGGATATCTGCAAGCGTCTTCTGGGAGAGGATATTCCTCTTTCCGTTCACGATACAGGCAGAGGCCTGATATCCAGGATCACCGGATTCCTGAAGCGTGCATAGGAGGAGAGGGATCATGACCCGCAGGAGCCGTATGTTAGGAAGACGTTCCGGAGAAATCGCCAGGAAGCGGCTGAAGCTCCTTCTGGTGGCTGACAAGACCAACTGTTCTCCTGAATTTCTGGAGATGATAAAGGACGACATCTTTCAGGTCGTTTCAAAATACATGGAGATCGATTCCGGAGATATCGAGGTGGGACTTACCAAAGCCTTTTTTTACGGGATCTCGGACTGCGTGCCGGCGTTTTATACCAATATACCCATACGGTGCCTGTCCTGCAAGGGGATAATGTAAGATGTTGTTTGACTATAATTTCAGAAGATACAATTTTCGGATCATGGTCTATATGCTGGCCTTAAGCTTTATCGGCATACTGGCCATCTGGAGTGCAACGAATCAGAGTCAGAGTGCGGTGACCAAACAGATCGTGGGGATTGCCGTGGGTATGGCTCTGGCAGTGGGCTTATCGCTGATCGACTATCACAGGGTTCTGTCTTTCAGCACGCTGATCTATCTGGGGTGCGTGGGCATCCTGGGGGCCGTCCTTGTTATGGGCAAGGCCAGAGGGATTGCCCGGCGGTGGATCGTGCTTCCGGTTATCGGACAGATCCAGCCGGCAGAGTTTGTAAAGATCGGGCTGATCCTGTTCTTTTCCTGGTATTTCGCAAAGTATCAGGAAAAGAAGAATCAGTTTTCCACCCTGGGTATAGCGGCGGTCCTGTTTGCCGTACCCGCATTTCTTATTTTTAAACAGCCCAATCTGTCTACCACCCTGGTCACTACGGTGATCATAGCGGCGGTGGTGTTCGCATCGGGCGTCAGTTACAAGTGGATACTGGGAGTGCTGGCTGTGGTGATCCCGGCCGGGGCTCTGATGATATATTTAATGCAGCAGGATATGATACCTTTTATCGAACAGTATCAGGCAAACCGGATCCTGGCATGGATTGATCCTGAGAAATACGCGGAGGCGTACTATCAGCAGGAGAATTCCATCATGGCCATCGGTTCCGGCCAGCTGTGGGGGAAGGGCCTCAGCAATACGGAGATTGCCTCGGTCAAGAACGGCAATTTCCTGATTGAAGAACAGACGGATTTCATATTTGCCATCGTCGGGGAAGAGATGGGGTTTGCCGGCGCCATGGCTGTGCTGGCACTGATCCTGTTGATCGTGTTTGAGTGCTTATTTATGGCTAACAGGGCAAAAGATCTGTCGGGGCGTTTAATCTGTGTGGGGATGGCAACTCTGTTCGCATTTCAGAGTTTTGCCAATATTGCGGTGGCAACGGCGATTTTTCCAAATACCGGACTGCCGCTGCCGCTTATCAGTTCCGGTGTAAGCTCCCTGCTGAGTATCTATATGGGTATGGGAGTTGTACTGAATGTAGGGCTTCAACGAAAGTTTAATAACGAATGAAGGAGGGGGACATCATGAATATTGGACTGATTGCTCATGACTCAAAGAAGAAACTGATGCAGAATTTCTGCATCGCATACAGGGGGATTCTCAGCAAGCATTCATTATATGCCACAGGTACTACGGGAAGGCTGATCGAAGAGGTGACGAACCTGAACGTACACAAATATCTGGCCGGCCATCTGGGAGGAGGACAGCAGCTGTGCACCGATATCGAGCAGAATCAGCTGGATCTGGTCATTTTTCTGAGGGAGCCTGAGGTTCCCAAACGGGTGGATCCGGACAGCAGTCCCATTGTCCGCGACTGCGACATGCACAACATCCCCCTTGCCACCAATGTGGCGACGGCAGAGCTGCTCATCAAGGCTCTGGAGCGGGGAGATCTGGAATGGCGGGAGATGTACAAGTGAAAATGACAGGAAGATATTCGGGACGGCTGTTTTTGCTGTGTATGGCGGGACTGTGTCTGTCAGGCTGCAGTTTCGGCTCCGCAAAAGAGCTGGAGCACCCTTATTCTTTTGCAGAACATCCTTTTGTGACAGATCAGATTCCGGCCGACAGTCCGGAGACGGTCCCCTTCTTTGCCGGGGATCTGTGTGTTGTCTCGGACGAAGGGGTTTTTCAGCCGGAAGATGTGACATCGGAGGCCGGTATTCTGTGCTCTCTGTCAGATCAGACCGTACTTTACAGCAAAAACGGATTTGAGAGGCTTTACCCGGCCAGCACTACCAAGATCATGACAGCCCTTCTTGCCGTTAAATACGGCAATCTGGACGATACGGTGGTGGTCACCGAGGATGCCGTTATCACGGAAGCCGGCGCAACTCTGTGCGGGATTAAACCCGGAGACACTCTGACCATGAGACAGCTCTTATATGGACTCATGCTTCCTTCCGGCAATGATGCGGGAGCCGCTATCGCGGTTCATATGTCCCAGAGCGTAGAAGGGTTCGCGCAGCTGATGAATCAGGAGGCGGCCCGTCTGGGAGCTACGGGGACTCATTTTGTCAATCCCCACGGACTTCATGACGCAGATCACTATACTACGGCTTATGATCTGTATCTGATCTTTCAGGAAGCACTGAAATATCCTGAGTTCAGAGAGGTGACCCAAACCTCTGTTTACGCGGCGGATTACAGGGATAAAGATGGAAATCCTGTGAACAAAACCTGGGAGGGCGGTAACTGGTATCTTTCGGGAAGAACCGGGACACCGGAGGGACTTACGGTATTTTCGGGAAAAACCGGCACCACTCAGGCGGCAGGCTGCTGCCTGGTCCTGGGCGTCCGGGATGACAGCGGCAGCGAATATATCTCTGTCATTATGAAAGCAGACAATCGAAAAGGACTTTACGATAACATGACAAATATAATTTCTAAAATTGTCAATTAAGTCATTGCCTTTTCTGCCTATTTATACTATAATTAGTATAAAATTAATCGTCTTTTTATACAAGTCAATAAACTCAAGGAGGACACGGATATGGTGCAGATTATAGCAGGTAATAAAGGTAAGGGAAAAACCAAACATTTGCTTGAGAAAGCCAATGGGGCCGTCAGAGAGGCCAACGGGTCTATCGTTTACCTGGACAAGAGTTCCAAGCATATGTATGAGCTGAACAACAAGATCCGCCTGATCAATGTAAAAGGATTTGACATTACCGACTGTTCCGGATTTATCGGATTTATCTGTGGTATTATTTCCCAGGATCACGACCTGGAGATTATGTTTTTGGACAGCTTTTTGAAGCTTGCCTGCCTGGAAGGTGAAGATATTACTCCGGTTATTAATGAACTAGAGGAGATCAGCCAGAAGTTCCATGTGGATTTTGTATTAAGTGTGTCCCTTGACGCCGATGATTTACCTGAGAATGCAAAGAAAGATGTTATCATCTCTTTATAATAAAGAAAGCTACATAAGATGGGACCTGCCAAGGGTCCCTCTTTTATATACACGGGGCGGAGAGGAATATAGCCGCTAAAGCGGCCCCGCCCCGGCACGGCGAGTAGGGAAAAAGCCTTCCCTGCTCGATTACACGGGGCGGAGAGGAATATACAGGGACAGGAGATTTTTCATGGCTAAGAAAAACAGAAAGATCGTCAAAATGAAAAAACGCCTCAATATGAACATCGGTATGCTGATCTTTGCGGCGATCTTTGTATATATGGTTTTCAGCGTCTATATCTATCTGACAAAAGAAAAGATACAGTTTTATGAAGTGGCAGACGGCTCCATAGTAGATGATAAGAGTTATACAGGGATTATTCTGCGCAGTGAGACCACGGAATATGCGGACAGTGCCGGGACTATCAATTACTATGTCCGGGAGGGAAAGAGGGCCTCTGTGGGCACCTGTGTCTACTCCATCGATGAAAGCGGAGCCCTGACCTCATTTCTGGAAGAACAGAGTCAGGGGGCAGGAGCTCTGACAGCAAAAGACCTTTCTGATGTGCGTAAGCAGCTGAATACATACAGTCTTTCTTACGCGGACGAAAATTTTGACGCGGTTTACGGCACCAGATATACCCTGGAGGCCATGGTCATGGAATATGTGAACTTCAATATTCTGGAAAGCCAGGGGCAGATCATGAATCAGAGCGGCGTTGCGTTTCAGCAGGTTTCCACTCCGGTCAGCGGAGTCATATCCTATGCCATTGATTCCTACGAGACCTTAGGGCCTGCGCAGATACAGGAAGGAGTTTTTGACCGCAGCCAGTATCAGAGGGCGATCACAAAGGCAGGCCAGCGGGTGGAGCCGGGAACGCCGGTCTATAAGGTGATCACAGACGATGTGTGGTCCGTGGTTTTTCCGGTAACGGAAGAAGATGCCCTGCTCTTTAATTCTCTGGGGACTCTGAATGTCACGTTTCCCAGCCGCGGCCTGTCGACTAAGGGAGTGTTCTCCCTGATCACCGGCGGCGACGGAAAGGCATACGGAAAACTGGAGTTTAACAAATATATGGTACAGTTTGCCTCGGACAGATATGTTGATTTCAGGATTGAGACAAGCACGACAGAAGGACTTAAGATCCCCATCAGCTCAGTCACCACGAAGAATTTTTATCTTATTCCGGTGGATTTTATCACAAAGGGAGGAGACGGAGTAGAAGACGGGTTTAACAAGGAAGTATATTCGGAAGCAGGAACTTCCGCACTGTTTGTTCCGACAACCATTTACTATTGCAACGGAGACTATTACTATATTGACTGCGACAAAGACGAAGTCATCCAGGCAGGAGATTATCTGGTAAAACCGGATTCTGACGAACGGTTCCAGGTTGGCATCACAGCCTCCCTTCAGGGAGTTTATAATATAAACAAAGGCTATACGGTGTTTAAGCAGATTGAAGTGCTGGCACAGAGTGATGAATTTTATACCATCCGAAAAAATATGAGTTATGGCCTCAGTGTCTATGACCATATTGTCCTCAATGCCTCCATTATAGAAAAGGAAGGCGTATTTATCTATCAGTAGGGGGAAATGTTTTATGACCATCCGCGAACATTTACAGGAAATCAGGATTCAAATGGAAGAAAGCTGCAGAAAAGCAGGGAGGGATCCAAAAGAGGTAACACTGATCGCTGTCAGTAAGACCAAGCCTGTGGACATGCTGCAGGAAGCATACCAGGCAGGAGCGAGACAGTTTGGGGAAAATAAGGTCCAGGAACTGCTGGGAAAGATTCCTCAGATGCCGCAGGATGTGGACTGGCATCTCATCGGTCATCTTCAGACCAACAAGGTGAAAGGTGTCATCGGGAAGACCAGCCTCATCCACTCTGTAGATTCTGTGAAGCTGGCCGGAGAGATAGAAAAGGAGTCGGCGAAGCAGGGTCTGGCGACAGACATCCTGCTGGAAGTAAATGTGGCCAGGGAGGAGAGCAAGTTCGGATTTTTTCTGGAAGATACAGAGAAGGCGCTGAGAACCATCAGCCTTTTTCCTCATGTAAGAGTCTGCGGGCTGATGACGATCGCCCCTTTTGTGGCTGATGCTGAGGAAAATCGGCCTGTTTTTAGAAAATTATACGAATTTTATGTTGACATGAAAAGTAAAAACATTGATAATGTTAATATGGCCGTTCTTTCTATGGGCATGACAGGTGACTTCCGGGTCGCCATCGAGGAGGGAGCGACCATGATAAGAGTAGGTACCGGAATATTCGGTTTAAGATAGAGGATGGGAGAATAGCGATGAGTCTTTTAGGAAAAATTATGGACAGCATGCGGTTGAGCGAAGACGACGAAGACGATTACTTCTTGGATGATGATTATGAAGAAGATGAGAAACCTTCCAGAAAAGGCTTTTTCGGCAGAAGAGACGAAGAAGATGACTATTACGATGACGAGGAGCCGGAAGAGCCGTCGAAGCCAAGATTCCTGGGAGGACGTTCTTCTTCTAATAAGGTAGTTCCCATGAAGAAGGCTCCGAACATGGAAGTATCCATGATTAAACCTACTTCTATGGAGGATTCCAAGGAGATCTGTGACTACCTGCTTGCAGGGAAGGCGGTCGTTCTGAATATGGAGGGACTGCATACGGAGGTTGCCCAAAGGATCATTGATTTCTCTTCAGGCGCAACATATTCCATGAACGGAAATCTGCAGAAGATTTCCAATTATATCTTTATCGCCACGCCGGAGTCCGTAGAGTTGTCCGGTGATTTTCAGGATCTCTTAGGGGGCGGAGGCGGAAGTCTGGATATGTCGGGCCTGAATCTGCATCTGTAAGAGGGGGATAGCCATGGCGAAAGTACTGACAGTACATCGGGAAGGAAAAGCCGTCTATGATATCGTGCTGGACACTTCCTTTGACCGGCTTGCCGGGGAAGTGAGAAAACTGGGGGTCAGAGAACGGCGCATGTGTATTGTGACCGATTCTACAGTGGCGTCCCTGTATCTGGAACAGGTAAAAGGGATTCTGGAAACCTGCTGCCGGGAAGTGGCTGTGTTCGTCTTTCCTGCAGGAGAAGCTTCCAAGACTCTTGACACCGTAAGACAGCTGTATGAGACTCTGGTCCTCCGCCATTTTGACAGGAAGGACTGGCTGGTGGCTCTGGGAGGCGGCGTCGTGGGAGATCTGTGCGGCTATGCGGCTGCCACGTACCTGAGAGGAGTATCGTTTATTCAGATTCCGACCACGCTGCTTGCCCAGGTGGACAGCAGCATCGGCGGGAAGACAGGGGGGGATTTTGCCTCCTACAAGAATATGGTAGGAGCTTTTCATATGCCCGAGCTTGTCTATACCAATGTACAGACGCTGTCTACACTGTCCGGAGAACAATATTCTTCCGGTCTGGGGGAAGTCATCAAACACGGACTGATTCAGGACAGAGCTTACTACGACTGGATAGAAAGCCACAGCCAGGAGATCCTGGACCGTGATCCGGAAGTATGCCTTGATATGATCTTTCGCAGCGACGAGATCAAGGGCAGGATCGTGGAGGAAGACCCTGAGGAACAGGGGATCAGAGCTTTGCTGAATTTCGGTCATACTCTGGGCCATGCTCTTGAAAGACGACTTTGTTTTTCTATGCTCCACGGACATTGTGTAGGCCTTGGCTGCCTGGCGGCAGTGAAGATCTCCACGGACCGGGGTTACCTGCCGAAGGAGACCATGACCTTTCTGAAAGCGTTGATGGAGCGCCTTCAGATGCCTGTCTGCGTGCAGGGAATTGACGAGGAAGGAGTCCTTCAGGATACAAAAAGCGATAAAAAAATGGATGGAGGCAGGATCAGATTCATCCTTCTGCGCCGTGTAGGGGAGGCCTTTGTCGACCGGACGGTAACGGAAGAAGAGATGAGAGGCGGCCTTTCCTCTGTTCTTGGATAGGAGTTATACGATGGATCAAAAACGCAATCATATACTGGGCTTTGGGGCGGCATTTCTGGTCCTTACGGCTCTGGATCAGTGGACGAAGAAACTGGCAGTCACACATCTTATGGGAAAACGGCCATATGTGATCTGGAACGGTGTGTTTGAACTGTTTTACTCCGAAAATAGGGGTGCTGCTTTCGGGATGCTTCAGGGAAAGCAGGCTTTGTTCCTGATTATAACGCTGTGTGTATTTGCAGCCATCCTGTATGCCCTGATCAGGCTGCCGGCCGGCCGCCGTTTTCTTCCCATGGAGCTGTGTCTTACTGTGATTGCAGCCGGGGCGGCAGGCAATATGATCGACCGGGTGTCCCAGGGGTATGTCGTAGATTTTCTCTACTTCAAGCTTATAGATTTTCCAATTTTTAATGTGGCAGACTGTTATGTGACAGTTGCCACAGTTGTTTTGATGGCCCTTTTTCTGTGGTTTTATAAGGAGGAAGAGGTTGAGATCCTGTTTCCCGGCAGAAAGGGGCAGGCATGAATCAGACGTTTTGTGTATCGGACCAGGAGGCCGGTTCCAGAGTCGACGTATTTCTGTCCCGGTCCTGTGAAAATCTGTCCCGGTCTTATATCCAGAAACTTTTGAAGGCTCAGGCAGTCATGGTCAACGGAAACGCTGTCAGATCCAGCTATAAGGTGGAGGCAGAAGACAGAATCTGCGTCGATATTCCGGAGGCAGCAGAGCCGGAGATCCTGGCGGAACCTATGGAGCTGGATATCCTTTATGAAGACCAGGATGTGATCCTCATCAACAAGCCTAAAGGCATGGTGGTTCATCCGGCCGCAGGCCATTACAGCGGAACGCTGGTCAACGGCCTTATGAACCACTGCAGGGGTCAGCTGTCGGGCATCAACGGAGTTCTCAGGCCGGGGATCGTCCATCGGATCGATATGGATACCACAGGAGTATTGATCGCATGTAAGAATGACACGGCTCACAGACTGGTGGCTGCACAGCTGAAAGAGCATACGGTTGTCCGCAGATATCGTGCCATCGTCCACGGAGTGATCCGGGAGGAGGAAGGGACGGTGGATGCCCCCATCGGCCGCCATCCTGCGGACCGGAAGAAGATGAGTATCAATGAGCGAAACGGACGTCCGGCAGTGACTCATTACCGGGTCCTGAAGCGGTTTAAGCAGTTTACCTATATCGAATGCCGGCTTGAAACAGGACGGACGCATCAGATCCGGGTTCATATGGCCTCTGTCCGGCATCCTCTCCTCGGAGATCAGGTATACGGGCCTGAGAAGTGTCCTTTCCGTCTCCAGGGTCAGACTCTTCATGCGGAAGTGCTGGGGTTTGTTCACCCCGGCACAGGAGAATATATGGAGTTTCACGCCCCTCTTCCCGAGTATTTTGAAAATTTGCTGACAAAATTGGAATCATAAAGAGATTTTTGATAAAATCAAAAAAACCTATACTTTTTCTGTGTTTTGTTGTATAATATATCTATAGCAGTTTGATTTGTATGACAACAGAAATTGCAGGAAGGAGAGGGTTTTATGAGTGATCATTTAGTCATTACCATCGGAAGACATTGCGGAAGCAAGGGGAATGTGATCGGGAGAAAGCTGGCAGAAGACATGGGGGTAAAGTGTTATAACAAGGAACTGCTGGCGGAGGCAGCCAAGCACAGCGGACTGTGTCAGGAACTGTTTGAGACACATGATGAAAAGCCTACCAGCAGCTTTTTATATTCCCTGGTTATGGATACGTATTCTCTGGGCTACACCACTTCGGCATACATGGATATGCCCATTAACCATAAGATTTTTCTGGCTCAGTTTGACACGATCAAGAAACTGGCCAGTGAGGAATCCTGCGTGATCGTCGGACGGTGCGCTGATTATGCACTGGCGGATAATCCTAATGCGGTCACAGTGTTTATCACGGCATATGAACCCGACCGGCTGGCTTATCTGAAGGATCTGTATAACGTCACAGAGGCCAAGGCCCGTGATATCATGGTCAAGACAGATAAGCAGAGAGCCAGTTATTATAACTACTATGCCAGCAAGAAATGGGGCGATGCCAGAAGCTATGACCTGTGCATCAACAGCAGTGTAACCGGCGTCGACGGTGCTGTCCAGATCATCAGAGAATTTGCAAAGATCAAGATGGCCAATAGAAAGTAGATTTTAGTGAAGAGAAGCTCCCCGGACCTTTTTGTGTGAGGCCCGGGGACTTTTTTATTCTACAGTCACTGATTTTGCCAGGTTTCTTGGCTGGTCCACATCCAGATTCTTGCCGATGGAAGTGTAGTAGGCGATGAGCTGCAGAACCACCGCAATAGGAAATACGGTAAACCGGTCATCCAGGTCAGGAATCTTTATGTGAATGTCTGCAAGATCCGGGTCTACAGAGGCATGTTCCTGGGTGACCAGAATGACAAAAGCTCCTCTGGCTTTGACCTCGCGGACATTGGACATGGTTTTGGAGAAGATATGCTCCTGGGTGGCGATGGCGATGACAGGAACGCCGGAGGCGATAAGGGCGATGGTTCCGTGTTTCAGTTCTCCGGCGGCATAGGCCTCTGCATGGATATAGGAGATCTCTTTTAATTTCAGAGCGCCTTCCAGAGAGAAGGCATAATCCAGGCCCCGCCCTATAAAAAATGTATCATGCTGAGAAAGAAGGTGGGTCACCAGGTTCTTTTCCTCGTCTTTTCGGCTGATCATGGTCTCCATAGCCGGGATGACATCGAGTAGTCCGGCCAAAAAGGCGGAGGCCTGCTCGCCGGTAAATCTGCCTCTTACCAGGGCCATGCGGCAGCCGACCATATAGAGGGCGGCCAGCTGGACAGAATAAGCCTTGGTACTGGCGACGGCGATCTCAGGACCGGCGTGGGTATACAGGACGTAATCGCTTTCCCTGGCAATGGTGGATCCTTTCACATTGACGACGGCAAGGGTCCTGGATCCGCAGGTTCTGGCAAGCCTGAGGGCGGCCAGGGTATCGATGGTCTCTCCGGACTGGGAGATGACGATGACCAGTGTTTTTTCGTCGATGAGTGGTTCCTCATATCGGAATTCGGAGGCAATGGACACGGTAACAGGAATCCGGAGAAGCGGCTCCAGAAGTGATCTGGCAACCATCCCCGCATGCATGGCAGTCCCGCATGCGATTACATGGATCTGATCACAGCCGAGAAACAGTTCATCCGGAATCTGGTCATCGGTGAAATCCGGGATCCCCTTGGTCAGCCTGGGAAGAATGGTATTCTTCAGGGCCTCCGGCTGTTCATGAATCTCTTTGAGCATGAAATGAGGAAATCCGTTTTTCATGGCTGCATCCGTGTTCCAGTTTACTTTCATCATCTCCGGAGAGACCTGTTTTCCGTCGGGATCACAGATGGAGATCTTGTATCCGGTCAGTTTCACGATATGGTGTTCCGGAACGACAAAATAATTTCTGGTATAGGGGATCAGAGCCGTCAGATCAGAAGCCACCAGGGCTCCTGCCCGGGTATATGCGGCCACCAGAGGACTGACGCTGCGGACTGCATAGATTTCTCCGGGACGGTCATTGAACATGATACAGAAGGCGTAGGAGCCTTCTACGCGGTTCACAAGCTGTTTGATGGCAGATTCCGGCTGCCCTTCATAGAAAATGTCAAGGAGTCTGGCAGCTACTTCAGAATCGGTCTGAGAGACCAGGCTGGCCTCCAGCTGAAATTCCTGAGTGAGACTGTGGTAATTTTCGATAATTCCGTTATGGATCAGAGTGACCTGTCCCGCATGGTGAGGATGGGCATTGACATCGCTGACCCCTCCGTGTGTAGCCCATCTGGTATGACCGATGCCGCAGTGGGAGCTGTCAGAAATAGAAGAGAAGGTTTCCCGAAGATTGGCTACTTTTCCTGTCTTTTTCACTACATGGATCTGGGAACGACTGTCAAAATATGCAATACCGGCGCTGTCGTATCCGCGGTATTCCAGCTGGGACAGTCCGTCCAGCAGAATGGTTCTGGCCTCCAGGGGGCCGCTGTATCCGATAATTCCGCACATGATTTGTTTATTCTCCGTTCTTTTTAGTTTTTGTCCCGGCTGCAGTACGTTTGTTTTGCAGTTGCCCGCATATTTCGCACAACATCACGTGCCCGGGACAGCACGGAAGGGTACCCGCCGAAGATTCGATTATCCCTTCCCCTCGTCAACCTGAATCCACCGGATCTTATCCGTTCACGATTCCGGATATCAGGTACATGGCGCTTAACTTTGCTATTTTACACTTATGCCTCCTGTCCATAAGGTCCCGTATATTATAGTCCTGTCATATTATATGCGTCAACTGCTTTTTGGTCAGAGACCGGTATGTGATTTCCTGATCCGGACAGGCTTAATTAATTTTTAATGAATTTATTATAGTTTTTGTAATTGGAATGTGATATATTTTTATAGTTACAGTTACGGCATAAGGGGAAATCAGGTGTATGATATAAGAAAAAAAGCGATATGGTTCAGGGTTGCCTGTATGATAGCTGGGGGAGGCTGCTGCGCGGCAGTTTCTGAAGCATGGACCAGATCTGCTTATACGGAAATTTCAGCCGCAGGAGGGAGTTCTGGCATGGCAGGAGAGATTCTTGTCCGGCTGACAGGAGAGATCGACAGGACCCCGACTCCGAATATGGCTGAGACTCCGGCAGCGAAAGCAGAATATAACGATCAGAAGAGACGGTACAGATATATCGGAGAATTGAGGCAGGAGACGGACTCGGCAGGAGTTTTGAACTGTGCATGGTATTTTGAACAGGAAGAGACTGAGGAAAACAGCCGGGAGAGCGTTGCCGGAAAGATTTATTCCGAACTGTCGGAACGTGATTCCGTCTGGATCCGGCAGCTTTATCATCTTGGGGAGAATTCTCCTGCGGAACTGTCGGAACGTCTGGGGATCGAAGTTCCGCCTGTTTCGGAATGGACCCGTATCAATGTAAGTTTTCGGGATGGAGACGATGCTCCTGTCAGCGGATACTCCAATGCCAGAGAGATCCTGTCCCTGGCCAGTGTATATGGTTTTTATCACCATTGGAAGGAATACGGGGCGTTCAGAGGCTATGCAGACAGTCTGTGGAAAGCTTCTCACAGTTACCGCCTGTCAGTCAGCAGCCTTTATTATTGTCCGGAAGAATGCCGGTATATAGCGGATTTCGGGGCTGAGCAGCAGGGAGAGCCGGATCAATCTGATGAGCGGATCAATCCGGATCCGGAAGAGGGCAGAGCAGATACAGCCGGCGAAGCAGCGGGAGCAGGTGATATCAGAATTGCTTCTTCTTCGGATGCCGGAGCCGGAAGGGAACAGCCGGAAGCGGGCCAGGGAGAATCCGGAAGGGCCGGGGATGAAGTCCGGAATCAGGGAACAGAAGATCAGATTGCCCGGATTCAGGATATATCGGGAACCGGCGGCAGCCCGCAGGGAGAGAGGGTCTGCCGGGGACATGTGGATCTGGATATTTCCGCTCAGATCATCGGTCTCGGAGGAAATCGCAATCTCTATAAGATCGATCCCGCAGACAGGCAGACGGATTCCGGGCATTTTCAGTGGTCGGGGTGGGAGCAGACGACCAGATCTTATGTGGAGGAATTGATGGCACAGGACTGGTCCCGGCAGTACGGTCTTCTGGCACCAGCCAGCAGATATGTACGAAACCCGCTGTCAGAATCAGAAATTGCCTTTTATCTGAACATGATACCGGAAGAGACTTCGGAAAAGAGAAAGGAACTGGTTAAACAGGCCCTCTTGTCCGTGGGTTGTATCCCCTATTATTGGGGAGGAAAACCTTCGGCAGGAGGGTGGGAAGGCAACTATTTTGGTTCAGAGACAGTCCCGGATGAGGAAGGGAGGATTTTAAGAGGTCTGGACTGCTCCGGGTGGATCAACTGGGTTTACTGGACGGTTCTGGGCTCTCCGCTTCCGGCAGAGAGTACGGCAGGACTGACAGACTGCGGAAGAGAGGTTGCAAAAGAAGAGCTGCAGGCCGGAGATATCCTGATTCGAGGGGGAGACGACCGCCATGTTTATCTGTTTCTGGCATGGGCAGATAACGGGGCCATGTATCTGATCCATGAGACTACAGGGACCATTAACAATGTGACAGTAAATACATATGATCTGGAACTGCCATATTACAGAAATTTGATCAGTGAGGAATAAGATATGGAATATGAAGATGAATTAGACCGTATGCGTGCCCGGAAGCAGCGTCAGAAGGCGTGGCAGCAGAGCCGGCAGGAAGGTTCAGAAAGACTGTCCGGTCAGGAAGCAGAGAGGCGGGGGCGCCATGAAGGTCGTATGTCCGGTCAGGATGGGGAAAGACCGGTGCGTCGCGGAGGCCGTGTGTCCGGCCGGGAAACAGGAAGGACCGTGCATGGTGAAGGCCGTGTGTCCGGCCGGGAAGCAGAGAGGCAGCTGCATCGTGAAAGCCGTACACTCAGTCAGGAGGCAGAGAGGCGGCCGGTCCGGCGGAAGGTTCGGTCAGTGGATGAGGAGAGAATTGCTGTACGCAGCAGAAAACAGCCGATCCATGAGGATATGGAAGGTTCCGCCGGTCGTTCTTCTTCCAGACGTCCGTCCCGTCAGACAGAGGAGCAGTATAAGGCAGGAGGGAGACGGCGGGGATATGATACGCCAGAAGCTGATGAAACAGAATATGGCGAAGCACCAAAGAAACGGAGACGGAAAAAGAAACACAGATTTACTGTTCTGAAAATTCTTCTTCTGCTTGTAGTCTTAGCCGGGGTATACATAGGGTACCAGTGGATAAAGGCAGGATCGGGATTCTGGACCATTGCTGTTTTCGGAGTTGATTCCCGAAAAGGCAATCTGGAAGCGGGAGCCTTATCTGATGTGGAGATGCTCTGTGTCATAAACCGAAAAACAGGAGAGATCAAACTGGTATCTGTATATCGGGATACTTATATGGAGATCAGTCCGGACGGAACCTATCATAAAATCAATGAAGCCTATTTCAAGGGGGGTCATGAGCA